>Ga0224555_1000499_pt1 | contig 59598 bp, 53 predicted proteins | sample 714S23034metaG_FD_180687 | JGI IMG/M metagenome (GOLD analysis project Ga0224555, IMG submission 180687) | Peat soil microbial communities from Stordalen Mire, Sweden - 717 S2 30-34 | ecosystem: Environmental > Terrestrial > Soil > Wetlands > Peat | place: Sweden: Norrbotten County, Stordalen... | reverse complement strand
TCTCTTCCGTCAGATTGGAGTGGTGTTCGAGCACAATCGAAGCGAAATCGCATTCCTTCGGTTCCAGCACCTCGCGCACCACTTGCGCATTTTGGTCTGCAATCGAAATGTACGGACTGACATAGATCACGCGATCCATGCTCCAGCGTTGCGCATGGTGCAACGCAAAGCGCAGGCTTGCTAGCGTCTTACCTCCACCCGTCGGCACGGTCAGGGTGAAGATTCCTTTAGGCCGCTCTGCTCCTGCGAGACAATGGCGGGAGATATCGCGACGACATTGATCTACCCAGCGCTCATGCTGGAACGTCGCCAACTTATGTTCAAGCCGGTCGATCAAGTCCTGCCACGAAACATACTCGCCATGCAGACGAAAACTCGCGCCTTTGGGTTTGTCGAAGTCCGCCGTATCGGTGCGGTCACCGTCGATCAGGCAACTGAAGAGCAACCGGAGCAGTAATCCTTGTTTGAATGGCTTAATGACCTCATCGTTGTCTGTCGTGCGAATCCGATCCATTGCGGCGGAAATCTCCGCGGCGACCTCAGGATCGTTGAGAAGGGATTCCAACGGAGCGCGGATAGCTGCCTCGGTGCTCTTCCAGGCCTCGCTGCGGTGGCTCAGGAGGTCATCTTTGTTGAGCCTTCGCGATAGCCCATCGTTTCCATTGGGGAGGATACAGTCGATTAGCCCCGAATGATGCGAAGCTACGCATAGAGCAAGCGCGTCTGCTGCAAACCTGCCAGTTTCCTCCTCTGCACCGATAAGGCCATACGCGATGATCTGTGCCCCCGCCGTAGAGTGATCGACGCTTCCCTTTAGAGGAATGTCCTGCTCCATTTCCATGGCGGCATCGCCCGCAACTCTGCTGAGGTACTTCTGAAATGCAGTGGAGTATTTGCCGAGATCGTGCGCAAGGCCAATGAGCGCGCCAACACGAGGCATACCAGTCTTCGCGGACAGACGCGACGTGATCGCAGAGACTCTGAGGAGATGGTCCCTGAGAAACTGCCCATCTCCAGAAGATCCCAAATGAGCGAGAAATGAGTTGGGGGGCGGCGAATGCACGAGCTATTCGTCTCGGTATGAGTACGTGGATGTATCAGTTTTCCGGGACACGTGCACGACCTCCTGTGCAGGAGCTTCCAGTCCCTACGACTCACATCGAGGTCAGTCTGGAAGGGTGTGTGCGCAACAACCATCAATGTTGCAATTTTACTCAAAAGCGCGATGGAGGCGCCTTGAGGGACTCCCGCTTGTTGATCTTGGGGGCCTTCACCGCTACAAAATCGTCTACATTGAATTCTCTAATCGGAATAAAACGGCTGTAAGTTATTGATTTTATTGGTCGGGGAGAGAGGATTCGAACCTCCGACCCCCTGGTCCCGAACCAGGTGCTCTACCAGGCTGAGCCACTCCCCGACAACACCGCTTAGGCGCGACGTCTCATCAGTTTACTCGACCGTGGCGGGCGGAGCAAACCCGTTCGCGCCGTGCCGCTGAAGCCCGCTGCTGACGATTCCCCCGAGCTGGGCTGCAACCTTCGTACCGGGGTAATAGCACCAGGCTGTCATTGATGCCTGCCCTCAAAATGATCGATGGTTAATATGACACCTTCAGCAGCGCTCTTTCCTTTCGCTGACCTGAGCCGCACGACCGCCGTCAGGAGATTGCAATGATCATCGCCCCACCGCGGATGCTGCAGTTACTCCGGGATGAGTCCGGCCAGGATCTGATCGAGTACGGTCTGATCCTCGCGGTCATGGCGCTGGCGCTGATCGCCTCCATGAACAAGCTCACCAACTCGATCGGGAATTTCTTCAATCAGGTCGGCAACAGCCTCTGATCGCAGTCCTGACCGCGCCTGCCCTGCCTGTAACACAATAGAAGATGAAGAACCGCGCCGGATTTTGCTCCGGCTCTGCCGACTGCCGTGACTCCGCGCGACCAGCTCGACTTCCCTTCTATCCGCGTGCTCGACGGCGCGATGGCCACCGAGCTGGAACGGCGCGGATGCGACATCTCCGGTCCGCTGTGGTCGGCGAACGTGCTCGATGCGGGTCCTCGAACAATTGCCGCCGTGCATCTGGATTATTTGCGCGCCGGTGCCGACTGCATCTCGACGGCAAGCTATCAGGTTTCCGCGCTCGGCTACCGTAAACTGGGCCGCCCGGCTGCCGCTGCCGCGCACGCACTGCGCGACTCGCTCGCCATCGCCGAGCAGGCGCGCGCGGACTATGCCCGCGAAGATCCGCGACGCGTGTGGATCGCCGTGTCCCTGGGACCTTACGGGGCCGCGCTGCACAACGGGGCCGAATATCACGGGCGCTACGGGATCGGCTTCGAGGATCTGGTGGCGTTTCACGCAGAGCGATTGAGCGTGCTGACTGAGACAGCCGCCGATCTGCTGGCGCTGGAGACGATCCCGTCGCTTGAGGAGGCTCGGGCGTTGCTGCGCGCGCTTGAGCTGTTTCCCGCGCTGACCGCCTGGATTTCGTTCACGTGCCGCGATTCGGCGCATGTCGCGCACGGCGAGTTCTTGCGGGACTGCGCTGAGGCTATGGCGGAATCGGAGCAGATCGCAGCGATCGGGATCAACTGCACTGCGCCGCGGTATGTGGAGGCGCTCATTGGAGAGGCACGGCGCGGCTGCGGCGACAGGAAGGCTGTAATCGCGTATCCCAACTCCGGCGAGACGTGGGAAGCATCGACGCGAACCTGGCGCGGGAATTCCGACACGCGGGAGCATGGCGCGCTGGCCAGGGCGTGGTATGCGGCCGGAGCGCAGGCCGTCGGCGGCTGCTGCCGCACGGGTCCGGGGCACATTGCGGCGGTGGCGGAAGCGGCTCGGGACTCGTGGCCGTAGTATTCTGAGGGAACGCGCCCGTAGCTCAGCTGGATAGAGCGGATGCCTCCGGAGCATCAGGTCGGGAGTTCGAATCTCTCCGGGCGCACCACTTTCGCATCGCTCGCCTGACATCCTCTGCAGCCGGTATATAGTTCTCCTGGTTTAGAAAGTGCGCCCCGCGCGCAGCCAGGAGATTTCCTGCATGGCCCTCCGCATCGTTCGTCCCATTTCGATCGCGTTGTTTTTTGGATTATCCTGCCTTGCCTGTTCCACGCACGCGCAGAATCTGGGCCTCTTTGAAGGCCAGGCTGACGTCGGCTCTGTGACGCCGCCTGGGACAGCGACCTATGATGCGGCGGCGGGCACCTACACACTCACTTCCGCCGGCGCGAATCTGTGGGGAACGACGGATGCGTTTCATTTCGTCTGGAAGAAGATGTCCGGCGACGCTGTGCTGACAACGGACATCGATTTCCCCGTGACGGCGGGCGAGCACAATCCGCATCGCAAGGCGATCCTGATCTTTCGGCAGAGTCTCGACGCAGGTTCAGCCTATGCGGATGCGGCGCTGCACGGCGTTGGCCTGACGGCACTGCAGTTCCGGCGCGAATCGGGCGCGATGACCGAGGACCTGGAACTGAGCACCACGACAGCGCCGCGCCGGCTGCGTCTGGAAAAGCGCGGCGACACCTTCACGATGTATGTAGCCTCGGAACCGGGAGGAGCGCTGCACCAGGTGGGCGCGAGCGTGCAACTGCATCTCGCGGAGCCGTTCTATGTCGGCATTGGTCTTTGCTCGCACGATCCCAGCAAGACAGAAAAGGCTATCTTCTCGCACGTGACGCTCGAGCCGCCCGCGCCGCAGCCGTCCACGCTCGCGCTCTACAGCACGCTCAACACAATCGGAGACGATAAGGACTTCCGCCGCGACGTGGTGGTTTGGTCGGCGCAGGCGCATTTCGAAGCACCCAACTGGAGCCGCGATGGCAAAACGCTGATCTTCGATCAGGACGGGAAGATCATGACGGTGCCTGCGGATGGCGGCACACCGCGGCAAATCGACACGGGCGAGGCCACACGCTGCACCGGAAGTCACGGGCTCTCACCCGACGGAAAACTCCTCGCTATGACCTGTGCGACCTCCGTCAAATCGGAATTTCGCGTCTACCTTGTTCCCATCACCGGCGGCGCTCCCCGCATGCTTACCGAACACCCCAACTCCTGGTTCCACAGCTGGTCGCCGGACGGCAAGACGATTCTCTTCTCGCGGCCGGATCATGGATCGCTCAACATATTTGCGATTCCTGCGGGGGGCGGCGAAGAGCACGCGCTGACGACGGGAACGGGCGTCAGCGACGACCCCGACTACTCGGCCGATGGACAGTACATCTACTTCAACTCTGATCGTGCCGGCACGATGCAGATCTGGCGGATGCATCCGGATGGCAGTTTCCCCGAGCAGATGACGAATGACGACTGGGTGAACTGGACCGCGCACCCTTCGCCGGACGGCAAATCGATCGTCTTCATCAGCTATGAGCCTGGGACCACGGGCCATCCGGCGAACAAGCCCGTGACGCTGCGGGTGATGTCGCTGGAGGATCGCAGCATTCATATCCTCTTTCGTCTCGTCGGCGGGGCAGGCACGATGAATGTTCCTTGCTGGGCGCCGGACAGTAAACGCCTGGCGTTTGTGAGTTATGAAATGCTGGCCCCGGAGACCGGCGACCAGAGCGGCACTCACCCATAACAGAAGCCGCGCGCAGGCTGTCGAGCGATCGGGATCAACGAATCTATCCCTCCAACCGGCGGTCCCGTTCGCGCCGCTGTTGTGCTACTATGCCCGCACTCGGAGTCACCTCTCATGGCAGGCGGGCAAAGCTGGGCGGGTTCGGAGAGCCTCGCGCAGACCACTTCCGGTTACGATCTTCGGCCTCTTTCCACCGGTGAAGTTCTCGACCGCACCTTTCAGCTCTATCGTTCGCGATTTGCGCTGTTCGCCAGCCTGGCTGCGCTTCCGGCAGGGGTGAGCTTCGTGAGCGGCGCTCTGCAGGTGCTGTTCACCATGGGCGAGCGCACCATGCGGAACGGCATGCAACTCCAGACGATCACGAAGCCTGTGCTTTACGGCGTGATCGTCACCATCGGCGTGCTGCTCTACTTCGCGTGTTACGGAATCACACAGGCGGCCACCACCTGGGCGGTCGCGGAGATTTACCTCGGCAAGCCAGCCTCGGTGGGTGCCGCGTGGAAAGCCGCCACCGGGCATTGGTTCCGCTACGTGCTGGTGACGCTGCGCCAGTACTGGAGCATCTCCTGGTGGGTCATGCTCTCGGTGGGCATGTTCTTCTCCGTTCTGGCTCTGGTGCCGCGACTGGGCGGCGGCTCGGTCGTCGCAGTCGGAGTCCTTTCCTTTATCTTCGGCCTGCAGATCTTCGCGAGCTGCATCTACGCCATCTACGCCGCCATTCGTGTTTCGCTGGCGGTGCCCGCCTCGGTGATAGAATCACTCGGGCCGAACGCGGCAGTCCGGCGCAGCATGGCGCTGCTCACCGAGCGGAAGGGCCGCATCTTCCTGCTGGGTCTGCTGATCATCGCCATGAGCATGATCGTCGGCATGGTCCTCTCGCCGCTGGCGTTCATCGCGATGCGCGCGCACGGCGCGGAGCGCTACATCCTGCAAATGGTCCAGCTTAGCGGCGCATTTCTGAGCCGGTTGCTCGTCGGTCCGGTCGCCGCGATCGCGCTGTGCCTCTTCTATTTCGACGAGCGCGTGCGGCACGAGGGCTTCGACATCGAATTCCTGATGCTGCGCGCCGGCCCCCGGCCCACCAATCCTCCCGCGGAGGCAAGCCCATCTCCGGAGCCTGCATAATCCGCGCTCGACGCGCCAGCTTCGCCGTTGCTGGGTTCTTTGTTGCGGTGCTGGCAGTTTCACCCGCGCACGCCAACGACGCGCACGTGACCGTGTCGGAGCGGGTTCTGCAGCAGAGCACACTGGCGGACTATACCCAGGAGTTGCATGCGCTTCGCTCTCTGGCTGCGGCGTGCGCGCAAAACGCGTCGGCGTGCGACCCGAGTCGGGTGGACGCGGATGAGCACGTCACGCTGGCGAATAAATCTTCATTCGACGCGCACTTTGCGTGGATGAGCGATGCATTGTCGTCGGCAAAGTCGCTCCCGGATCCAAAACGGGCGGCGCTCATGACCAACGCCGAAGCACAGATCGACGAAGACCTGGCCGATGCGCAGACGGCTCCCGCGGCACCCGACTTCTCGTTGGCGCGCAAAGAAGCCAATGCGATCCTGGCGAGCCGGGAGTTCAACACCTCTGCCGCTCCTTCTCTTCGCGACCAGATCATCGCGCTGCTGTATCGCTGGCTCGACCGGATGCTCGCGCACGTGGCCGCATTCGGCTCGCGTTCGCCGTGGATCGGTCCGCTGATCGAGTGGGGCCTGGGCGGAATTGCCTGCGCGCTGCTGCTGGTGTGGGCCTTCAGAACCGTGCGCAGGCAGCGAGTCCGCATGCAGCTGGATGCCACGCGGCGCATCGAGCAGACCGACGAGCGCGTGCTGAACTGGATGCGCGAGGCGGAGGAGCACGCGGCTGACGGCCGCTTCCGCGATGCGGTGCATTGTCTTTACTGGGCCAGCATCGTCACCCTCGAAGGGCAGCGGTTGTGGCAACCGGATCGCGCGCGCACGCCACGCGAGTATCTGCGCCTGCTGGATCCGGCCTCTGCAATTGCGCCGCTGCTTCGGCGACAAACTTTTAGCTTCGAGACAATCTGGTATGGGCTGCGCCCGGCGGCGCGCCCGGATTACGACAGCGCGCTGGAACTGCACCGCCAGCTGAGGTCGGCATGAAGAAACTCAGCAGCGACTGGCGATTCCTGCTGATCTTCGGCGGCGTCGTAATCGCGCTCATTGTGGTCACCGGGATTCTCTCGCCGAATCGCGAAGATCGGGACCCAACGCCCAGCACGTGGAACTCAGGGTCCGCTGGAGCGAAGGCGGCGTACCAGTTGCTGGGCCAGCTCGGCTACAACACCGTGCGCTGGGAGCGTCCGGAGGCCGAACTTTCATCCATCGACGCGTCGCACGCGACGCTGGTCCTTGCGGAGCCATCACCGTCGCTCACCGCGCTCACCGACAAAGACCGCCAGCAACCCTTCGTCGACTTCCTCCATCGCGGCGGCCGCATTGTCGCGACCGGCGCAGTCGCGGCGCTTTTCCTTCCGAACGCCAAGGTGGCGCAGGCGGAGCGGCTCTTCACTGACCTTTGCATCACAGCACCGGAAGGCCCGGGTCCGCTGGCGCGCGCCGGCGAGTTGGAGATGGCCGCGCCGGTTCGCTGGAGCGGCGATGACCCGGCGGTGCGCGTTTCGCAAACCTGCGGCAACGGCGCTGTCGTCGTCTCGTACCGCGAAGCCCAGGGCGAAATCGTCTGGTGGGCCTCTTCCACGCCGCTCACGAACATGGGCCTGCACAACGATGGCAACCTGCGTCTGTTGCTGGCCAGCGTTGGCGACCCGGGGCGCACCGTCTATTTCGACGAGTTTCTGCACGGCGTGAATGCCAGCCCGTGGACGACGACGCGCGGCACGCCTCTCACCGCCATCGAAATTCAAACGGCGTGCATCGCGGCGCTCCTGCTTTTTAGCTTTGCTCGCGGCAGCGGTCCGCAGCGCGCGCTGGTGCAGCCACCGCGCGCTTCGCCGCTGGAATTCGTCGAGTCGATGGGAGCGCTGTATGCGAAGGCCGGAGCCAGCAGCGTCGCCATTTCTGCGGCGGAGCGCCGGGTCAGCGAGTTTCTGATGCGCGAATGTGGTCTGCCTGCGGAGACTCTGCGCTCTGGTCCAGCCGCCGTTGCCGCCGCGGTCCAGACACGTTTTGGCTACGACACCACGGCGCTGGCCGCCGATCTCGAAGCGGCACGTCAGGCGGAGTACGATAGTCCCCGACCGGTTGTGGCGTTGGCGCTGGTGCGGCGCCTCGACCAACATATCGCGATGTTGAACGACCGGATTCGCAACCCGCAGCAGAACGCGGGGCTCAAGCGAAAACCGACCCAGGGAATTGCATGACTGAAATTCTCGAAAGCAACAGCGAAGTCCGCGCCGTGCTCTCCATCTTCGAACGAGGGAAGGCCGAGTTGGGCAAGATCATCTCGGGACAGACGGAGCTGATCGAGCAGGCCATCCTGACATTCCTTTGCGGAGGACACGCGCTGGTCGAGGGAGTTCCCGGCGTGGCGAAGACCATGACCGTGAAGACGCTGGCTCGATTTCTCGCGCTCGACTTTCGGCGCATCCAGGGAACCCCGGACATGATGCCCGCCGATATTCTCGGCACCAGCGTCTTCTCGCTCAAGACCAGCGAGTTCACGTTTCACCGCGGACCCGTCTTCACGCAGTTTCTGCTCGCCGATGAGATTAACCGCATGCCGCCGCGCACGCAGGCCGCGCTGCTGGAGAGCATGGAGGAGCGGCAGGTAACGATTGACGGCGAGACGCATGCGCTTCACGACTTCTTCACCGTCTTTGCCACGCAAAATCCCCTGGAATTCGAGGGTACGTACCCGCTGCCCGAGGCGCAGCTCGACCGCTTCCTGATCAAGATTCGCGTGAGTTATCCGAGTGCCGGCGAGGAGCGGACGGTGCTCGAGCGCCACCACGCGAAAGCGGATACCCCGCAGTTCGAGGCCATCGAGATCGCGGGCGTTTCTGCGCAGGATCTCATCGCGGCACGGCGGGAGTTGCGAGCGGTACGCGTGGAGCCGGCGCTGTTTGATTATCTGCTTGCTGTCGTTCGCCGGACGCGCGAGTGGCCCGCCATCACGCTGGGAGCGAGCCCGCGTGCTGCGGCGAATTTGCTGATCGTCGCGAAAGCTTATGCGGCGAAAGATGGACGCGATTTCCTGATCCCGGACGACGTGAAGCAGGCGACGCTGCCATGTTTGCGGCACCGCATCATTCTGAAGGCTGAAGCAGAACTCGAAGGCTATGATCCGGACCGCGTTCTCGCGGACGTGCTGGCCGCAACGCCGCTGCCGAAATGATCCAGACACTTATTCCGGCGCCGGTGGCCGCGCAGGCGCATTCCAGGGGCCGCTTCGGCAGGATCTTCGGAACGACGCTGACCGGGCGGGCACTGCTGTTGCTCCTGGCCGGACTGCTCTGCGCGATTCCTGGATTCTTCGGGCTGCACTGGCTGGCATTGATGCTCGCGTGGGACGGGGTAGTCCTTCTTTTGGTAGTTCTAGATATATTGTCACTGCCACCGGCACATTCTTTGCGCGTCACGCGGACGTTCGTCGACTCGCCCGTGCTGGGCCGTGAGACTCGCATTGAATTGGCGGTTGAACACGACGCAAATGCGGTTCTGAGAGTCCAGGTTGCAGACGATCTGCATCCCGCGCTTGCCCAGCTGCCGCCTTCCGCCACGCTCAGCGTTTTTCCTCGCGATCCTGCGCGTATCACGTTCACGGTGACGCCGAACCGGCGCGGTGATTTCACGCTCGGACCGGTGTGGCTGCGCTGGAGCGGTCGCCTGCGTCTGGCCGAGCGTCGGGCAATCTGCGAGCCTGCGCAGAAGGTTCGCGTCTATCCGACGATGGAGCGCTCCGCCGATGATACGGCACTGTATCTGTTACGTATTCGCCAGATCGAGCTGCAGAGACGGCGCCTGCGCCTGACCGGTACCGGCCGCGAGTTCGACCACCTCCGCGACTATCGCGCCGGCGACGAGATGCGCAATATCTCCTGGCCGGCAACGGCTCGGCGGGCCAAAGTGGTGACACGCGAATTCACGACCGAACGTAGCCAGCAGGTGTGGATCGTCGTCGACGCGGGGCGGTTGTCGGGGACGGTCTTCGAGATGCGCCACGCCACAGCGGCGGCCCGATCTGCACATCCGGCGAGTTTTCGCGACGCAGCGTCGGACGAATCCTTTCTGTTGAGCCTGACGCAACTCGATCAGGCGTGCAGCGCGGGGATCGCGCTGGCGCAGACAGTAATGCAGGCGGGCGACAAGGCGGGCCTGTTGGTCTACGGCCGCGCGATCCAGCAGCAGCTTCTCCCCGCCACCGGCGCCAACTCCCTGCGCATGATGATCGATTCACTCTCGCAGGCGCGCGTGGAAGGCTCGGAGGCCGATCATCTGCGCGCCGCTGCCCGGCTGGGCCAGTTGCAGCGTCGCCGCAGCCTCGTCCTCTGGATCACGGAGATGGCGGACAGCGCGCGCCGTCCCGATATTGCCGACGCCGCGGCAGATCTGGCCAGGCGTCACCTGGTTCTGCTGCTGGTGCTCAGTCATCCGGAGATTCACGCAACCGCCGCGCGCGAACCGCAAACCGCAGTGCAAATGTTCGAGTCCGCCGCTGCGCAGGAAGTGCTTGAGCGACGGCGCCTGGTTCTGGCTGGGCTTCGCTCGAAGGGCGTGCTCGTCGCGGAGACGACGCCCGGCGCGCTCCGCACCGACGCAATCAATGAGTATCTTGAAGTGAAGGCGCGAGGGCTCCTGTAGTGGTCGTCACGGAGCCCGGCGCCCGGTGCTCGATGCTCTGTCCAGACGTCAGCCACAGTCCCAGCCCTAAAAACAGCACGGCACCGGTAAGGAACTTGACCGCAATGGGTGCGCCCGACGGTGACAGAAAGGCCTCCAGCGTCCCCGCGATCATCAGCAGCGGCACGGTTCCGGCAAGGAGCCGAATGGCCTCCACCGATGCGCGCGCCAGCGAGTCCTGGCGCTTGTGGATTCCTGGAAAGAGCATGCCCGTGGCGATGCGCAGGCCCGCCGCACCGGCGATGCAGATGCTCGGCAGCTCCAGCGCTCCATGCGCCGCGACGAAGCTCCACAGGTCCAGCGCCATGCGCGCCTGCGCGCACGCCGTGCTCACCACGCCCAGTTCCATGCCGTTGAAGAAGAGCTCGTACAGTGTCCACAGTCCCGCCGTGATGCCGCCGGCAAAGGTCGCGAAGGCGACGCCAATGTTGTTCGTCATGATCCCGGTGGAGGCTTGCGGTTTCATGCTGACAAGGCTGTGCGTCCACATCTCGTGCTTCTCAATGGAGGCGACCATAGCCGGACCGAGGATCATGCGTTGGAACATCGGGCGGGCAACGCTCAACAGCGTGCCGAGCGCGGCACCGGCCAGAAAAATGGCCACTGACGCGGCAACGTATGGGAACATGCTGCGGAAGATTCGCGGGTACTCCACGGCGAAGAAGCGCACGATTTGGCGGGGCTCGAGCTTTCTGCCCGAGTACACGCGATTATGGGCTCGCGCCAGCAGCAGGTTCAGGTATTCTTCCTGCGTGCGCGACCCGCGATCGGCCCGCACCGCGGACAGATCCTGGGCCACCTGCCGATAGAGCAGTCCCAGTTCGCGCAGCTCGTCGCCGGAAAGCGACTTTAGTCCCGACTGTTCCGTCTGGACCAGTAACGCATCCAGGCGCTGCCACAGTCCCTGCCGTTGTTCGATCCAGCGGTTGGAAATCATGCGTGCGCCGCGCCCTGAAACCCGTTGATGAATCGCGCCATGGACGAAACTCCCGATCAGCTTACCATCGAGACTCCGGAGCAGGTCGCGATCCGCTTCCCCATCGCGGGCATCGGCAGCCGCTTTCTTGCCGTGCTCACCGATACGATCGTCCAGATCCTGGTCTACCTGGTCCTCTTCTTCCTGATCTTCCTTGTTATTAGCTCGGCGCCGGAATCCTTCCAGGCTATTGCTCGCGCAGACGAGAAATGGTTCATTGCCGCGATCATCCTCTTTTACTTCTTGCTGTACTGGGGCTACTACACCCTTTTCGAAGCCTTCTGGAACGGACAGACTCCGGGCAAGAAGCTTTGCAAGCTGCGCGTGATTCGCGACTCCGGCCGGCAGATCACCCTGTTCGAGTCGATGACGCGCAACCTGATCCGCGTGGTCGATGCGCTTCCCAGCTTCTATGCCGTCGGGATCGTGACCATGCTGTGCAACCGGCGCAACAAGCGGCTCGGCGACTTTGCAGCGGGGACTCTGGTCGTCCACGAGCGCGCTCCGGAACCGGCGCTGTGGAGCGGCACGGCCTCGCGCACCATCACCGCAGGAGCCTTTACGCCGGTCGCGGTTCCGCCGGCTCCGATGGTCGATCCCAACGCTGTCGATCTGCCGGCGGACGCCGTCGCGCGACTGACCGCGGACGATCTGAACGTCATCGACCACTTCTTCGCGCGCGCCATCGATATCGATATTCCGCGCCGCCGCGCCCTGGCCGAGCGGCTGGCCCAGCAGATGACCGCGAAGATGGGAATCCCGCCGCCTGACGGGGTGACTCCGGAGCGGGTGCTGGAATCCATCGCCCGCATTCTTCGCGGAATTCGGCGCTAAATCCTGTTGAATCTGTGCGGCCAACGCCGAATCTGCGACCCGGCTCCGGCCTGCAGCATCTTATGTAAAGCGTGATTCTGCCTGCCGCCTGCGGTACACTTAAGGCAGAAGTTTTCCCCAGGAGACTCCATGGCTACCAGCACTGTTACTACCAGCACGCCCACTCCCGAAGCAGCTCCCGCGCCGAAGACGACGCCGGTTCGCCTGACCGACAACGCCGTCAACAAGGTGCGCGAGATTATGGCGACGCAGGACCCGCTGCCGGCCGGCCTGCGCATTGGCGTCGTGGGCGGCGGTTGCTCCGGCTTCCAGTATTCGATGTCGTTCGAGAACCAGTCCGGCATGATGGACAAGGTGTACGACTTCAACGGGCTCAAGGTGTTCGTCGACGCGACGTCGCTGATGTACCTGAGTGGCTGCACCGTCGACTACCTCGAGACGCTGGAAGCGGCGGGCTTCAAGTTCGACAACCCGGCGGTGAAGAGCACCTGCGGCTGCGGATCGTCGTTCCAGGTCTAAGCTTTTAGCTTGAGGAAGTGAGAAGGCCCGCCAATGGCGCGGGCCTCTGTTATTGCGGAAAGGGCGAGCCGGATCACGATACGCCCGTGCCGGTCCCGCCCGTGGTTCCGATTCCGGTCCCGGTTCCAATCCCAGTTCCAGTTCCTATTCCAGTCCCCGTCCCAATACCCGTCCCAGTCCCGATTCCGGTTCCCGTCCCAGTTCCGGTACCGGCGCCACCGGACAGCCCCGTCAGCATCTGGGCCTGGTCTTCCATCGGATCGTAGTTGAATTCCCACTTGTTGTAGCGCTTTTGCAGCTTGTATTCGATCAGCGATGGCTTATCGACCGGCAGCGTGAAGCCGACGATCGGGCCGCCCCCGCCAAAGGTTGTGGCGGACGTTCCCGACCCGCTCGATCCGAAGGATGATGTCGACGTGGATCCTGGCGTGGAGGTCGGCGTGGGGGAACCGAACGTCGAGGATCCGCTGGTTGGCGGCGATCCAAAGCCCGAGGAGGGCGAGCCAAAACTCGAACCGGACGAGCCAAAGCTCGAACCCGAGGAACCAACACTCGGACCCGAGGATCCGAAGCCCGAGTTCGATCCAAATCCGGACGATCCGGACGACCCGCTCGTTCCGCCCGTCCCCGACTGATCGGGGCTCGCGACCGGCACGCCATTCGCGTCGGTCGTTGTGGTCGTTGCGGTGGCCGCGTACATCGAAGCAGTCCCGCCCAGCCCAGCCGTCATCAGCGGCTGCCCGAAGAATCCCAGCGGCCGCACGTGCGCCTGACCGAAGAGCACCGGCTTCCAGTCATCTTTGCCGGTCAGCGGATCTTTGTACTTCTTGCGCAGAAAACGCATCTGGTTTGTTTCGACGAGTTGGTCGACGGAGGTGGGGTACGAACCAAACTTCTGATAGTACAGCTTGATGGCGCGCTTATACTGCTCGCCGCGATGGATGGTCTCTATTTCCTTGTCGCGCTGGATCGAACGCGCGATCTTTGGCGCGGCGATGGCCAGGCTGACGATCAGGATCACGGTGAGAAAAATCACCGCCAGCAGGACGAAGCCCGACTCGCAATCGGCTGTCTTCTTTCGAATTTGTAACTGCGGATGTTGCATATAGCTCAACTCTGTGTCAGCGGGAGTGTCTGCGTGTTGTTGTACAGCAGATCGGTTACCTGGATGGAAAGCGGAGAGATTTTCACCACCTTGTAGTGGTGGTCCACCACGTCGCCTTCATTGGCGATGAAGACGTCATCGCCGTGCAGCAGAAATGCCTTCTTCGCGCCGTTGTTGGCCGAGTAGCCGAAGAACTTCAGATCGATGGCTGGCGGAGGCGGCGGGCCAGGCGGAGGCTGCGGAACCACCGGTTGCGGCCGCACACTGGCGACCTCCTTCGGGATCACCACCGGTGCTGAGTTCATGGAAAAAATATTGCGCCCCTTGCCGCTGTACTCCAGCGACTCCGCACCCGCCATCACTTCCGGATGCAGCGTAGGATCCAGCTTCTCGAGCGAGGGCATCTTCTTCGCCGCATGACCATTGGCGTCTGTCGCCGCGGTCCGGGTCCCGGCGTTTTCGGGCGTCGATGGGCCGGAGGATGAGGTTGCCGGCGCAGCCGGCGAGGGGCTGCCGCCGAACACATACGTCACGAAGTACACGATGGCGCCGATCAGCACCACGGCGAGCACCGCGAGGATGATAAGGTTCCGCTTGCTTTCGAAGCCCGTCCTCATTGCGGACCCCCGCCCGGAGCAGGTCCGGCTCCCTCGCTCGGCGCCGGCAGCTCGTTGCTGTCGATACTGCCGGGCAGATCGGTGGCCCCGCCACGCAGATAGGTCGTCAGCCGCAGGCGCAGGTTCACCAGCCCGCCCTGCTGCCCGTTCAGCGCTACGCCGTCGATGATGAAGAAGACGTGATCCTGGTCGCGCTCGAGGCCGTTGATGAAGTGCATCAGGTCGGAGTATTGCCCGCTGAGCCCCGCATCGATGTGCAACTCCGTCAGCCCGCTCGGAGCGGCATTCTGCGCGTAGGCAGCGCGTGAGAGCTTCACGTTGCTTTTCGCGGCCACCCCACCCAGTTGCGACAGGACGGTGGAGTAGTTCGGCGCGAGTCGCACGTCATAGAACTTCTGCGCGGCTCCGTCGGCTGCGTCCACCTTCTGCGGCAGGCCACTCAGGTGCTTCATCTGGGACTCGAGCTGCTGCAGCCGCGCCTCTTCCTGGATGAACGCGCCCGACTGGTTCGAGCGGATCGCCCGCCACGCAAGCGCGAAGCGCACGCCGATGAAGACGTCAGCCGCCACCACGAGGGCCAGCAGGAAAAAATGCAAATTGAGCTTCGGAACGCGATTCACGGAGTCTTGTGCCCTCCCGTCGCGCTGCTCGGCTTCTTCTGCGCCCTGGCTTCACTCGACTTCGTCGACGCGGCCTTTTCCGGCTTCTCGTCTTCGCCCGGCTCGAGCAGCAGCGGCCGATAGTCGGCCAGAATATCGAAATTCACCTGATTGTTCGTGCTCACGTTCTGCGCACCGGGAGCGCCCTGGGCCGTCGCCAGCGACTCCGACGCCAGCCGGGGCGCCGCAAAATGCTTCGACTTTTCGAGGTTCCGCACCAGTTCGAGCGCGTGGTCCCGCTCGCCGGTGACGCGCAACCGAATGATCACGTGCCCATCCTGCGCGACGACTGGATCAATGCTCAGAACCTGCACGCCGGTGGGCAGCACGGTCTCCAGATCCGTCATCGTCGCCGTCCAGGAGAACGCCTTGCGCTGGAAGAGCGAATTCAGAAATTCCGACTGCTGCAGGATGCCCGCGTCCTTCGGTTGCTGCATCATCCGCCGGTACTCCTGCTGCTTCTGTTCCAGTTCACGCACGCGGCTCTCCACCGCGGCGACCTGCGCGCGCGCCGCGTGGGCCTCCTCGCGCTCGTTGCGGTAGAGATACCAGAGCGCGCCGCCGATCAGTGCGAGGATCACGATCCACGTGCGCAGCCGATTATAGGTCGGCCGCAGGTCGATGTAGGGACGGCTCGCGAGATTGACGGCAATCTTCATTTAGCGCGCCAGCGCCCCCGTCACGCTCGCCACTACGCCCGGCGGCACGGTAGTCATCGCCGAAACATCGGCGGAAGTCAGGTCCACCAGCTTCGGCGCCGGCTGCACCAGTGCGGCCCATCGTGACTGCAAAGCGGCACTGGCGCCGCCGGGCCCCGCGTAATACATCGTCGAGGGCAGCCTCGACAGCGTGTCTTCATACCACGCCAGGGCCGTGATGACGGCCTGCGCCATCTCCTCTTCGCGCGCCTGCGGCTCGGCGGGCAGGTCCATGGAGCGGTGCAGCAGCATCTCATTGTCTTGTGTAACAGCTGTGGTTACAGAAGTGCCGCTGTGATTCACCATCAGAATCGCGCTGTCGCCCTCGACCGCCGCGGCGGCCGCCAGTGTACTCGGCAGCACCACAGCTGGCTCATAGCCCGCGTCGCGGACCATAGTCTCGTACTCAGCCAGGACATCGGCAGGCATCACCGTCACCAGCGCGCTCAGCTGGCCGTTCTTTTCCGCCATCACCTGATAGCTCACAGCGGCGTTCTCCACATCGAAGGGCACCATTTTGCGCAGCCGGAAACGCACCACCGCCAAAGCTTCCTGGCGTCGCGACGGCAGCTCATCGAAATCCAGCAGCAGCACGCGGGCCGACGCATCGGGCACCACCAGCGTCAGCTCTTTGCTGCGAGCGCCGAGGCTGTCCATGGCGGATTCCAGGGCCGCGCCCACCGCGTGCGCATCCATAAGATTGGGGACCTTGAGTCCCGGCGCGACGGCGCCTTCCCGCAGCGGTGCGAAGGCCGTGACGATCTCGCCGTGCTTTTTGCCGGGACGTGCGGCGATCACGCCTTCGGGGCGAATCTCGCACGCCGCTTTCGGGCGCGATCCGGGCACGGGTTTGAAGAAGTTTTCCAGATTCGCCACTAGCGCGATGCCTCGTCTTTCGTGACTAACCCTGTCATCCTGAGCGCAGCGAAGGATCTGCGTTCCTGAGTTTTGTCCGGCGCGCAAGCGCCGATCGACTGCATTCTTACAAACTTCGCGAGCCAGCGCACTAGCGCGATGCCTCGATGAACGTGACCTTGTTGATTTCCTTCAGCGTCGTCAGGCCGCGCCGCACGCGGTCCAGCGCCGACTCGCGCAGGAAGTGCATGCCTTCCTGCTGCGCCAGCTTCCGTACTTCGGAGCTGGGCTTCTTCTCGAGAATGATTTCACGGATCGGGTCCGTCAAATCCAGCAGTTCGTGAATTGCTGTGCGTCCGCGATAGCCGGTACCGGCGCACTCGATGCAGCCGCGGCCCTCGCGGAAGGGGAAATCCCGCCACTCCCTGAGGTCAAGGCCGCTGTCGATCAGCATGTCGTCGTCGTAGCGGACTTCCTGCATGCAGTGATCGCAGATGGTGCGGACCAGCCGCTGCGCCAGGATACAGTTCAGCGCGGAGACGAAGTTGTAGACCTCGACGCCCATGTTCACGAAGCGGCCCAGCACATCGACAACGTTGTTGGCGTGGACGGTGGTGAAGACCAGGTGGCCGGTCAGCGCGGAGTTGATAGCGATCTGCGCGGTCTCCTGATCGCGGATTTCGCCGACCAGAATCTTGTCCGGGTCGTGGCGCAGGATCGAGCGCAGTCCACGGGCGAAGGTCAGGCCCTTCTTTTCGTTCACCGGAATCTGGGTGATGCCGCGAATCTGATACTCGACCGGATCTTCGATGGTGATGATCTTGTCTTCGTCGCTCTTGATTTCGTTCAGCGCCGCATAGAGGGTGGTCGTCTTGCCGGAGCCGGTTGGCCCGGTCACCAGCACCATGCCGTAGGGCTCGCGAATGTAGCGGCGAAAGCGCTTGAGATCGTCGTCCGCGAAGCCGACCACGTCCAGGGTGAGCTTGTGGAACTTCTCGCTCATCGATTCCTTGTCGAGCACGCGGAGGACAGCGTTTTCGCCGTGGATCGTCGGCATGATCGAGACACGGAAGTCGATGAGGCGGCCTTTGTAGCGCACCCGGAAGCGGCCGTCCTGAGGAACGCGGCGCTCGGCGATGTCGAGTTCGCTCATGACCTTCACGCGGGAAAGGATCGTGGTGTGATGCTCTCGCGCAATGGGCGCCATAGCTGGCTGCAGCACGCCGTCGATGCGGTACTTCACCAGCACGGAATCGTCGTAGGTCTCTATGTGGATGTCGGAAGCGCGCCGCTCCAGTGCGGTGAAGATGGTCGTATCGACCAGGCGGATGATCGGGCTGATGTCCTCTTCCGAGGTCAGCTTTTCAATCGAGATATTCTCGTCGGAATCGTCGCTCGACGTCAGCACGTCGAAGGTCAGCCCCTCGGACGCCTCGTCGAGCACGCGCTGGCTCTGCTCGGTTTTCTTCAGCAGGTCGGTAATCTGCGAGAGCGTCGCGACGCGCGTGACGATGCGCTGCGCCAGCAGGCCGCTGATCTCGTCGAGCATCATCAGCTTGCTCGGGTCGCTGACCGCGATCACCAGCCGGTCCTCTTCCTGCTCCAGCGGCACGAAGTTGTAGCGGAACATCATGTCCACCGGCACGCTGCGCAGCACCTCGTGCCGGATACGGAAGTTGCGCAGGTCGATGAACTCGCAGCGATAGCGCCGCGCCAGCGCCTGGGCCTGCGCGGTTTCGTCCGGTTCGGACGCGATCGGAATCGGAATGGGGGGAGCCTGAGCCATACTCAATACCTCTGTTTGCCACGATGCGTTCGCCGCATCGCTCACCACTGCTAACTTCTGAAGTTCTGCGCGTTGCTCATGGAGAAGATCGGCAGGTACAGCGCGATCAGAATCACGACCACCACGATGCCCATCACGATGAGAATCGCGGGCTCGATCAGGGCCAGCGCTGCGGTCAGCGCGGTCTGCACGTCTTCTTCAAAAAATTCGGCCACCGAATTCAGCATCTGCGGCAACGCACCGGTCGATTCGCCGACCTCGATCATCTCGGTGGAAAGCTCGGGAAAGATCTTCGTTGCTTCGAGGCTCTTCGCCAGCCCCTGGCCTTCGCGCACCGACGTCACGGCCGCCGTCACCGAGTTCGCGATCCGCCGGCTGGTGATCGACCGCGCTGCCGTTTCGAGCGACGGCACCAGGGGAATGCCTCCGCTGAGCAGCGTGGAGAGGGTGCGCGCGAACATCGCCACCTGGTATTTCAGCCAGATCTTGCCGAACAACGGCAGCCGGATTCGGATGCGGTCGATGCGATCGGCGCCCGCCTCGCTGCGGCTCCAGCGCCACAGCAGATAACCGATGATCGCCAGCGACGGGACGATGTAGATCAGATAATGCTGCGCGCCGGTGCCCAGCGCCAGCATGAACAGCGTGATCGACGGCAGCTTCGTCCCGATCTGGTCATACAACTTCGCAAACTGCGGCACCACAAACGTGATCAGGAAGATGAACAGGCAGATCACCAGGGTGATCAGCAGCATGGGGTAGATCAGCGACGCGGTCAGTTTCTTGCGGAAGGCCAGCGCGACCCGCTGGAACGACATATACCGCCCGAGGACCTCTTCGAGATTGCCCGCACGCTCGCCCGCCAGCAGCGTTGTCGTATACATCAGCGGAAACGCGCCCTGGGCTTCGAACGCGTTCGAGATGGACTCACCGGTCCGCACCCGCGCAGCTATGTTCTGCAACTGTCCGGAAAAATTCGCGTTCTTCTGGCTCTTCGCCAGCATCTCCAGCGAGCCCAGAATCGGCATACCAGCGCGGATTAAGGTGAGGAACTGCTGGTTGAAGATCAGGAAGGTTTCCAGCTTGGTCTTGCGCGCGGTGCCCGTCAGCCCTCGAGGCTTGACCGAGTAGACGTAGTAGCCCGCCTGCGAGAATCGCGTGCGCAGCTCTTCCGCAGTCGCCGCCGACTGAATCTGCTCCTGCACATGGCCGCGCTCATCGGCCAGCCTGATCACGAATTCTGCCATGGTTGTTTGGCTATCCGCCTTTTCGGCTATCTGCCTTGGGGCTATCCGCCACGCCGCTTCCCGCGCCGGGATGCGCCTGCGCCGGCCTGGGGGTGCCTCCCTTCAGCGTAGCAGTTCCAGCGTTCCGCACGCCTGCGGCGCAGGGTTTCGTGGACTAGACGTTCACCGGCCCCAAAGTGCTCACTTATGCAGCCCGTCCAGGGTGATTTTGCCGATTTTCCCGTCCTGTCCCACCGCAAACGGAAGGCTCAGGGCGTTCCAGTGGGAATCGTCCAGCGGCTTCCAGTGCCGGCCGCCGTCCCAGCTCACGTCCGACCCGTCGGTGCCCACGGCAATCCAGGCATCCAGGTCCGCTTCCCAGGTCACTGCGGAGCGATATCCGCGGGGCGGCTTCTCCGAGGCCGTCCAGGTCTTCCCATCCGGCGTCCAGGCGCAGGTCCCTTCGCTGAGATCCGGTTTCGCAAAATCCCCGCCCACCGCTACGGCGGCTCTTACCCGCTCGTCCCACCACACCGCGCGCACTGAAAATGCCCCCGCCGAAGAGCTGCCGCCCGCCATGGGCAGCGGCTGCCGGTGAAAAGTCCAGTGATCCAGGCATTTCGGATCGGCGGGCCCATCGCCGTCCCGTGGGCAATCGCTCGTTCCTTCATAAAAAAACGCGCCGCCCTGACCGCCGGTCACGAACCACACCCGGCTGTCGCTGGTCAGCGCTGAATTGCTGGCTGCAAAGGCGGCAATGCCCAGCCCATCGGTCGTCAGCCCCGGCGACTGAATCTTCGTCCACGTCTGCCCCCCGTCGCCGGTTCGGAACAGCGGAAACGCCCCGTCCACCGGATCGCCCAGCAGGTACCCCACCTGGCGTCCGGAAAAGACCATCGCATCGAAAAAGCCCTGCTTGTCCGGATCGGTCAGCACCAGGCTCCAGTGCGAGCAGCCGTCCGTCGTCCGATACACCCGCGACTGATCGCCGGGGCCGCTCGACATCACAATGGCCATGTCCGCATCCCAGGCCCAGATGCCGCGAAAATCCAGCTTGTCCGCCCCCTCGGGGAGCGCGCAGCTTTGCCACTCATAACCGCCGTCCTCGGTGCGCAGAACCGTCCCTTCGGCCCCGCTCGCCCACGCCACACCGCCGCCCAGCGACCGAACACCGCGAAGGCTCACGGTCGTTCCGCTCTGTTGCAACGTCCATGGCCCGGACTTGCGGGTCAGCCCCTGACCGCAGGCCCATCCGCCCATGGCCAGCAGGATTCCCAGGCATCCAACACGCGTCAGCATGGCGCCATCGTACCGGCGTCATTTGGCTGGTGGTATCCCACGGTCAGGTAGCAATGACCAAAAAAGGTCAACCCATCGGAAGGGGCAAAGGCACAGCTAGACCGGCGGTTCGCCCTCGACCACGTGGACTCCTGGAGGCGGGACAAACTGGAACGCGGTGTCCGCGGCCGGCACGTTGTCCGCTTCGCCGCTGAAGGTGAACTGGTTCGTGACGCCGTCGGTCTCCTCGATCGTCATGGACCGTATGGTCCCGTCGGGAGCGGCGGTGATCTTCAGAGAAGAAATACGCTGCTCCAGCCCCTTCGGCACGCCGGCCAGCTCGCAGATCCCGCCTGCATCGCAGCTCCCGTGCAGCCCGGCCAACTCCTTCTGCAACTCGGTGTGCCCCAGCAGAAACCTGAGCGGCGAGCGCAGATCGTCGAGCTTCTTCGCGTCCACCTTTTGGGCTTCGGTCTCGCCCGGCGAGTAGAAGTACCCGTACTTGCCGTCGAGCACAAACAGCTTGCCGTCGGGATCGGTATAGGTCCAGCGCATCCGTCCGGGCTTCTTCAGCAGCAGCACGCCCGATTCTTTGCGGTTCATACCCATGCCGGTGTAGGTCTGGACGAAGTGGACCTCGAGCGAATGCAGCGCATTGTAGTGCCGATCCACGCGGGCCGCGGCCTGCGCGGCGCTCGACGCCGTCTGCGCCGGCAGCCCGTCGGCTGCCCCCAGTACCAGGATCCAAATCAGCAAAAACCGCCAGCGGTGCTCGACACGCTGGCGGCTCAGATTTCTCGTTTTGCTGTTCAATCCCTGCTCACCCTCCGGAGCAGCTCAACGCTAACCGCTTCTCCGCTGACCGTTGTATCGCTGACCGTACTTTAGCTGACCGCTTCGCTTGCTATTGAATCGCCACCGTGCAGTTCGTCCCGCCCGAAGGATCGGCCTTGATTTCGCCGCTCATGTCGAGACAGTACCCGTTGTGTCCGGTCTTGCCGACCACCTGCGGCACCGCTGTGGCTTCGTAGCTGACGAAATTGTCCTGCTGACTGCCTGGCGCCTTCTGGCAGTTCGCGATGCTGAAGCTGTATCCGGCCTTCTGGCCACCGGACAGATCGCCCTGCAGCAACTGCGACGCCTGCGGGTTTGGCGGTCCCGATGACGCGTTGCCGCCCAGCGCCGCGAGGGAGCAGGCAAAGCCGTTCGCCGGAAAATTCGTCGCGTACTGGGTCTCCGCTTCCTGGATAGCGCGCAGCGACTGCTTGGCCGACGTCTCGTTGGCCGTCGCCTTCAGGTTCAGCATGTTGGGAATCGCAATCAGCATCAGGATCAGCATGATCGAGATCACGATCAGCAGTTCCATCAGCGTGAAACCCGCGTCGTCGTGACGGAGCCGCCTGCGTTCGGTCAGAACTTCAAGAGCCTTCATAGCCGCATCTTCTTTCGCAATTTCCGAGGGCCCTCGGGCTGCAAAGGCCCGGCATACGCGCTCGGAATCCGCTTTCATCCTACCGCAAAAGCCAACCCCCGGCCTCGTCCGCGCAAGGTACTTCAGTGCGTTTCATGAAGCCCATTGCGCGCTCCAGACCCACGGCCGCCGGTTGTTCCTGCAATCAAAATGGACGCAGGAAAGATCTCTTCCGCTCGCGCACTCGGGTTAGACTCGCCTGTTCCCGCCATCTGCCTGTCCACACCGGCGCCCGGTACCCGGAACCCGGTGCCCGGTTTAACCTGTTCCGAAGGAGCCATCGTGAAAGTCGTCCTCGCGGAAAAAGTCTCTCCCGCCACCCTCGCTGTCTTCCAGTCCGAACCCGGATGGCAAGTCCTGACCCACGACCAGGTGAAGAACCTCCCTGAAGCCCTCGCCGAGGCCGACGCCCTCGTTGTCCGCTCCGCCGTTCAGGTGGATGATGCCATGATGGCTGCCGCTCCCAAACTCCGCGTCATCGGCCGTGCCGGCGTCGGCGTGGACAACATCGATGCGGAAGCTGCCACCCGCCGCGGCATCGTCGTGATGAACACTCCCGGTGCCAACGCCATCGCCGTTGCCGAGCTGACCGTTGGCCTCATGATCGCGCTCGCCCGCCAGCTTCCGAAGGCCGACTCCACCATGCACGCCGGCAAATGGGAGAAAAAATCGCTGCAAGGCTCCGAATTACGCGGCAAGAAGCTCGGCATCCTCGGCCTGGGCCGCATCGGTCTCGAAGTCGCCCGCCGCGCGCGCCAGTTCGGCATGGAACTGCTCGGCCACGACCCGTTTGTTTCTGCCTCGATCGCGCGCGAGAACGCCATTCGCCTGGTTTCGGCTGAAGAACTGTTCGCGATGTCGGACTACATCACCCTCCACGTCGGCCTCACACCGCAAACCACCGGCATCATCAACGCCACAACTCTCGCGACCATGAAGAAGGGTGTTCGCATCGTGAACTGCGCCCGCGGCGAGCTGGTGGTCGAAGCCGACCTTGTCGAGGCCCTCAAGTCAGGACAGGTGGCCGGCGCCGCCCTCGACGTGTTTCATGAGGAGCCGCCCAAAAACTCGCCCTTCGGCGCGCTGGACAACGTCATCCTCACCCCCCACATCGCCGGATCGACGGCCGAAGCCCAGGAAGCTGTGGGCGTGCAGATCGCCCTTCAGGTGCGCGAGTACCTCAAGTCCGGCATTGCGCAGAACGCCGTCAACCTGCCCTCGCTCAGCCATGAGGAGTACCAGGAAATTGCCCCGTGGATGATCCTTGCCGAGCGCCTCGGAACCTTCCTGGCGCAGATTCCGCGCGGCAGCATCGACAGCATCCAGCTCTCGTATCACGGGCGGCTGGCCGAAACCAAAACCGAGCTGATCCGCAACTCCGCTATCGCCGGCGTGCTCGGTCATCTCGAGCAGGTCAACCGCATCAACGCGGCTTCCGTTGCCCAGGAACGCGGTATCCGGCTTCACGAGGAAAAAATGGAAGAGGCGCGAGGCGCTGCCGGCAGCGTCCTGGAGCTGCGTCTGCACACCAGCGAGACCAGCATGAGCGCAAGCGGCGCGGTGCTGCATGGCGACTCGCCCCGCTTGCTTCATCTGGACGGCATCGACATCGAGGCGCCGCTGCAGGGGACGCTGATCACCATCCGCAACAAAGACGTGCCCGGCGTCATCGGCCGCATCGGAACGATTCTCGGCGAGCACCACGTCAACATCGCGAACTTCGCCCTCGGCCGTGCCAATGGCACCGAATCTGCCCCGGCTTCGGCGCTTGCAGTAGTGCAGGTGGACGGCGCAGTCACCGACGAAGTGCTGCGTGAGCTGCGGGCGGTGCCGGCAATCACAGGTGTCAGGCTGGTGACGCTGTAAGAAACTCGCTGCGGATGCCCCATGCGCGACCTCCGAGGAATCCATCGCTTTCTCGACGGAATGAAACTTCGGACTGGCCGACCAACTTACCCAGTCCTGTCAATGATGGCTTGGCCTGTTGCCGCCAGCCAAAAATGAAGCAGGATCGTTGAAGCAGAACTAACGCCGCTGGGGTCCAGGAACAGGAATTTTCGGATCGTTCTCAGTGGTCCAGCCAGTCTGCTCAAGGAGAGGATACTTCCCTACCTTTTCCCCGACCTTATAAGAATGATAAGGGAGAACCCGAAAGATCTGGTATTTGTATTCCCATGCATACTCACTCCTTAGGTCTTGATGTGTTCTTCTAAACTCTAAGTACTCCTCGGTCGAAAAATTGGGCGCTGCAACCGTGACGTAAATTCGTTGTATATCACCTTCCGGGCGGTCAGGAGGCAGCTGCACGCGGCTGTCGATTACCATTCGCTCATCGGGGTGCATCGTAGGCAATTCCAATCGCTTACTTACAGCATCCATAAGAAGAGGTCGGACGCCCGGCCAAAAGACGCCCTGAGTGGTTATGAGGACAGACGCACCCGCAAGTATGGCTTTGCCCCTATTGATTACGGAGAAAGTGATGTCATTCCCGCTATACGCCACGTCGGGAATCATGGCTATATAGGAGTCTCCGCCCGTGATATTTTCCAAGCTCCTCTGGGCGAGAGCATTTAGCTTCTCAGTTTCCCCGAGAACGCCCTCTAACCGTATGATTGTCGACTGATATTGGCCGGCGCTGTTCGACATCGACGCCTTAAGATCGGTTGCTATCTCCTTGAATGCTTGATTTTGAGAATCCCTATATTCTCTTGCTTCCTGGTCACTCCGCCTAATTGAACGCACCTCCAAGATTGCGAATGCTATTAACACGATGATCCAAGTGAGTTTCTCAGCGAAATGCATCTTCGGCCGGACGCTCATGATGCCCGCCGCCAGTGCAAGCAAGCCAATTGAAACTCCGGGGGACTGCGGCCAGAGTGTCGCAAAGAGGACTGCGCAAACGCCAGACAACGGCAGACCCCAAGAGAGAGTTCTGCTTCTGTCCCACCAAATGCGTGCAACTCTCCAAAAGTGTGCCACGGACGAAATTGCCTCTATTTTTTCTTCTCTATTTCTTCGCTCAATTTTACTAAATTGATGCAGGGTTGCCGAGCGGCGGGTGGCACCAATGCCGCATTCGCAGGCACGAACCCGGCATTCACAAACACGAATGCAGCATCCGCGTATACCTCGTAAAGCTACTTCTTAGTCCCCTGAATTTTGTGCCTCCAACTACGGCTGTGGCGCTGCCGGGCAAGCTCCGTAATCCTTCGCCAGACCCTTGACGACGAACAACGGCACATCGCCATTTTGTGCGCGCTTTTTCTTCCCTTTTACCCGCACCAGATCGCCAGCTTTCACCTCGGTGGTCGCGCCGGAAAGCTGATAGACGTTGGCACCGTTCTGCGTGCGGATCTCCAGCCCGTCCGGTCCATTGACCGCGCAGCCCTTAATGGACGCGCCATGGTGAAAGGCAAAGAAGACGCCCACGCCGATGGCAGCAACCACGGCCACGCCCCCAAGGATGATCAGGTCCGCATCGGTCTTCAAAGTGTCAGCGCGCGACGGAGCGGTGTCGAGCGCCAGTCCGAGGCAGATCGCAGAAATCAGCGCTCGTCGAAACAGCGTTCGTTTCAAGGTTGACTCCTCCAGTGAAAGGGAAGTGGCGCATCATACAGGCGTGTTTCAACAAGGAGCAACGAATAACAAAGCAAAATACTTACCCGCAACCAATTGTGAAATCAAATACATAACTGCCACTCGAAAAGACGCGGCCCAATGGAATGAAATACATACGCGTCACGACCCGGGTCACCCCCCTCTTGCGCGCTTTTCCTGAGCCCGGTGCCCGGTTCCCGGTGCTCTGCCCTCAGTGTTTGACCCACCCATGCATGCCCGCCTCAAAGCTGCGCCGGTCGAGCCGCGGCAGAGCCCGCGCCACGCGATGCGGAAAGAGCGGGTAGTGCCTGGCCTCGATCAACAGATCCGGCACGCACCACACGTCCTCTTCTGAGGTCATCCAGCCCGCGCCATCGAGGCGCGCCAGATTCACCGCCCGTGAGTACGAACGCAGCGTCCGCTCCCCTCGCAGGTTGTAGTAGTGCTCGAAGTAGCTGAGCGCCAGCTCGCGCAGCGTGCGATAGACGGGCGCGCGAAACCGCAGCCCCGCAAAGTTGGACTTCGCGATCCCTCCCCACAGCCCGCCTTCGCGATACAGGGCGATCACATGGTCGTCGTCCTGGACTGCCTCCAGGTCCATCACCAGCGGCGCATATCCGTTCACCCGCAGAGCCGCCGCCGCCAGCAGCGCACCTTCCAGACAGTGCCCCTTGCGCTCTCGCAGTACACGCTGCGGAGACCACGCCGTGTTCGCATACTGATAAGCCAGCCCGTCGATGAACTTCTGAATCTGCGCCGGCGTCTTCAGCCCGCGCAGGGTACGCACGTCCTGCGGCGACAAGCCGAAGCCTTGCCCGTTCCTCCGAACGCCGGTCTTCGATGCTGCGGCACGCTTCGTCCCCAAATCCGATTCCCCCGGAATTGCCGCGATTATACAAAGCGCAGTCCGGACGCCGTCCCACCCGGGTCTCAGCGTCCCACCCGCTAAAATAGAAGCAGCGTTGGAATCCAGAGGAACCCCCAAACCGTGCCCTTATACGAATACCGCTGCAGGAATTGTGGTCACCAGTTCGAGAAGATTCAGAGCTTCAGCGCTCCGGAAGAGAAGGAGTGCCCCGTCTGCCAGGGCCCGGTGGAAAAGCTCCTCTCCGCCTCCGCCATTCAGTTCAAGGGCTCCGGCTGGTACGCCACCGACTACGGCGGCAAGTCGAAGTCTGGCGGCTCGATGAAAGCGTCCGCCGACGGCGACAGCAAGTCCTCCGAGTCGAAATCGGACAAGAAGCCCGCCGAAAAATCCCCGGCCGCCTCGTCGGATTCGAGCAGCTCAAACTCTTCATCGTCTTCCTCTTCGAGCTCTTCGAAGAGCGACTAGCGCCCTGGCTCGTCTTCGGCTCGCGGTCAGCTCGGCCTTTCGCTCACCGCTTCATCGCTGGCCGCTTTTTCGCTAACCGGAATTTAGCCGACCGGACCTCAGCTGAACGCTACAGGCTCTGTTCCACCTGCATCGACAGCTCTTCCCACTCGCTGTTCAGCGACGCCTGCTGTGCGCGCAACGCTGTCAGCGCGTTGGACAGCCGCTGCGTCTCCTCCGTGCTCACGTACACCGCCAGTGCCTGCTCGGTCTCCGCCAGCGAGCTCTCCACGCGCGGGATCTCCGCCTCCACCGCCGCCAGACGCTCCTGCATCTGCCGCAGCTTGATGGGATTCACCCGCTTCGCTGCCTTCTCGGCGATCACCGGCTCCGACACGACCACCGCGACGGGTGCGTGAACCACCGGCTCGGCCGCGGCCATCGTTGCCGCAGCCAACTCTGCAGCACCACCCTCTTTGCGCCAGCGGTAGTCCTCATAGTTGCCCGGATAGACATTCAGCCGCGAACCGCGCGAAGGGTCCTCGACGTTCCTCTCGATCTCGAAGACCTTCTGCGCCAGGCCGTCGATGAAATACCGATCGTGCGACACGAAGATCACGGTTCCGTTGAACTTCCCGATCGCCTCCAGCAGCACATCTTTGGCCCGCAGATCGAGGTGGTTCGTCGGCTCGTCGAGCAGCAGAAAATTCGCCGGGCTCACCAGAATCCGCGCCAGCGCGTAGCGGTTGCGCTCACCGCCGCTCAGCACGCCCAGTGGCTTGAACACGTCGTCGCCGGAAAACAGGAAGCATCCCAGCAGGCTCCGCAGGTCCTTCTCCGCCACCTTGGGCGCCGTTCGCCCCATGTCCTCCAGCATCCGCGCGGCGGGGTCCAGCACCTTGTACTGATCCTGCGCAAAATATTCCGCCACCACGTTGTGTCCCAGCTTCAGCGTGCCCACCGTGGGCAACTCCTGCCCGCTCAGCAGCCGGATCAGCGTCGATTTCCCCGCGCCGTTCACGCCAACCAGCGCAATGCGGTCGCCGCGATCGATGGTGAAGTTCACGTTTTCGAGCACGCGCTTCTCGCCGTACTGCATCGACAGGCCCTCGACATCGACGACGCTTCTTCCCGAAGGCGGCGACTGCGGAAACGTGAAGTGCGGCACCGGCTCGTCCAGCGGAATCTCGATCCGCTTGATCTTTTCCAGCTCCTTGATGCGGCTCTGCACCTGCTTCGCCTTCGTCGCCTGATAACGAAAGCGGCTGATGAACATCTCGAGATGCTCGATGCGCTCGCGCTGGTTCTTGTAGGCGGCTTCGAGTTGCGCGCGCCGCTCCGCTTTCTGCGTCAGGTACTTCTCGTAGTTGCCGTGGTAGACGTGCAGGCCCTTGTTCCAGATCTCGATGATCTTGTTCACCGTCACGTCGAGGAAATACCGGTCGTGCGAGATCAGGATGTACCCGTTCTCCCAGGTACTGAGGTAGTTCTCGAGCCAGTTGCGCGTCTCGAGATCCAGGTGGTTCGTCGGCTCGTCGAGCAGCAGCAGGTCCGGCTTTTCCAGCAGCAGCTTGGCCAGCGCGATGCGCATCTGCCAGCCGCCGGAAAATTCCTCCGTCCGCCGCCCCCAGTCTTCCTTGCCGAAGCCCAGCCCCGTCAGTACCCCGCCCACCTGCGCATCCAGCGCGTAGACGTCATGGTGCCGCAACCGGCCCTCCACGTGGCTGTACCGGTCCGCCGTAGCCTCATACTCCCTGCTCGCCGGATCCAGTTCCGACAGCGCATGCGCAAGCTGCTCGAACTCCTGTTCCATCGCCCGCAGCTCGTCGAAGACGCTCAGGCACTCCTCGAAGACGGTCCGGCCGCTGAGCGCGAGGCCGTCCTGCGGCAGGTAGCCAATGGTCATTCCCTTCATGCGCAGCACGGTGCCGTAGTCGAGCGACTCCATCCCGCCCAGCACCTTCATCAGCGTCGACTTGCCGGCGCCATTGGCCCCCACCAACGCGGTCTTCTCTGTGGGGGTGATCAGCCAGTCGGCATTTTCAAAGAGGAGTCGCGGACCGAAGCGCTTGCCCGCGCCGGAGAGCTGCAGCATAGCTCCATTTTACCGGGCACCGCGTTCCGGGCACCGGGCACCGAGCACTGGGCTCCGGGTGTGGCGTTCGTGCTCAGTCGACGCGGTAGTCCGCTGACCGCCGACAGCTGATCGATGCCCTGAGCCCGGTGCCCGGTGCCTTTCGTCTTCCCCCCGGAGCAAATCGATTTTCCGGTTGCTCTTTGTACCTCCGCCGACTACATTGGATCGTCAGCGCAGCACTGATTTTTTCGCGACGAATCCCTGCCGTTCGTGCGTCTGCGCCCGCAATTGGGTTCTATGCTACGGTTCCGCACCAGCCTTAATTTCCGCAGCGCGACTGCCCCACAAGACCCGGCTTCCACCTTCTTTTTTTCGACGCAGCTGAATCCGGCTCCGTGCTTCTTTAGTTCGGACAGGAAACAATACCCTTCCGATGCATCGGCTCGTCCAAATCTTCACGCCCATCAGGCCCAGCCTCTTCAGGATTGAGACTCGTATGAAAACGAAAGCCGCCGCCCAGCCCGCGCGCAAGTCCGCGCCGGCCGCCTACAAGAACGCCAAGCTGCCCTCCGCGCGCCGCGTCAAAGACCTGCTCTCCCGCATGACCCTCGAAGAGAAGGCCGCGCAAATGCTCTGCGTCTGGCAGGAGAAAGCGCAAAAGCTGGTCGATGAAAAGGGTGACTTCGATCTCGCCAAAGCGAAGAAGGCCTTCCGCGATCGCCGCGGTCTTGGCCAGGTCGGCCGTCCCTCCGACGCCGGTGGCGGCAAGAAAGCGCGCGCCATGGCGGAACTGACCAACGCCATCCAGAAGTTCTTTCTCGAGAACAGCCGCCTCGGCATCCCCGTCATGTTCCACGAGGAGTGTCTGCACGGCCACGCCGCGCCCGACGGCACCAGCTTCCCGCAACCCATCGCCCTCGGCGCCACCTTCAACCCTGACCTCGTCGAGCAGTTCTTCACGATGACCGCCCTCGAGGCTCGTGTCCGCGGCGCGCACCACGCCCTCACCCCCGTCGTCGACGTCGCCCGTGAGCCACGCTGGGGCCGCGTGGAAGAAACCTACGGCGAGGACCCCTACCTGGTCTCGCGCCTCGGCATCGCCGCCGTGCGCGGCTTCCAGGGCGACCGCAATTTCCGCGACAAGAAACATGTTCTCGCCACCCTGAAGCACTTCGTCGGTCACGGCCAGCCCGAATCCGGTATGAACTGCGCCCCGGCCAATGTCTCCGAACGCGTCCTGCGCGAGACCTTTCTCTACACCTTCAAAGAAGCGCTGCGTGAAGCTGAGGCCGTCACCATCATGGCTTCTTACAACGAAGTCGATGGCGTCCCCTCGCACGCCAACAAGTGGCTGCTCAAAGATGTTCTCCGCAAGGAGATGGGCTTCAAGGGCTTCATCGTCTCCGACTACTACGCCATCTGGGAACTCGGCTATCGCCCCGACACGCACGGCCACTTCGTCGCGAAGGACAAGAAGGAATCCTGCGCGCTCGCGGTCAACGCCGGCGTCAACATCGAGCTGCCCGACCCCGACTGCTACCTCTACCTCGTGGAGCTGGTGAAGAAAGGCGTCCTCAAAGAGTCGCAGCTCGAGGAACTCGTCGCGCCCATGCTCTTCTGGAAATTCGAGATGGGCCTCTTCGACGATCCGTACGTCGATCCCGCCGAGGCCGATCGCGTCGTCGGCTCCGATGCGCACAAGAAGCTCGCCCGCACCGCCGCGCAGGAAGCTATCACGCTCCTGAAGAACGACAAGAACATCGCGCCGCTCGACCTGAACAAGATCAAAACCATCGCCGTGATTGGCCCCAACGCCAACCGCACGCTGCTTGGCGGATACAGTGGAGTACCGAAGCACGAAGTCACCGTGCTCGAGGGCATCCGGAACAGGGTCGACAACCGCGCGAAGGTCCTCTACAGCGAAGGCTGCAAGATCACCATCGGTGGCAACTGGAATCAGGACGCAGTTGTCCCGAGCGACCCCGCCGAAGATCGCAAACAGATCAAAGAAGCCGTCGAAGTGGCGAAGCAGGCCGACGTCATCGTGCTTGCCATCGGTGGTAACGAGCAGACCTCGCGCGAAGCCTGGAACCTGCAGCACATGGGCGACCGCACCAGCCTCGACCTGGTTGGCCGTCAGGACGAACTGGTCGAAGCCATGGCCGCGCTCGGCAAGCCCATCGTCGCCTTCCTCTTCAACGGCCGCCCGCTGTCGATCAACCACCTGATCGCGCACGTGCCGGTCATCTTCGAATGCTTCTACCTCGGCCAGGAGAGCGGCCACGCCATCGCCGACGTTCTCTTCGGCGACGTCAACCCCGGCGGCAAGCTGCCCATCAGCTTCCCGCGTTCCGTCGGCCACCTGCCGGTCTTCTACAACTACAAGCCCTCGGCGCGCCGCGGCTATCTGTTCGACGACGTCTCGCCGCTCTTCGCCTTCGGCTACGGACTCAGTTACACCACCTTCGAGCTGAAGAACCCGCGCCTGACTAAAAAGAAGATCACCACGAAGGGCGCAACGCAGGTCCAGGTCGACGTGACCAACACTGGCAAGCGCGCCGGTTCCGAAGTCGTGCAGCTTTACATCCGCGATCTGGTCAGCTCCGTCACGCGCCCCATCAAGGAACTCAAGGGATTCAAAAAGGTCTATCTCAAGCCGGGTGAAACCACGACGGTCACGCTCGACATCACGCCCGATGCGCTGGCCTTCTTCGACGTCAACATGAAACACGTCGTAGAGCCCGGCGACTTCTCCATCATGATCGGCACCTCTTCGCGCGACCAGGACCTCCAGAAGCTCACGCTGCAGGTAACGAAGTGACGGCATAAAAACGATGCAGAAGTAACGCCAGAAAGAGGCGGCGGCTATGATCCAGAAACTTTCCTTCGCAGAGAAGTTTGGCTACGGTCTGGGCGACATGGCCGCCAACTTCATCTTCCAGGCGATGCTCGCCCTGCAGCTGAGCTACTACACCGACACCTTCGGCCTCTCCGCCGCACAGGCCGGCACGCTCTTTCTCGTCGTGGGCCTCATCGCTGCCGCGTTCAACCCCATCATGGGCGTGATCGCCGACCGCACCAACACCAAATGGGGCAAGTTTCGCCCGTGGCTCCTGTGGACCGCGCTCCCCTTCGGCATCATCGGCATCCTCACCTTCACCACGCCCAGCCTCAGCATCACCGGCAAGCTCGTCTATGCATGGACCACGTATCTCCTGCTGCGGCTGATCTACGCCGTCAACAACGTGCCGTACGCGTCGCTCACCGGCGTCCTCACCGGCGATCCCGACGAGCGCACCAGCATCGCCTCCTACCGCCAGGTCTTCGCCAACATCGCAGGCTTCATCGTGCAGAGCCTCGCGATTCCCATGGTCGTCTTCTTCGGCCGTGGCAATGACGCGCGCGGCTACCAGATCACCATGGGCCTGCTTTCCGTCCTCAGCGTTATCTTCTTCATCGTCGCGTTCTTCGCGACGAAGGAACGCATCCAGCCCGACCCGCAACAGCAAACGTCGCTCACCCGTGACCTGAAAGACCTCTTCAGCAATCGCCCCTGGGTCGTCCTCTTCCTCGTCACCACCTTTTACTTCGCCGCGATCTCCATGCGCGGCAGCGTCATGCTGCCCTTTTTCAAATATCTGGCCGGCAACGAGAAGCTCTTCAGCTGGTTCAACGGGTTCGGCCTCGCCTCACTCATCGCCGGCGTCACGGTTTCCACCGCGCTCACAAAGCGAATCGGCAAGCGTCCGCTCTTCATCCTCAGCATGACGCTCTGCGGAATCTTCAACCTCGCAGTACTCATACTCCCGCCGCATGCTACGGTCGCCATCATCGTCTCGGAAGTCCTCCGCCAGTTTGCCTACGGAACCTCCGGCCCGCTCATCTGGGCCATGATGGGCGACGTGGCCGACTACGGCGAGTGGAAGACCGGCCGCCGCGCCACCGGAACTGTAACAGCGGCGGTAGTATTTGCACTCTGGGTCGGCCTCGCCGTCGGCGGCGCCCTTGCCGGCTGGCTCTTCTCGTACTACGGCTACGTCTCCAACGCCGTGCAGACCGCGCGCGCCCTCGAAGGCATCCGCCTCACCGCCGGCCTGTGGTCTGCGCTCTTCTTCTTCGCCACCGCGGCCTGCCTCTTCTTCTACCCGATATCGCGCAAGATCAACAAAAACATCTCCGACGAGCTAGCCGGACGCCGCCTGAGCTTCGGCCCGCCAGCCACGTCAACGCAAAAGTAGGAGGCCTCGCCCGTGTCCGTACGAATCGCACTCCTCGCCACGTGTCTCTTCGGTCTCGCGGCGACCGCCCACGCCCCCACTTCCCTCAAAGCCGCCTATCACGGCGACTTCTACATCGGCGCGGCGATCAACACCGCGCAAATCACAGGCGAGGACACACGCGGCGGCGCCATCATCGCCGCCCAGTTCGACTCCATCTCGCCCGAGAACTGCCTCAAGTGGGAGAACGTTCACCCGCAGCCGGACAAGTACGACTTCAACCTCCCCGACCAGTACGTCGCCTTCGGCCAGAAGAACCACATGTTCATCGTCGGTCACAATCTCGTTTGGCACAGCCAGACCCCGGCCTGGGTCTTCCATGACGACAAGGGAAACCTCCTCACCCGGGACGCGCTGCTCGCCAGCATGCGCGACCACATCCATACCGTCGTTGGCCGTTATAAGGGCCGCATCCAGAGTTGGGACGTCGTCAACGAAGCCCTCAACGAAGACGGCACCCTGCGACCGTCGCTCTGGTACAAGATCATCGGCCCCGACTACATTGCCAAAGCCTTCGAATTCGCGCACGAGGCCGACCCCGCCGCTCAGCTCAACTACAACGACTACAACCTCGAGAACGAGCCCAAACGCAACGGCGCCATCGCCCTCGTTAAGCAGCTCCAGGCCGCGGGCATTCCCATCAGCACCGTAGGCATTCAGGAGCACGACAGCCTCGACTGGCCGACCCTGGACCAGCTGAGCGACAGCATCGATGCCTTCGGCAAACTCGGCGTCAAGGTCGCCATCACCGAGCTCGACGTCGACGTCCTGCCGCGCGCCACCCGCCAGCAAACCGCCGACGTCTCAGTGAAAGCCGCGCAGGACCCCGCCCTCAACCCCTGGCCCAACGGCCTGCCCGATTCTTTCGAGCAGCAGCTCACGAAGCGCTATGCCGATCTGTTCGGCGTCTATCTGAAGCACCGCGATGTGGTGAACCGCGTGACGCTGTGGGGCGTCACCGACGCCGATTCCTGGAAAAACGACTGGCCCGTCCCCGGCCGCACCAACTACCCGCTCCTCTTCGATCATTCCGGCAAGCCCAAGCCTGCATACGATGCCGTCATTCGGGCAGCGAGCGTGCGGTAGGCCGCGGGATCCTTTCCCGTAAAGTGGTTATGCAGGAACTTTCAGGAGGACTTCGTCCAGTGCGGCTTCCCACTGCCTGAGACGCGTCCCAAAACGCGCGTGGAGTCGCGCATTGGACAACACCGAATTCTGCGGCCGTTTTGCCGGCGTCGGATATTCGCTGGTCGAAATAGCCCTGACCTCCGGCTGACGCCCGTCCAGCAGTCCTCCCGCCTTCGCAAATATCGCCCGCGTGAATCCGCACCACGTTGTCTCGCCACCGCACGTCATGTGGTACATCCCCGACCACTCCGCTGGAGCCCCGAATTTTCCTGCCAGCACACCGTCGATAATCTCTCGCGTCGCTCGAGCCAGTTCCAGCGACGTTGTCGGCGCTCCAAACTGATCGTCCACAACGCTCAGTTCATCCCGTTCGCGCCCCAGCCGCAGCATCGTCAGCAGAAAATTCTTCCCAAGCGGCCCGTAAACCCAGCTGGTGCGGAAAATCAGATACCGCCCGCCGACCTGCCGGATCGCGTCTTCTCCCGCGAGCTTCGTCTTGCCATACACGTTCAGCGGAGCCGGCGCGTCTTCCTCCGTCCACGGCCCCTCCTTGGTCCCGTCAAAAACGTAGTCCGTGGAGTAATGCACCAGCACAGCGCCGATCTTCAGAGCTTCTTCGGCCAAAATCCGCGGCGCGCGCGCATTCACCGCCGCCGCAATCTCCGGCTGCGACTCCGCGCGATCCACCGCCGTATACGCGGCGGAGTTCAGAATCACAGCCGGCTTGACGCTGCCGACGATCGCCCGAATCTGATCGGGAACGGTCAGGTCGACCACTTCACGATCGACGGCGACCATCGGGTTCGTGCCGGCGAAGCTGCGCTGCAGTTCCAGCCCCAGTTGTCCTGATCCGCCAATCACCAGCACACGCGGCCCGTCGCTCACGGAAAGACCTCAGCCTCCCGAAACGTGGCGGCTTCCGAATCTCTGCCGGAGACGATTGCGCTCGCCGGGTCAACAGGCCAGCGAATGGCAAGATCCGAGTCGTTCCATCGGATCGTTCGTTCGTCGGCCGGCGAATAATATTCCGTTACCTTGTAGGAAAACCCGACCTTCTCCGCCAGGGCCAGGAATCCGTGCCCAAAGCCAGGCGGGATCCACAGCATCGCACTGTTCTCTTCATTCAACTCAACCGCGACATGTTTTCCAAAATGCGGCGAACTCCGGCGCAGATCCACGGCTACATCCCAAACGGCGCCGTAGACGACCCGCACCAGCTTCCCCTGTGGCCGCGTGATCTGGTAGTGCATTCCCCGCAGGACGTTCTTCTTTGAAATCGAGAAATTGTCCTGTACCCACTCCGTTGGCAGACCAGCGTCGGCCATCGTGCGGCGATTCCAGGTCTCCAGAAATGCCCCTCGGTTGTCCCGGTAAACCGTCGGCTTCAGCAGCAGAACACCCGGTAGTTCCGTCTCCTCGATCTTCATCCGATTCCGCTTTGCGCCGCGAAATAAGGCTCCTGCAGCAGCCCGAGCAGATATTGCCCATATCCGCTCTTGCGTACCGGCTCGGCCAGCTTCTCCAGCTGGTCCGCCGTGATGTACCCCAGACGATACGCAATCTCCTCCGGACACGCGATCTTCAGCCCCTGCCGCCGCTCGACGGTCTGGATGAACAGGCCCGCCTCGAAAAGCGAATCATGCGTTCCGGTATCCAGCCAGGCCATGCCGCGGCTCATGATCTGCACGTTCAGCGTGCCCGCTTCGAGGTACAGACGGTTCAGGTCCGTAATCTCCAGTTCGCCGCGCGCTGAGGGCTTCAGCGAGCCGGCCAGTTCCACCACCTGGTTGTCGTAGAAATACAGCCCCGTCACGGCATATCTTGATTTCGGCTTCTGCGGCTTCTCTTCCAGGCTTACCGCCCGCCCGTTTTTATCGAACTCCACCACGCCGTAGCGTTCCGGATCATGCACCGGATAGGCAAAGACGGTCGCGCCGCTCTTCACTGCCGCCGCTGCCTGCAGTTGCTGCGAGAAAGACTGCCCGTAGAAAATGTTGTCGCCCAGAACCAGGGCGCATGGGTCGCCTCCGATGAACTCCTTCCCGATCAGAAACGCCTGCGCCAGTCCGTCCGGGCTCGGCTGCACCGCGTAGCTCAGGTTGATGCCCCATCGGTGGCCATCGCCCAGCAGTTCCTCAAACCGCGCCGTGTCCTGCGGCGTTGAAATCAAAAGGATCTCGCGTAGTCCAGCCAGCATCAGCGTGCTCAGCGGGTAATAGATCATCGGCTTGTCGTACACCGGCAGCAGCTGCTTCGAGACCACATGCGTAACCGGATAAAGCCGCGTTCCCGACCCCCCGGCGAGAATAATTCCTTTCATTGTGCGAGTCGCTCCCCGTAATTCTGCTCTATCCACTGCAGGTAGGCTCCCGTACGCACGTTCTCCACCCAGGCGAGGTTGTCCAGATACCACTGCACCGTCCGCCGCAGCCCGCTCTCGAACTGCTCCGCCGGACCCCAGCCCAGCTCCCGCGAAATCTTCGTCGCATCGATCGCATACCGCCGGTCATGTCCCGGCCGATCCTGGACAAACGTCAGCAGTTTCCTGCGCGGGCCGATGGCCGGATTCGGACTCATCTCATCCACCAGATCGCAGATTGTATGCACCACATCCAGATTCTTCTTTTCGCTGTTGCCCCCGATGTTGTAGGTCTCGCCTGCCCGGCCCCGCTCCAGAACCGTGCGGATCGCCGCACAATGGTCCCCGACGAAAAGCCAGTCCCGCACATTCGCTCCGTCCCCGTAAACCGGCAGAGCCTTCCCTTCGAGCGCGTTCAGGATCATCAGCGGGATCAGCTTCTCGGGAAACTGAAACGGCCCGTAGTTATTCGAGCAGTTCGTGGTCAGCACCGGCAGACCGAAGGTGTGGTGATAGGCCCGAACCAGATGATCCGAGCCAGCCTTTGAAGCTGCATAAGGACTGTTCGGCGCGTACGGCGTTGTCTCAGAAAACGCCGGATCGTTCGGACCCAGCGTCCCGTAAACCTCATCGGTAGAAACGTGCAGAAACCGGAAGTTCTCCCGGTCCGCCGAATCCAGCTCAGACCAGTACGCCTTCGCCTGCTGCAGCAGCGTAAAGGTCCCTGTGACGTTCGTGCGAACGAAGGCATCCGGGGCCACAATCGACCGGTCCACGTGGCTCTCCGCGGCAAAATGCACCACCGCCCGCGGACGGTGTTCCCGCAGGAGCGCACCGGTCAGCTCCCCGTCGCAGATGTCACCCTTCACCAGGCTGTGGGCAGCATTGCCCTTCAGCGATTCCAGGTTTGCCGCATTGCCCGCATACGTGAGCAGATCGAGATTGACCACCGGGGAGCCAACGCTCGCAATCCAGTCCAGAACAAAGTTGCTGCCGATGAAGCCTGCACCGCCGGTGACGAGAATGTTGTCCCGCATCTTCATGATGGATGGAAACCTCGTTGTATCGTACACGAGCCTTCTCAACCTCAGGGCGTCGCTGCAGCCAGCCCTGGCAGCACCGATCTGTGAGCCCTTTCACGCCAGATTCGCCCGGCCATTTCGCCGGGCCCTCAGCCTCCGCCCGCCTTCGCGATCAGCGGCGTGCTAAGCCCCTCAACCTCGGCACGATCTTCACGCGCCTTCGGGAGCGAACCTCTTTGGTCCCGGACGGTATCGTTACAGATCGCCAATGCCAGAATGTGCTTGTGACGCCAGTCACCCCTGGCGAGCGGGCCGACCCGGTGCAGTTTCTGAATCATCGCCGGGTGAGTTCCTCTTTTGCCGCCACGCTGTTGCAGACCGACAGCTCAATCCAGTCGCAAAGCATGTGCCCGCAAAGAATATGGCCTTCCTGGATGCGGGCCGTGTCTCGGGACGGAATCGAGAGCACTGCATCGGCTACGCCCGCCATCGCTCCGCCGCCCTCGCCCGTAAACGCCACCGTAAAGGCGCCCATTCTGCGGCCGGCGTCCAGGGCCAGGCATACGTTTTGACTGTTGCCCGAAGTTGAGATGCCGACCAGAACATCTCCCGGAGCGCAGTGCGCCTCGACCTGCCGGCTGAAGATCTTCTCGTAACCGTAATCGTTACCAATCGAAGTAAGAACAGAGGTGTCGGTCGTTAGCGCGATCGATGACAGCCCCGGCCGCTCTCGCCGGAAACGTCCCACCAGTTCGGCCGCCAGATGCTGCGAATCAGCCGCGCTCCCGCCATTGCCGCACCACAGTACTTTGTTCCCCGCATGAACGGCGCGCGTCATCTCCGTCGCGATTTGCTCGAGAACCGGCCACTGAGCGCGCAGTTTCTCGATTACGGTCAGATGCTCCTCAAACGCGCGGTCAAATAATGTCGGATTCACAGGCATCGACATAGCAGCTTCGTGGAAGGAGGGCGGCCCGGAACGACAAACCCCCGTTCCGGATCATCATATCGTTATACGGTCGGCCGACGGCGCTTACTTCGGACAGCGTCACAACAACCGCCTGATCCGGAGGCCTAAACCCAGAGTATCTGGCTGAAAATGCATTGGATCGAATCCAGGACACGAACGATCGTCATGGAGCACTTTCTTCCGGTCGGCAGTAACTACGAATGTGCACCCTCGCTGCCTGCGGGGGCCTCAGACACGATAGAATTGCAGTCAGCACGCTTTCTCCATCCATAAGACGAACAGGAATTACCGAATGAAGAGAATCCTCGTCAACGGCGCCGGGGGGTTCATTGGCGGCCATATGGTCAAACGGTTGAAGTCCGAAGGCCGTTGGGTTCGCGGCGTGGATCTCAAACATCACGAATTCTGCCCCTCGCCGGCCGATGAGTTCATCGTCGGAGATCTCTCCGATCAGCGCGTCATGGCGGATGTCATCGACGGCATCGACGAGGTCTACCAGTTTGCCGCCGACATGGGGGGCGCAGGATATATCTTCACCGGCGAGCACGATGCCGACGTCATGCACAACTCGGCAAGCATCAATCTCAACACCCTCCACTTTGGTGTCAAAGCCGGGGTGAAAAAGTTTTTCTATTCCTCCTCCGCGTGCATGTATCCGGAATATAACCAGACGGATCCGCAGAACCCAAAGTGTTCCGAGGAGTCTGCCTACCCGGCGGCTCCGGACAGCGAATACGGCTGGGAGAAACTCTTCAGCGAGCGCCTCTACCTCTCCTATATGCGGAATTATGGCGCTCACGTCCGCATCGCCCGCTTCCACAATATCTTTGGACCGCAAGGCACATGGACCGGAGGCAAGGAGAAGGCGCCGGCCGCTCTTTGCCGCAAGATCGCTCAGGCCCCCAACGGCGGTGAAATCGAAATCTGGGGCGATGGCCTGCAGACCCGCTCATTCCTGTATATCGACGAGTGCATCGAAGCCGTTCGCCGCCTCGTGGAATCTGATTTCACCGGACCCGTCAACATCGGTTCCGAAGAGATGGTCACCATCAATCAGCTCGCAGAGATGATCATGGAGATCGCGGGGAAAAAGCTCTCCATCAAGCACATTCCCGGCCCTCTCGGCGTTCGCGGACGCAACTCGGACAATCGCCTGATCTCTGAAAAGCTCGGCTGGAAGCCCTCGCGCCCACTTGCCGAAGGACTTCGGAAAACCTACGACTGGATTCAAAAAAGAGTGGAGGCATCCAGGGAAGCCGAGCTTGCCACCAGGGCATAAGTCCGACCTTGGTGCGACCATCACTCGGGTTGTTCGCTGAAACGGGAGACTTCCGTCGCGGTATTGTGGCCCTGAAAGCCCACGAACATTCCAGTAATAAGCACGTTTTAGGATTGCTGGCCGCGACTCCGCGACTGATCAATCCAGTAATCCAACAGTGTCTGCAGCGTATCCCTGAACGGAATCTCGGCGGACCATCCCAGCTCCCGGCGAATCTTCGAGCAGTTGCCTCCCGAAGACATGATTTCACGAGCTCTCATTCGAAGCGGGTCGAGTTGTGTGGTCACCCTGACATGAGCGAGATCAGCAAGCGTATCAATGACCTGGTTCATGCTGACCATCGAACCTGAGCAAACGTTATAAACCTCGCCAGGTATTCCCCGATCTGCAAGAAGAGCATAAGCGCGAACGACATCGCGGACGTCGCTGATATCCCGCCGAGGTTCCAGCCGTCCGGTCTTCAGATGGACGGTCGATTCACCGGCGGTCAGCGCCGCAGCGATGCACCGGGCAAACTCCGGGCATGCAAAGTTCGGCGGCTGACCAGAACCCGTATGATTGAAAGGCCGGGCGATCACGATTGCGAGGCCAAAGTCATCGACGTAGGAACGCGCAATCTGTTCGTCGATGAGTTTACTCGTGGCGTACGGAGACGTCGGCTGCAGCGGATCGTCTTCCCTGAAGCCCTCGTCACCAGAGTCGATCTCGCCGTACAGGTTACCGGTGCTCACCAGTACGATTCGCGACCGGCTTCCAATCTGCCGCAGGCCCTCCAGCAGATTGAACGTACCTGTCACGTTCACATCGAACACTAGTTCCGGATTGGCCCTGCTGGTCGGAACATGGCTGATCGCAGCCAGGTGAAACACCAGATCCGGCTTCTCCGCTTCCAGAACCTCTCGCAACGCCACTCGATCCCGGACATCAATATCATGAATCCGGACTCCGGCCAGCGAGACAGGATGCGTCGGGCCAGTCGCTCCGCGCGATATTCCCACGCACTCAATATCCTGGCTACGCAGGTGTGCGGCCAAATAGGGGCCGACGAAGCCGGAGATTCCCGTAATCAGAGCGCGTGACAACTCGTTACATTCCCGCGGAGAAATGCACTAGCTTTGGGTTTTGCCGATTGCGTTCCAGATCGGAGTCAACCATCATGGCGATCATCTGTTCGAAAGTGGTTCTCGGCTCCCACCCAAAGGCTTGACGAGCCCTGGATGCGTCACCGCACAGGTAGTCGACTTCGGCCGGGCGAATGAGCGCGGGATCGACTCGAACATAATCCTTGTAGTCGAGATTCTGATATGCAAATGCGACTTTGAGCAGGTATTCCACCGAGTGACTGACACCCGTGGCAACGACATAATCCTGCGGACGTTCCCCCTGCAGCATGTGCCACATGGCTGACACATAGTCACCCGCAAAACCCCAGTCGCGCTGGGCGTTGAGATTCCCCATGGAAAGCTCCGTCTGCATTCCGAGCTTGATCCGAGCTACGGCATTCGTCACTTTGCGGGTCACGAATTCCAGACCGCGCCGTGGCGATTCATGGTTGAACAGAATCCCCGAACAGGCAAACATGCCATAGCTCTCGCGGTAATTCTGGGTCATATAGTGGCCGAAAACTTTGGCCACTGCATAGGGGCTCCGCGGATGGAAGGGTGACGACTCATTTTGTGGTGGATTCGTCGCACCAAACATTTCGCTCGATGAAGCCTGATAAAACCGAGTCTTTGGATTGACAAGTCGGCACGCTTCCAGCAGCCGTGTAACCCCTAACGCGGTGAACTCACCGGTGAGATCTGCCTGCCGCCAGGATGTAGCAACAAAGGACTGCGCCGCAAGGTTATAAACTTCGTCCGCCTCACTCTGCTCGATGGCAGCAACAAGCGAGTTTTGATCCAGCAGATCGCCGGAAATCAGATCGATCCGATCGACGACGTTGACAAGGCGATCTCGCCCAAATTGTAAAAACTGCGCGGCATGGATCATCCTTATTTTCAATGTGTTGGAAACCGTCGCGTCACGTTCGCGTCACGTTTACGTCACGTTTTGCGATTGCTGGCGCCCCGTCGATTCGACAGACATACCGCAAGTATCTACAAGCACGCCTCTTACGGCGTGTGAGGACTGGCCCTCAGAATCGACAGGTTGAAGGTTGACCCTGGGTTTAAGCACTGATTTCGGTGCAAAGGCAAAAAAAAGCCAAAACAACGACTCTTCAGGAGCTTCATCATCATCCGCATAGTCTTTCGAGCGGTAAGGAGACACCATCAACACCATCTTCAACTGGCTGCGGATCTACCATTTCCTCGCGTAGGGGCAAGTCTGGAAAATTCGTCAGGTCTAGCCTCACCGCCCGAAATTGAAATCGATGATTCGCGTGTATATCTTGGATATCATTTTGCCGTTCCCTTGAGGTTACCGAAGCTTTAGCCGGCCCTCCCCTACCGCTCATTTTGCCGCTCAGAGATTGGCGCAGTTCGCTGATTGAGTTGCTTGCGTTCTGGATCTCTAAACCATCCCCATTTATTGAAATAATGAATCGCCGAAGTCAGGTGATAGCGCAGAAGACGAGGATTCGCATACGATCCCTTCGCGTAGCCGTGGTGCACCGCAACGTTTGGAAAGAATACCGTCCGGTATTGGCTTCCAATGCGACGACACAAGTCGAGATCTTCCATGTAAAGGAAATATCGCTCGTCAAATACACCTACAGCGTCCAGCGCGGCGGTCCGAACAAACATGAAGCATCCGGAGAGCGAAGGTACTTCACGCGTCACTGTCAGATCGACATCCCGCATTTCATACAAGCTCCAGCGCACCGGAAAGACAGCCTTCCCAATTTCTCCAAGGAAACGCCTGAGGAAAAGATCGAATGCGGTTGGCAGCCTCTTGCACAACCGCTGTTCAGATCCATCGGGATACAAAACACGTGGCATGACAGACCCTACGTCCGGATGCGCTTCCATAAACGCGGCCAATTCGCTCACGACCCCCTCTTCCATCCGGATGTCAGGATTAACGAAGAGATGATAGCGTCCAAGTGGGGCCAACTCTCGCAGTGCCAAATTGTGCGCGGCACCGAAGCCCAAATTTCTTTTCGGACTCAGACAGAGAGCGCCTAGAGAACCCGCCAGCGCATACGCCTCGGCCGCGCCGCCATTGTCGACAACAGCCCAATCCCCTCTATAAACATCTTTGCTGAGATGGAGAAATAGCTGCGCCATCTCTTTCGCCGTATGGCCATAGAGAACGATACTGGCAGTGAGGTCCTTCGATGAATGCTTCGCCCTCATCACCCGGTACCATCCGTGCGAACCGATTCAGCTAGAGTCGGACGATCCAAAGTGGCCAGCTTCTTCTGAACCGATTCCTGCCACAACTGCAGCCGCCGGCTTCGCGAATAGAAAATTCGTCTGAGTGCAAACCGGATTGTCACAAGGAAAAAGGGAAAGGTCCCCCCGGTCCTACCGAATTTGTACAGCATCCTGTAAGCGAATCGCAGCATTAGTGCGGGCAGAGCCACACGCCCCATATACTCATCCCAGAAAGCCGACTCTGCTCCCAGAATATCTTCGTAGCGCTCTACGCTAACGCGTTCCTTCATTTTCAGCACGGAAAGCTCGTGCTCGACATCGATATTGCCGGCGACAAAAATGCGATACCCGCACTTCTGTAGTCGGCGATACATGACCGCATCGCTGTAGTCCAGCCAGAATCTGAGATCGTATCCGCCCATAGCCTCCAACGCACTCACGCGCAAGACCGATGCCGAGTTAACCGCAGAGGTCGTCGAATCGAGAGCGACCCCAACGAACTCGGGAGGAAAGAATTTTGGAAACATCTTCAGAGAGAGTGCATTGGGAGAAATGATGCGACCGCCGTCAGTAATGCGAGGAACAACGGCCGCCACTACAGGAATCGAAGCCGTATAAGTCACCGCAGCTTCAATTTTCTCCGTAAAGTCAGCACCCAGACTCGTGTCCTGATCGAGCGTCAGCAACCACTCGCAGTCGTTCTCTCCAGCGACTTCGATGGCTCGGTTGTAAGCCGCTGCAAGTCCGCGATTGCGACCGTCCGACTCATACATCGTGCTCTCTGGGACCACCAAATGCGCTTGTCCACCGGGCGTATTATCGAAGAACATAACTTTCCAGCGCGAAGCGTCGCCACCGCTTTGCAGCGCACGTTGCAACGAAATAAAACTCTCGGATTCCCGTGGTGCCATCTTATAGAGGACAATTACCGCGAGGATCTTGCCGGGAGTACTGCCTCCACCGTTAGACATTTGCGGCGATACCCCCCGCGCTTTCCTGTGCTGAGGTGTTTCGGGCGAGCACTCTGAGTCCCGCTAGGCTGATCAGAATCGCGGACAAGCCAATAGGATTGTCAATGAAAGGATTTGTGAGAGATTCTACAAAAACAAAAACTACAGTTAGGAGCAAGGGATAAGCTGCAATGCTGTTGCCGGCGGCAAATGCCCGTCTGAACCGAAAAGCGGCCACTACCGCCAGAAGGCCGTACCATCCCAAACCGAGCATGCCTTGCTTATAGAAGATTTCCATATACGCAATTTCCATGTGCTCCGGCCTTTCCGGTACCCCAACTCCGAACCCGTGCCCAATGATCGCCGTCACAAAATCGGTGCGCTCCAGAACCTGATGAGCCGTGACCCGCCTTACCGTATCTGATTCTGTTTTATCCCCGGCAAGTCCAAGAGTCACATATACAGCGACGCTACTGATGGCGAGAATCAACATTCCCCACGCGAGCTTAGCCAGTGGCCGTCCCCGACGCACCACGGCATAGATCAAACCAATAAACAGCAGCGCGAGTATGAACCCCCGTGTTACGGTCAATACCAGCGAAACGAACGTTACGAACAATCCGATCCGTGCCCAGAGGCCTTTCCTGAACGCAAGAATGAGAACCGCCATGCCTATATACAAAGAGCCCTTATAGAAAATTCTCCAGGTCAGGCCGTCATACATAAAATCCCCTCCCCTGATCCGGAGAAAAGCTGTGTACAGGTCGATAGGGGATAGGATCCCAGTCCCTAAAGCCGCAAGCATGATCATCCCTGCGAATGACATCACCATGGAGCTGAAAATAATGATTCTGATGGCACTTTCAAGATCTTCGCGGCTCCTTATAGTCAGCTCGAAAAATGGCAGGATGAGTACATAGAGAAGAGGGGTAACGTCTTCATAGATAAACTCCTCTCGCCCATGGCCCACCAAACCCAGCAACGTGGCGGCACTGAGAACCACCAGCAGAGAGGAGATCAAGCCCACGCTGCCGTAACTGAGTGAATCGCCGTCTGCCAAACTGGTGAAAATGTAGCCGACCGCCAGTACAAACAAGATCATCTTGAATGTCACGGGTCCGAGTCGCAGCATTTGCCCGCTTCCGAAAAGTGACGCTTCGAACACAACAAGGCACATCAGCGCGTACCCGGCTTTCCGGCGGAGGCCTTCATGCATCGCTGCATAAGTGAAGTCTCTGGCGAACCTGGCTGGCAGTGGTAGGCGGAAATCGGCGGTCAGGCGCACAACAGGTCCTTTACGATTTCAGGCAAGCCTCGGGTGAAACGCATGTACCCGGGAAAGTGCTTGAGGACGCCGAGGACTCGGTGGAGGCCTCTGTCCGGCAAGGTCGCACGAAATCGTAGATGCTCGATTTTCTCATTCATACCTTTCTGCTGCCGAACGGCTTCTTGCGTGAACAACTTCATTAACCGATCCGCCAAATCCTGATACTTTCGCAACGAGCGCGCATGATTGGGTGCATCACTCTTCAGCGCTCGCCGGAGCTTCATCCATGGGCCGGTCTTTGGTATACCTTCCCGCTGACTTGCATGGACACGATACCGAATCAGTCGCGATTCGACAAAATCGAGCGGCGAGACAAACGCGATAATCCAAGCGATCCAAGCGTCGTGAATCCAAAGCGCTGGAATGGGTATGACAAGCGTCCTTAAGTCTGCACGAAACATGAGAGTTGCCCCGGTAACTACCTCCTGCCGAAAGAGGACACTTTCAGCTCCGGAGTCGTGCCAGCGACGGCGTAACGGTGCGTCAAATCCAAACGCTTGCCAGAGGGTTCGGCCGCGCGGCCGAGATGCTTCATCCATCAGATCCGCATCGGAGAACACTCCCCCGGCTTCGGGGTTCGCCTCTAGCGCGCTGGACAGTGTTGCCAGTTTCTCCGGGTACCATATATCGTCTTGGTCGCTCAAAGCGATCAGATCCCCCGAACAAAGCGAAATCGCCCTCTCAAAGTTTTTTGTTGACCCCAGATTAGTCTCGTTTTTGTGGAAACGAACCGGGAACCGGACAGTTTGAGCAAATCGTAGGACGACATCTCCAGTGGTATCGGTAGAACTGTCATCGCAAATGACGAGTTCATAAGGAAGGACAGACTGGCGAGCAATGCTGTCCAGCTGCGCAGAAAGGTATTTTTCGCCATTGAATGTACACATGGCAACCGAAATTCTGCTACCAACGCTCAACCGGAGCCTTCCTTCGCGAGAGCAAGAGATTCCTCGGCATTCGATCAGGCCCCTGTTGTCGTCCGGGCATGACCGAATACTCTGCCTGCTAACACCATCATCTGTTCCCTTTCCGCTAGGGTGAAATTCATTCTCCACAAAATAAACGCTGTAATAATTTCGGCGACCGGAACAAAGGCGAGTTGCACCGGCTCAGGCGCGCTGGCGCGCGCAAGCCAAAAGGCAGCCAGAAAGGCGGGTATGGTGATTGCGATAGGCCTTGCAAGCCCTCCTCTTAGCAACATCCACCGACTAAACCGCATGTTGCCCGTCTTCGGCATGCTGATTCCGAAATGGCAGAAGACACCCACAATCGCGCCGATTAAGGTTCCCAAGGCGACCCCTATGGCACCCCACAGCCAAGCTCCGACCACACTGCATCCTAGGTTGACGATGCCCTCCGCTATAGGTGATGCCAGCATCCGATCCTGCTGACCCGCGCCAAATCCGATCACCGCATACGGCATCAGCGTCAGCCGCACGAACTGTGCGACGATGAGCAGCGCAGCGAAACGCTCAGCATGTACCGCATAATCCGCGCCAACCCAGACGCGTAACAAAGGATGAAGTGCGCACAGCAGGGGCAATATCAGCAAACATAAGATGGCCGTCGCATATCGGGTCGTGCGGAGCACCACCGCCCCGAGACGCTCTGGATTGCCCGTTGCACTCATGCCCGATGCCACCGGTATCAAACTGGTGACGATGGCTCCCTGCGGCACGGCCAGCATGTTGCTGGCGGTCGATGCGATGGCGTAGTAGGCCGCGGCGGAAAAGTCGAATGCTGCGACGACCGGCATATCAAGCCCCGTGATGAGCAGTGAGCCGAGCTGGGTAGCAAACATCGCATAGCAGAACCGCGCGAATTCCCGGATGGCTGCCCCGGTGACATGCGCCGTATCCACTAGATCATGCAGCCCGGCTCGCAGCGACCACAGGTAAAGAATCGCACTCTGAAGCAGATTCCCCACGGCCACCCAGATGGCCATTGCTGCCAGTCCCTCATGACGCCACGCGGCCCATCCAGCGCCTACTGCTCCAAGCAGTTTTCCCGCGCCGCCGGCAGCAGCATTCACTTGATTCATCTGCAACCCCAGAAACATACCCGCGAGGGTGGAAAACGGGAGACTGACAGCCAAGGAAACGCCGATGACGAGCAACGCCACGCGTGCGCCGGTCAGGAGACTCACCGGGACTCCGGGGAACAGATGCTCCAGTTGCCAGCAGCACAGCAGAGTGGCGATTAGCGTCAGAATTCCACCGCCGACAAGGATCGACCCAGCGCTGCTGACGGCTTGCCTCAGGTAGACCTGGTCCTGCAATTCTTCACCACGCGCTACAAACCTGCTGATTGCCGACTGAATGCCGTTGTCGAAGAGAGATACATATGCGCCAATTTGCAGGATCAGCACCCACGTTCCATAGGCTGGCTTGTCGAGAACGCGCACAAGCAAGGGCGGCAGGAAGAGGACCACCAGCCACGACAGTCCTAGGCGCACCAGATTGGCTCCTGCGTTCTTTGCCACAATCGCAAGGACCATGCCGTCCCGTGTCGTATCGTTGCAATTTGGCTTGGCCAAAGACATTGGGATAGCTGAGGGGATCAGGAGGTGCTCATAACGTTTGGATAATGGTGATCATAACATTCGGCAAATACCGCCTGATGCTTCGATCACGGCCGTATTTTTGGGTTTTACGCCAGCAAGCGAGAATCAAAATTCAACTTCTTCGGCGCTCGGCGGCACGTTTAGAACTTCACTGCGACGGGTGAGCAACGCAAAATCTGGAAGATTTGCCGGCATGGCCGAGGCTTCAGCATCGGCCGAGGTCCGCGGGATAGGCAGGGTTATGCCCAAGCTCTCCTTAGCAGTGGATCACCCCGATCAACAGGCCTTCCGAAAGACGGCGCAGTAGGCTGAACCGCGGCCCACCTGGTTCTGCCGGCTGCGCGCGAGCCAATACAGGATGTTGCCTATGACTCCTCGAGCGTACTTTACCCGGACCCAGGATCGCGCGAGCATTTGCCATGTGTGGCGGCTTTGGATGTCGCTGAAGATATCTGTCGTCGTGACCTCCAGAAGATCAAGATCGTGTTCTCTGCAGACCTCAACCAGCGAGCGAATGGGAAAGAGGTACAGGTGCCGTGGCGCGTCCAGATGCATCCAGCGCGAGCGCAGAACGCCGAACTCGAAGCTCTCGGGGTTGGGCATGGCTAGGAGAAGGATGCCTCCCGGATTTAGCAGGCGCGCTGCCTCCTGAACGACGAGCCATGGGGTGGGGATATGCTCAAGCGAGTGCCATGCCGCGATCGCATCGAAGCCTTGGTGCATCTGGCGCATTGTTCGGACCGGATCGAAGGACTGCAAGGCGTCGACCCCAACTGTGTTGCGCAGGAAAGTGACGCACGGCTGATCCATCTCAATCGCGGACACGGAAAAGCCAGCGTCCTTCATCTGGCAACACAGCACACCGCGCCATGGTCCCAGCTCAAGAAATCTACCACCTTTTCGGTACTTCAGGATGGGGTCGCAGCGATAGCGCTCCCGAACTGCAATGTCCCGGAGTGCCTCGAGGTCAGCTGGGATCGGATCATAGCCTCCCTTGTAGTATGGGCTCATGTCGAGCGGTCGCGGCTGCATAAAGATTAGGCCGCACCCTGAGCAGGAGTGATACCGGAACTGCTCTCGCGTGGTTTTGCGATTGAGGTCCGTGGCCGAGAAAAGATAATTGCCAGCTCCTCCGCAGGCTGGGCACGTCTCACAAGTGCGATCAGTTGTTCGCATACCAAGGATTTTAGTCGATTGTGGCAGCCAGATAGTCCAAGAACTGGAAGGTTATGGTAGCATCTAACATACTCATCGCGTGATCGGACCCTCGACCCATTCAACGATTCCGATAAGCGCGATCCGCCCCCGCGATCCCGCCAACACGCACAGTCCCGGCTCCGCCATTCCGTTCTCGATTCACGAGAAATTGGCTCGTGTCATGCCGCAAACTCCCGACACCTAAGATCAACGAACCCGTGAGCGGCATTTCAGGATCGGTCATTTCAGGACAGAGCGATCCAGATCCATCAATCTCTGACAATCGCGAGCTCGATTCACCAATGCCTGAACCAGACGCGAGGGGAGATCGTGCGCTAGGCCCTCTTTCCTGATCTGCTTGTCGACCTGAGAAATCGTATCGGGTAATTCGGTCACCATGGTTTTGATACGGGCGATGAGACGATCTTCATCTGCTCGTATTTCCGCGGCGAGTTTTCGCCAGTGCCGAAGAGTAATATTCGCAACACGATATTCCCCTCCAACCTTCATGGCGAGCTTTGCCTTCTTCGGATCGATGCTGCGGTAAGGCAAAACGCTTGCGAGATCGTAGAACGGCGCGAGACGCATGGCCCCGCGGGCGCCGAGAAGGAGCGCATAGTTCTTGGCATGCGCGTCTGTGCCAGCGATGAGCCAGTTGAAAATGACGGCATCCAGAAACGAATTGACGTCCTCTGTTGGTTCAGAGGAGCGCTCCCGGAGTAGCCCCACGATTTGAGCGATCCCCGGTCCGCCCTGAGATTCATACTTCTTTGCGGCGAGATGCGAGACCTGGGCCTCGATTCCGATCTCAGACAACATCTCCGTTAGGCGTGCGTGCGCATGCGGATGGGCGTCCGGATCACGAAAGATCTTGAGCCTCTCCGCCAGATCTGACGGTGGAATCTTCGTCGACTGCGCAAGGGAATCGTCGGCGCGCAGGCAGACCACCAGCGAGGCGGACGCGACCAGCTCCACCGCCCAATAATTGCCCTCAATGGGCATGGGAAGAAGCGCTCCGTCCAGTTCTCGTCTTTCCATGCGGCCCAGAATCTGCCGTGGATTGCCGCCTGCGAAATGGATCGCGCATCCTGGAAACAAGCGCCCGTAAGCCGTACTCAGGCATTCCAGAACGCCTGGGTTCACGAAGCACGAAAACCCAATCCTCAGGGCCGGGATTTCGCCTCGATGAATCGCGCTTGCAGCCCGAATGATCTGGTTCCGAATCCTGATTGCTTCATCTGCGTAGGAGGCAATCATCTGTCCAGCAGGCGTGATAGAAACCCCGCCTCGATCACGCCGAAAGATGCAGATGCCGATCCCGTCTTCCAGATCCCTGATCTGTTTGCTGAGAGAAGGCTGGGCGATGAAGAGCCGCGCGGCCGCTCGCGTGAAGTTGGCCGTTGCGGCAACGGGGGATGTACTTCAGATGTCTGAACTCAACGAGATCTGACATGCCTTGAACTCCGACGAACGAATGTCGAACCCGCAAGCTGAATCGGGGGAATTGCGTTGTCTCTTGCGTACCTGTCTTTCGTTCTGCGAATTAGCCTGGGCTCGCCTTCCTCGTGAACTCGGGGCTTCTTCGGTGCAGCCTGACTGGCCCCTGAGCAGCCCATCCCTGGGAGCATGGTCTTTGCGCGCTCCAGGTTTTCGGCGGAGCCACCCTTACCTACTAAAGGCATTTTCCCTGGGCTTTTGTGGGCGCATGACTCAGGAATATTTTTCGCCACTTCGGCGATTCTCGGTGCCCCAGAATCCTGCCCTGAGCCTGTCGCGCTCAGATTCGGCCATAGCTTTCAGCTATGGAAACGCTTGCAAAGGTGGCCCGGGAGGCGCCGACGATAGCTAACGGGCATAACACCATAGACAAGAAGTCTTGGACACGCCGCAGCAAAGCCGCCAAACTTGTGCGCAGATGGGCATGACCGAGCTCCCATCCGTGGATGGTGATCGATGAAACTGCTCAGGACGCGTGAAGTCGCCGCATTCACCGGCGTACCGGAAAGCACACTGCGCTATTGGCGCTGCGCCGGCATCGGCCCCTGCTGGGTGAAACTGCAGGGACGGGTGCGGTACGATGAAGCGGACGTAGAAGCTTACGTCCGCGCCAACAGGCGAATTCCATCCGTGCGGGCAGCAATGGAGGGTAATCGCTATGGGCGTCTATCAGCGTGACGATAGTGGAGTGTACTGGTACGACTTCACCGTGGATGGCATCCGCCATCGCGGGAGTACCGAGACGAAGAAGCTGACCGAAGCACGCATGTTCGAGGCAGCTTTGATGGTCAAGGCAAAACAGGAGGGTTCGGATGCGGTCCATCCAGTCCGCGCTCCCCTGCTGCGGGAGCTTGCAACGCGTTTCCTGGATTGGGTCGAATCTTCTCGCCTCGAAGAGAATTCTAGGCGCTATTACGAACGCGGCTGGAAGCTTCTCTCCTCAACTCAACTCGCGGGCATGCAGATTTCCCGCATCACTTCGGATGACATCGAGGCGACTCGGTTCTTCCGAACGGTCGAAACGGTCAACCGAGGCAGGCGCACGAGCAGGCAGGTAGAGTGTTCGGCGCAATACACCAACCAGGCACTACGAACGGTCCGACGCATGCTCTCGAAGGCGCGCGACTGGAAGCTGATTCCGACAGTGCCCAAGATCCGCCTGGCCAAGGCCTATGGACGGGATACCCTGATCGACCCGGCGACAGAGAAACTGCTGCTCGACGATTCGGTTCAGCCCGTCAACAACAGCCGGATTCAGAGAATGAGGGCGCAGCTCCGGGATTTCATTGTGATCGCGATGGATACCGGGATGCGGCCGAGGGAGATTCTTGAGATGCGGATCGAGAACATCGACTGGGCGAACCTTCGCATCTGGATTCCCTCCGGCAAGACGGCAAAGTCGCGCCGGTACGTAGGCGTGAGTCAGCGCATGAGAGACGTGATCGAGGCGCGCTGCGCTGGCCACCGGGAAGGTTGGGTCTTTCCTTCACAGGGCTCGCAGGCTGGCCATATGAGGAAGCCTCAACATCGCCTTCCGTTCGCTGCGTCGTCGGCTGGGCCTCAGCGAGAAGCTGGTGCTCGATTGCGCGCGGCATACGTATGGCAGCTACACAGTTGAGGCAAGCGGCAACATCTTCGCGGTGGCTGATTCAATGGGTCATTTGGACTTGCAGTCGATGAAACCTTACCAGCATCATCGGCTCGATCCGCTGCGGGAAGCCATCGATCTCCGCAATGAAAAAATGGCTTAACTGGTGGACGCGGAAGGAATCGAACCTTCAACCTGTCGATTAAGAGTCGAATGCTCTGCCAATTGAGCTACGCGTCCACTTCGGTCCGGCGCACGCGGGTGGCCCCGCACGCAGCGAGATTTCCGCCGTACTTCTTCCCACTATAGCATGCAGAATCGCTGTTTTCCGCGCTCCTGGAAGCTCTCGCGCAGCAAGCGCCGATCTCAAATTTCAACAGGATTCAGCCGGCCCGCGACACTCAGAACGTGAACGACAAACCGCCCTGCACACAGCGCGCCGCCTCGGCAAAATACAGCGTGCTGCCGTCGCTCGACAGGAAGGGCCGATAGCCCTCCGCCAGCAGATTGCGCACATCCACCAGCGCTTCGACGCCGTTCGGAATCATGCGCCGGTAGCGGATGGGTTGCCGCACCAGGAAGCTGAGATACGGCGACGACGTGCCGCTGGCAAATGCATCTACCGGCGTTAGCGTGTGCGGGTTCTGCCACCGGTACGAAGCCCGCCACTGCATCCCTGTGGCTTCCACTTTGCCGTGAACGCCCGCGCCAAACATGGGCATCTCGTGGGCCTTCATGCCGCTCAGCGCCTCACCCAGGCTGTCCGAGCCCGGAGCCGCATCGGCCATGGCCAGCGTATCCCCCAGCGCTAGTTCAAACGAAATCCAGGTGCTGCCGTTCACGCGCTGTTCCACTTCAGTCAGCATCCCGTCGCCGGTGTAACTCTGCCCGGTCGCGCGCACCAGATCGCTGGTCTCGTCGTACAGCAGGTTGCCACCCGCCCAGTCGGCCGCGGAAATATTCCCTCCGCCGGCCACCACCGGATTTTCCACCTGCTCGTTCCACACCGCCACCTTCACGTGTGTGTTGCCTTCATTCTTGCCCGCCACCAGTTCCTGGTGGATACCCTGCTCCAGCGTCAGCTTGCCGTTCCGCTCGCCCAGCTTCGGTTCCACGGTCGCCTCGCGGTCCAGATCCTCAACCGTCTGAATGCCCGGCGCCGTTGAAACGCGATAGCCCACAAAGGCCGCACCGCGATGCACGGTCACCGCCGCAAAAGGATGGTTGGCCAGAATCGTATCGCCGAGCCGGATCCCCTGCGTCTCTTCCCCGAACTCCGCCTGAACCGCCGGGCCGAAATTCATCGTCTCGCCGCTGCGCAGATCCACCGCCTGCAGCCCCTGACCCACCGGTCCCCCCGCGATATCCGGCCGCGTCTCTACAGCGCCCACCGCGCGGAACGTCCGCCCCAGCGCCAGCTCCTGCTCATAACCCACCATCGCGTTCAGCGAAGGATCGGCCAGCTGTCCAGGATTTCCCTGGCTCAGGTCGGCGCGGAAGATCATCGCCCGCCCGTCCTCCGGCGTCCGCTCCATCTCAAAATCGTTGTGCAGCCCGCCATCGCCAAACCCGCTCTCGCCGCCGCGCACGGTCACGCGCGCCTTTAGCTCCGGCGCCGTACCGTCGCCGTTCGACACCACCACCAGCGGCCCGTCCTGAAGCAGGCGCAGCAACGGCCGATTGGCGGTAAGCCGCAGCGTCCAGGTCCAGTCATCCTTCGGCTCATCCGCCTGGCGCGGCTTGGCCGGCAGCCAGCGGAACGCCTCATACAGCGTGTTCAGCGTCAGGTTCACCACCAGCTTTGTCCCCGCCAGCACCTGCAGGTTTTCCCGCAGCGTGGGCAGGAACATCGCGTCGGAGGCTTTCACGTCGTAAATACCGGGCAGGATTCCTTCCATGCGGTAGCGCCCGTGCTCGTCCGCAAACACCTCGCTCACCACCGAAAGATCCGGCCGCAGCAGTTCCACGGCCGCCCCCGCCTGGGGCAACCCGCGGCTGTCGCGAATCACGCCGCTCAGCGTGTTGGCCTGCGCGCTCGCCCGCGGCGCACCGGCACACAGCGCGGCCAGCGCGGCCAGCGCGATCAACATGGGGACGCAAATGGTGGTACGCCTGCTCACTGAATCGGTAAGTCTCTTGCTCCTGGCGCTGCTCCTCAAATCCTGCCTTGCCTCGTGGCTCTTGCGACCACTGAAGCGCCGTTTCCTTTCCGGGCGTGGGAGCCCGGAAACTACCTTCTGTGCCTATTCCACCGTAAAAGGTGCCGACTGTGCAATCTGCTGTTGCGTTACACCGTCATCCACACTGATCCTCACGATGTACTTTCCAGGCTCCAGACTTGCAAGGGGGAGGGACTTCTCGAGCGTTAACTGGTCCGAATTCGGGCTCAGCCTCTTCGAATCTTCCGTCGCATCCAGAATCGACTTGTTCGTCGTCGCGTTCAGGATCTGGTACACAATCTTCGCGTTGTTCTGCTTGCTCTTTTCGTCCAGGCCGAGATTATAAACCTGCATCCAGAAATTCAGATTCTGATTCCGATGGAAACTCGCCGGCGATGCCGGATTCGTCGTCACCCGCGGCCGCACAAACGTATTGCCGATGATGAAATTCCCCGCCCCGATATCCTTCGATGGCACCCGCTCCATCTTGTCGGCCAGAATCAGCGAAGACGTTGCCAGGTGATCGTCGTCGTACCGCGGCACCGTGATCGCCTGCGCCCACACGCCCACGTGATCCGGGTTGTTGACGTCCTTGATCGCGATGTCGATCCGGTACCGCCCCGGCCGCAGCGGAAATGCCTTCCAGTACAACGATGAGCCCGCCATTTCACGCGGCAGCAACTCCGCCGGATACGGCCCCGCTTCCACCGGATCCTCGAAGCTCTGCACCACCCGGTCGGTGATCGTCGAAATCCGTCCGACGATGCTCACATCCCCCTTGGAGACTCCATCCTTGGTATTGAAGGTGATGTCCTTGTTCTTGATCTGGAGCGTGATCGGCACCAGCACCGTATCGTCGGTCACCTTCACAAAATCGGTCCGCACCTCGAAAGGGAAGAACGGCCCGGGCAGCATCTTCTTGCTGGTCAGGAATTCCGCCAGGCTCAGGTCCTTGAACTTGATCTCCGGCGGCGCTTCCAGCTTGGAATACAGCTCGATGCGGTCGAACTCCTTGCTCTGATTCGACGACGATCCCGGCCCCGGCCCCAGATTCTCGAGACCGCCCTTGAACCGGTCCGCCTTCTTCGCCATGCCCATCTGCTCGTACAGCGTCTCGCCGCCGTTGGGCACGTGCAGCAGGGCGTCCTTCTCCGAACGGTCGATCGTCATGTGGTAATCGCTGCACATGCACGAATCGACAAACTCGATATCGATGTTGTCGCCGATGCCATCGAGATAACGATAGTGCCAGGTCTCGAACGGGTAAGTCGACGTCTCGCCGCCGCCTTCGTCTACCGGCCGCTCGTACTGCCCGCCGCTCGGATGGGAGTCGATCGAGTCCGGCTTGCCGTACTTGATATAGATCATCCCCCGGTCCGTCATCCAGCCAGGCTTGCCCGCCGCGAAGTGCTCGTTGGCATACGCGATCCGCCGGTAGTGCTCCTCGCGATACTCGTTCTCCGGCGAATCCGGATTCGGATTCCGCCGCCGCCAGAAGTTCTCGATGAACGCGTCCCGCTCCTCATCGTTGCTCAGGCTCAGGAACGCCTTCTTTTCCGAATCGGTGATGATCCACCGGACGTCCTGGTCCAGCCACTTCTTGTAGGCGGTTCCCAACTCCTGATGCAGTTGCTTCTGCTGCTTGAACCGCTCCTTGTCCGGAAGTTCCCGTTTTAGCGGATCCTGCTGATCCTGTGAGTTTTGTACTGAGTCCTGATTTGGGGCTTCGCCCTGGCTCTGGGCATGGGCCGCGAACACGCCGGCGCCTGCCAGCATGGTGATCAGAATCGCGGACGACAGGGAAAATCGACTCCAGGACATACGGCGGCACTGCTCCTTCGCGGGTGCATTCAATTCTACGAGCCGGGCGCAGCCCTTTCAAGCAGTTTCCGCTGCCTCGCCGCAGCCCGTGCACCTTCCGGACAGACTCCTGTCTGGGTGAGACGAATCTGCCTGCCAACCTGTTATCATGGAGTGGAAATCTCTTTCGGCAACTCCTGGCGGACCCGCGCTTACGATGCCCGGAACCAGATTGTCGGTTCCGGCCTGGGGAATTGCCCGTGAACACAGACCCAGGCGAAGTCTGGCGCCGGAAGTTCCCGGGGAACTGCCTCCCCAGGTTTTGCGTAAACGTTCGCGAAGGAATACTGCTTTGAAAAAGATTCTGCTCATCATCGGTGCTGTCGTGGTTTTCGGCGCAATTGTGGGATTCACCGTCATTCGGGCCCAGTCCGGCTACACCAAGGTCCTCATCGGTACCGTTTCACGCGAGAATCTGGTCTCCGTGGTCAGTGCCACCGGCCAGATTAGACCTAAGACTTACGTCAACATCGGCGCCAATGCCATGGGCCGCGTCACCCGCTTCTACGTCAATGAAGGCGACCACGTCAAGAAGGGCCAGATCATCGCCACCATCGAGAACGTGCAGCAGAAGGCCAACGTCGACGCTCAGGTCGCCACCATCGCCTCCTACCGCACCGACATCAATTCCTACATCGCCGCCGAAAAGACCGCCGAAGCCAACGTCGATCACGCCAAAGCCGACCTCGAACAGAAGAAGCTCGACTACGACCGCGCTCAGGCTCTCTTCCAGGCACAAGTCATGTCCAAACAGGACTTCGACGCCAAGAAGGCCGCCTACGATCTCGACGTCGCCAGCCTCTCGCAGGCTGATGCCGGCCTGGCCCAGGCCCGCGCGCAGACCGCCTCAGCTCGCGGCCATCTCCAGACCCAGCAGGCCACCCTCGCGACCCAGCAGGATTACCTCAACCGAACCATCGCCATCGCTCCCTTCGACGGCATCGTCACCAACGAGCCCGTCCGCCAGGGTGAGATGGTCGTCCAGGGCATCCAGAACACCGAAGGCTCTACCCTCATGACCCTCGCCGACATGTCGGTCATCACCGCCGAGGTCAAAGTCGACGAGACCGACATCGTCAATGTCGCCAATGGCCAGGAAGCCGATGTCACCGTCGACGCTCTCCCCGGCAAAATCTTCAAGGGCCATGTCACCGAAGTTGGCGACCAGGCTCTCCTGCGCTCGACCGGCGTCTCCACCAGCCAGTCCACCAGCGGCGTTGAAGAAGCCAAAGACTTCAAAGTGGTCGTCACTCTCGATCAGCCTTCGGACGAGTTGCGCCCCGGCCTCTCCTGCACCGCCAAAATCACTACTGCGAAGAAAGACAACATCATCGCCGTTCCCATTCAGGCGCTCACCATGCGCGATCCGAAGCACCTGAACGACACCACGACGCCCACCGGTTCGTCCTCCACCGTTTCGGCCGCGACAAATAACTCCCAGCCGAACCAGGAGGTCCAGGGCGTCTTTGTTGTGAGCAAGGTCAACGGCAAGGATCGTGTCCACTTCCTGCCCGTCAACACCGGCATTACCGGTGCTACCGACATCGAAGTCACCAGCGGCCTGAAGAGCGGCGACCGCATCGTCACCGGCACCTATCGCGTGTTGCGTGACCTTAAGGAGAATTCCCTGGTCAAACAGGACGCCTCCCTGGCGGCTCCGCCGAAAGACAGCTCGTCGTCTTCATCGTAAGCGCCAGGAACGGCGGTCCGGCCTCGCGCGGCGTACCATCACATGGCAACAGGAGCCCTCATGGCGGCAGAAACCTCAACCGAAGCCGAACTCCGGTCCACTCAAACGGGCTGTGCGTCCGACATGATCGTCGTGGAGGACCTCTGGAAGACCTACGACATGGGTTCCGAGCAGGTCAACGCCCTGCAGGGCATCAACCTGCACATCTGCCGCAATGAGTACGTCGCCATCATGGGACCCTCCGGCTCCGGCAAGTCCACGCTGATGAACCTCATCGGCTGCCTCGACACCCCCACCAGCGGCAAATACTGGCTCAACGACCACCTCGTCAGCGAGCTCAACGACGACGAGCTGGCCCGCATCCGCAACAAGGAAATCGGATTCGTCTTCCAGACCTTCAACCTGCTCGCGCGCGCCACCGCCCTGCATAACGTCGAGTTGCCTCTCATCTATAACGGCACCGCTGCGGAAGAACGCATCCAGCGCGCCAAAGGCGCGCTCACCGCGGTCGGCCTCGACACCCGCATGAACCACAAGCCCAACGAGCTTTCCGGCGGACAACGTCAGCGCGTCGCCGTCGCCCGCGCTCTCGTCAACAATCCGTCCATCATCCTGGCCGACGAGCCCACCGGCAACCTCGACTCCAAAACCGGCGTCGAGATCATGGCCCTGTTCGACGACCTTCACAAAAAGGGCAATACCATCGTCCTCGTCACCCACGAGGCCGACATCGCCGAGTATGCCCATCGCGTCGTCCATATCCGCGACGGAAAAATCTTCTCCGACCAGCCGTCCTCCCGCGCCACGAGAAGCGCAGCGGTCTCGGAATAGCTGGACACTGGCCCACCCCTGATCAGCGCTCTCAGCTCCGCCAGCGCTCTCAGCTCCGCCAGCAAACCTCAGCTCCACCAGCAAACCCTCAGCTCCACCAGCAAACCCTCAGCTCCACCAGCAAACCCTCAGCTCCACCAGCAAACCCTCAGCTCCACCAGC
>Ga0224555_1000497_pt1 | contig 59633 bp, 61 predicted proteins | sample 714S23034metaG_FD_180687 | JGI IMG/M metagenome (GOLD analysis project Ga0224555, IMG submission 180687) | Peat soil microbial communities from Stordalen Mire, Sweden - 717 S2 30-34 | ecosystem: Environmental > Terrestrial > Soil > Wetlands > Peat | place: Sweden: Norrbotten County, Stordalen... | reverse complement strand
AGGTGGATTCTGCAAATGTCTTCCACAACTGCTCGACGCGGTTTTCGGACGGCTTCCGTTACGGCTTCGGCGCCGAAGTTGGCATCAGCACCAGCAAGCTGCATGCGCGTGGCCCCGTCGGCCTCGATGGCATAGTCACCTACAAATACCGCCTTACTGGCTCAGGCCACATCGTTCGTGATTACACGGGCAGCAATGCGCTCCCATTCCGTCACCAAAAGCTCAAGCCTGGCTCAACACATAGTTAACTCAGATACTTGATGCTTTCGAAAGAGGTGCGCTCCTAGGAATGGGGCAGAGATACCGCTGCCAGAACCCAGTAAGCGCAATAGCTGCACCTGGGTCTTTTCGGTGCGGCTTATCGAGCCGTTGTGCAGGTGATTGAATAGCTTATGCGGCTCTAGTCATGCTGGTTGAAATCATCAGATCTTGCCCGTGGATGATCGACGGGTATCCGAGTATGTTCATCTCTTTGGAGATGCTAGCCGCTTTTGACCTACGGGGGAGGTGGGCTGAGCGCTGAGCGCAGGTCGACCGTAAGAGGTGGGATCAAGAGAGAAGCTATCTCCGGCCCGGAGTTACTTGCCTCAAGACTGCGATCAGCCGTCATCTGCCTAATACGGTTTACCGTTAGGAGAGCACTCAGCCGCGGCACGATGCCCGCTCTGCTAAATTAGCTTTCTGTGAATTGCATTCATGACAGCTTCCAGACGGTTGTGAGTGCCCAGCTTCTGATTGATATGATGCAGATGATTTCGGAGCGTTTGCTGGCTGATGTGGAGGGACTTTGCTATTTCTACTGAGTGTTTTCCAGAGGCAAATAGGCGCAGAACGCTTACTTCTTGTTCTGACAATGGTGAAATCGGTATCGCTCGCACGGCCGATTCGGTCAAATCCACGAACTGTTGGGAAAGGAGGATCATCTTTTGGACGAGCAGCTCCGTCTTCTTCTGATCACTGATGTCGTGCGCTAGGTGGATTAATAGGCGTTGCGAAGTCCGGGAATTCTCAAAGATCAAGGTAGATATGTTGATCCACAGCCGCTGTCCAGAGCGAGCCTGCACGCTCATATCGAAGTTGGGAATTTCGGTGTGTTTGCCGGCGCACTCCATCAGGCTGCATCCTTCATGGCATACGCGTGCCCCTAAGGGGCCAATACCCTGGAGAACGTCGTGGCAACTTTTATCGCGGACATCTTCCGCTGTATAACCCAAGAGTCGTTCTGCCGCCTTGTTCCAATATCGGATCTCGCCAATGTCGGAGAGGACAAAGGCAGCGTCCGCTGTTCTCTCCAGTAGGACAAACAGCTCTTTTTCAAGCATTTGCGACTCCAGGGATAGCTATCGGTATCTCATTACGATAAGTATAGAACTAGACGAAGATCATCCAGGAGACTGGCTGCGTCAGCGACTTTAGTCACTTACGTGCTCAATACTCGCGCCTATGCTGGTCAGTAGGAGGCTGTAGACCATGGCTTACGTGATTGCTGAACCGTGTATCGGAACCAAAGACACCGCGTGCGTCGACGCCTGCCCAGTGGATTGCATTCACCCGCGCAAGAATGAGCTGGAGTTCGCAGACGCAACGCAACTCTATATTGACCCGGTGGAATGCATTGACTGTGGGGCTTGCGTTCCGGTGTGCCCGGTGTCCGCCATATTTGCGCTCGATGATCTCCCCGACAAATGGAAAGACTTCGCAGAGATCAATGCGAAGCACTATGGCCGCTGATGGACACGAACAGAAGTGATGGCAGTCAAGGATGAACAGGGATATCGGCGTTGTAGCCCATAAGGTTCAGTTTGAAACTGTCTGCGTAGTACCGGCTTGGTTTGAGGGTGTGGACCCTACGCCGGCGCACTTGCAACATTGTGGATCGACGGGGTTGGAACGATATGTCGGGGTGCATGCTGATGACGGGGCGATCCTAGTCGAAGTCTCTGTCATAAAAGTTGGCTCCGGCGAGAGCGCCGAGACCGGCGGTCACTCTCAGGGGTAGCAGCAATATACATCTGGAAAGCGATATCCTGGTTTCTCATGCGATCAATTGGGGCATCAGCAGATCGAGTAGCCTCATACAGATAGAGAGTGCTGTGGTGGTTCTCCGACATCACTGCATTGCACACTGCTAGACTTTCCCCAATGAGCACTAAACGTATTGATCTGCCGGCTGTTCTCGAAAAAACCCCATTGCTGTCGGTCCTTACCGTGGCAGAATTACAACTGCTGGCTGCGCGCACGACGTGCAAGCTCTTCCGCACCGGTGAGTTGCTCTTCTCTGAAGGGGAGCCCTGCCACGGCCTGCACATCATCGCGCGTGGCAAGGTACGCATCTTCAAGACATCACTGGGTGGCCGTGAACAGGTTCTGGCCATGAACAATCCCGGCGAATCCGTCGCAGAACTGCCAGTCTTTGATGGTGGCCCCTATCCTGCGTCCGCAGTAGCCATCGAAGATACCGAGATTGCCTTCATCTCCCGGCGCGACTTCCAGGCTTACTGTATAGAACACCCAGCCGTTGCACTCAAGGTGCTGGCAACAGTGGGTGCTCGCCTGCGACGCTTGGTCGGGATCATCGAGGAGCTTTCATTCACTACCATTCGCCAACGGCTTATCTCAGCACTTGTACGACTCGCGGAGAGCGAAGGCATGAAGACCGACCGCGGCATCGAATTCCAGTTGCCAGCCAGTCACCAGGAGTTGGCAAACCAGCTTGGAACTGTACGCGAATTGATCTCACGCAACCTGATGCGGTTGCAGGCCGAAGGTCTGCTGGATGTCGATGCCCGCCAGATTGTGGTGAAGGACATGAAAGGCTTGAGCGCGCTACTCAGCGCAACGCCCTAGTTAAGTTGTTCTAGTGGCCATACTCGTCCGCGTGCTGCACCAGCCTCATATACACATCGCGCGGAATGTTGGTCTGCCAGTGGCTGGTCGCCCGCGCCACCCCAATCAATCCGAAGAAGATGAGCGCCAGCACCGCTGCAACCAGGCGTGGCTCCAGCGCGCGATTGTGCCAGCGAGCCGCAGGCGCACCAGTCTCCGAAACGCTCCTGCGTGGCGGCAGCGAGAACTGCAGCGAGTTCTCCGCCGGGCACACCGCGACGCACTCCATGCAGCTTGTACACTCCAGCGATCGAATCTGCACCAGCTTATCCATCGGGAGGCTGGATGGGCAGGCCTTATTGCACTTGCCGCAGTCGATGCAGGCCTGTGCGTCCCGGCGAATCCGCACCGGGCTCAACGTCGACCAGCCCCATCAGCGCTCCATACGGACAAAGGAACCGGCACCAGAAGTTCTGGATGAACACAGAGAGCACCACGAGCAATGCAATCACCGCCATTCCAGTGATGCTTATACTGCGGAAGAAATTGAGCATCTTGACGTCCGCAATGATGCTAAACGGAGCCAGCATGAACTCATTCAACGCCTCTGCCGTCATGCTGACGACGATGAAGAGGAAGAAAGGCATCAGCACGTATTTCAGGCTGCGCAGCGGAATGTCGAGCCACCGTGGCACCGCGACGTTGCGGCTAAACAGCTTGCGGCCAAGCTTCCAGAGATATGGTGCCCACCGGACAAAGCCACGAGCAGAACGTCTTTTTCAGCAGCAGGCTCGACAGCAGAAATACAACCGCAAGCACCATCGCCGCCGGATGGATCGCCGGCGAATGATGGGTCACCAGAAAATACTTCAGGTTCATCAGGCCTGCGATGGGAACCCAGCCATCCAGTCCGGCTGGCCGTTCCACATAGCGAGCCTGACCCTGGCTCTCGAAGTAATGCGTCCACCTCAGAAATTCAATCGCGAGCCACGCATTCAGCGCTAGGAACGCAAACTGCACCGTGCGGCGTACCTGCTGCGAGCGGTCCCGCAATCTGCGGCGCACGAGGGGCTTCTTCTGTTTCGTCGGCTCGCTTTCGGAGCCGATCCCTGCGACCGGGGACATGGGTCTGGGCAACATGCCATCCTTCCAATCTCCACGATAGCCAGCCGACGCAACCCCCGAATAGGACTTTAGTCACCGTGCATCGTAAGCGTAGGCCTTCCGGGAAGCCGGCAGAAAATGCTGTAGCCCCAGAGTCAAAGGTCAGGGTGGATTGTTGGCGATCTGAACGTAGCGCTGTCGTTTCCAAATAGACCGTCAGTCGACCAAGATGCCTATTTTTCAACTGCCGCTGGGGATTAAAGAGCAATGGAATTCCACCTAGGGACTTGGGGAAGTTAGGCAGACTTGCATGAGGATGTTGTATCGTGTAACGATACTATGATGAGTACCCGATTGAAGAAATTGGATTCACAATTGCTACTTGAGACTCTGGCCGAGTTCCGTTACGAGCTGCGTCGGTTTCTTCACTTCAGCGAATGCGCGGCGGTAGAAGTGGGATTGCAACCTCAGCAGCACCAGCTCCTGTTACAGGTGGCAGGCGCGCCTGAGGGCAAGGTTGTGACAATTGCATACGCCGCAGAGCGACTTAGTCTGCGACATCACAGCGTGGTCGAACTGGTCGACAGATCGGAGCGCGAAGGACTACTGGTGCGGACCGTGGATACTGTTGACAAGCGGCGGGCAATTTTACAAGCGACGCGAAAGGGCGAGCGCGTTCTGGATAGCCTGGCAGGCGATCATGCGCGAGAGATCAAGGATCTAGCCCCGCGACTAGTAAAGGCTTTGAAACGCATTGACAGGCATGCGCAAGACGGTGCAGGAGCGAACACCCAATGAGGTCGAAGCCATCTGCATTGCGTGACTTTACGGTGAATCGAAGGGTATGGCTGCTGACCGGAGTGGCGCTCGTTATCGGCACAGGTGCGGCAGCTTTGGCAGTGTTGCTTCTACGTGCGATTGCTCTGATGACAAACCTTTTCTACTACCATCGGCTAAGCTTGGCGATGGTTGGGCCTGCCGGGTCGCCCCTCTCTCCTTGGATTATGCCGCTGGTACCCATTGTTGGCGGACTGCTGGTGGGACTCATAGCGCACTATGGATCCGACAAGATTCGCGGACACGGAATTCCAGAGGCTATTGAGGCGATTCTGCTACGAGGTGCACGTATCGAGCCCTTAGTCGCGATACTGAAGCCTCTTTCGGCCGCTATCGCAATTGGCTCTGGGGGGCCGTTTGGTGCGGAAGGACCGATCATCATGACTGGTGGAGCATTCGGCTCACTGGTCGCGCAGTGGCTCAAGCTAACCGATGCAGAACGGACTACGCTGCTCGTAGCAGGTGCAGCTGCTGGCATGGCGGCGACATTTGCCGCTCCGATGGCTGCGATCCTGCTAGCCGTTGAGCTGCTGCTGTTCGAGTGGAGGCCACGCTCGCTAATTCCAGTGGCGGTGGCGAGCATCATGGCAGGCGCGTTGCGTATCAGTTGGCTCGGGGCCGGTCCGCTGTTCCCCGTGCAAATGCACTCTGCGATTCACCTGTGGCCGGTGATGCTTGTCGCAGGCCCTTTGGGGGTACTCGTCGGCTTCGCGGCGGTTGGGCTGAGCCGCATGATGTATGGATTTGAGGACGCGTTTGAGCATTTTTGCGGCCGGCTGCGAGTGCACTGGATGTGGTGGCCAGCGATTGGCGGTATCGGTATCGGAGTGGGTGGTTTCTTCTTTCCGCGAGGGCTCGGTGTTGGATACGACAATATCGCAGAGCTACTGCGCGGAAACGCGCCATTGGGCCTGCTGCTTGGACTCCTGGTAGCCAAGTCGCTCATGTGGGCCTTTTCGCTGAGTTCAGGAACGTCGGGTGGTGTACTGGCGCCGTTGTTGATGATTGGCGCGGCTATCGGAGAAACATTAGCCCGACTGGCACACATGCCGGGCGAGGCCCAAGCTTTGTGGGCATTGATGGGGATGGGAGCAATGCTATCCGGCTCGTTGGGCGTGCCGCTGACTGCGATCCTATTCTCGCTTGAGTTGACCCATGCCCTGCCCGCACTGTTGCCGCTGGCGCTAGCGTGTATTGCGTCCTACCTGGTGACGTCGCTGGTCATGCCGAGGTCGATTCTAACCGAGAAGCTCAGCCGTCGCGGGTATCACTTGTCGCGGGAGTATGGTGTCGACCCGTTAGAAATGGTAAGCGTCGCAGAAGTGATGACTGAACTGCCGTTGTCTAACGAGGGAGGAGCGATGAGCACCGCGCTTGCAGAACTACCTGAGGTCTTCGCTTACACCGACGAGACTTGCAGGGCCGTCGCTGAGGAGATGGCAACCACCAGGGTGCTGAGCATGCTTGTGATTGATCGCGAGACCGGGCGCATTCTCGGAAGCATTAGTGCGCAGGAATTGCTGGCTGGCCGGAGGCGGGCGGTTGTGCGGGAGTCGGAGCGGAACAGCACCTTTCAGCGTGAGCCACGGTAAGAATCGTGACTCACGCCGAAAGGCGCGCTCAAGTTATTGCGCAGGAGCCTTCATCTGGACCAGTAGCATACGAAGAGCTGTTTTGGCGGAGATGCCGTGAGGCAACATTGGGGACATATAGACAAAGGAGCCTGGCTGGGCGTTGACCTTGTCCGCTCCCAACTGGACTTCGGCCTCTCCTTCGATGAAGTAGAGAACAGCCGGTGTAGGCGATGAGTGCCCAGACAATGCCTCGCCAGCAGAGAATCCAAAGAGTGTGACGTTGGCGTGTTCGTCCTTGCACAGAACACGGCTCAGAATGCCTTTTTCAGGAAGTGCGAACTCCGTCTGCAGATTGGCCAAAAATGTGTAGTCCATGAACTTCTCCTTCGTGTGAAGCTACTTGTTGGATGCGGTTGCACGCGGCAAGCTGCAATGCGCTCGTCCTCTATACGTTGTCAGGAGCTGATCTGGCGGTGCCACCGTGCCAGCACATGGTGAGCAGGAAGACACTCTCATCCACCGCCTGAACGTCATGCGCAATACCGCGATCGAGCATCAGCAGATGGCCAGCAGGAAGTTCAACAATTTGATCGGGCAACCTCAACCGTATATGACCGACGAGGGTGTGGATCGTGATCCTTCCATCTACCCGATGTTCTTTCGTCTCCGTGTTCTGCTTCATGGCAATTAGTAAAATGCCACAAGCTGGAGAGTTCAGCAGTGTTTTGGAGCTTCGCCCTGTCCCTCGTTGCCACGAGTCTGCGAGTCGTAGATTCTCGATCTCTGCGGGCAGATTGGATTGAAGTAATGGCTGATCCAATTCGGGAAGCCTGGTAAGGGCCTCGCCTTCACTATAGTAGCGTTTCATTTGGCTCTCCTTGTCGATAAGGTTGCACGCGGCGCCTTCGTGGGGAGTGTCCATGAAAGCCACCGCGCCGGTATGGGTGCATTACGGCTATACGCTGTCTACGCGTGCCGATTGTTCGGATCGTGCAACGATGTACTTCCGCCAGCGGACTTTGCATCGTCGTAGGAGTGGCCGGTCAGCAAGCCGAGGATGAACCAGGCGAAGAGCGCGGCTCCGGCGGCAAACAGAACGTCGCCGGGAACACGCATCCAGCGGAGAGCCTGCATGTGTCCCGTTTGCAGAAACTCCGCTGAGCGAGCGTACCAGGTGCCGTACTGGATCGATGCCCACGCCTGGAGAAGGCCGACCGGCAACAAGCTGAGGAGCACCATAAGGCTTAGTCCGATATTGAGGAACCAGAAGGAGAACTTGAGCGCTCCCTCCTTCCACGGGCGTTCCGGGCCCATCGCCCTCATGCAGAAGAGCGTGAGTCCAAGCCCAAGCATTCCGTACACGCCGAAGAGTGCAGTATGGCCGTGAAGGGGAGTGAGGTTCAGCCCCTGCACATAGTAGAGCGCGACCGGCGGATTGATGAGGAAGCCGAAGAGACCTGCTCCCACCAAATTCCAGAAGGCGACCGAGACGAAGAAGTAGATCGGCCACTTGTAGTTTGCGATCCAGGGGGCCTTCTGCATCGGCTGCGCCAGACGAATGTTCTCCCACGCCTCATAGCCGACCAGAGTGAGCGGCACAACCTCGAACGCGCTGAAGATCGCGCCCAGAGCAATTACCGCCGGTGTCGCGCCTGCAAAGTACAGGTGATGGAAGGTGCCGATGATTCCTCCGGAGAGAAAGATCGTCGTCGAAAAGAGAGCCGCCTTGGTTGCAGTGCGAATCTCGATCAGCTTGAGTCGCGTGAAGAGAAACGCGATCACCACGGTGGCAAATACTTCAAAGAAGCCTTCGACCCAGAGGTGAACGACCCACCAGCGCCAGTACTCGGCGGTGACAAGATTGCTGCGCTGTCCGTACATGAGGCCAGCGGCATAGAAGAGCGGGATCGCGATGCTGGAAATGAGAAAGAGTGTGAGCAGTGCGCGGTCCTCGCTCTTGCGAACGAGCGCAGGCTTGAGCGCAGCCACCATCAGCGCCAGCCAGAGAACCAGGCCGATGAAGAGCAGGACCTGCCAGAATCTTCCCAGATCGACGTATTCATACCCCTGGCTGCCGAACCAGAACCACATATTGCCCAGGCGCTGCTGGATACCCAACCACTCGCCGGCGAGTGATCCGCCGACTACAAGAATCAGTGCGCCGAAGAGCACATTCACGCCGAGCCGTTGATACTTTGGCTCGTGTCCGGTCACTGCCGGACCGACATACAGGCCCGTTGCCAGCCACGACGTGGCAATCCAGAAGATAGCGAGTTGCAGATGCCATGTGCGGGTCACGGCGTAGGGCAGGTAACGATCCAGTGGGAAGCCATAGAACCCGCTACCTTCAACTGCATAGTGAGCGGTCAGGATGCCCATCGCAATCTGCACGCCCCACAGGATTACGACCACGAAGAAGTACTTCATCGTGGCGCGTTGCGAGGGCGTCGCCTCGACCGCGAGGAAGGGATCTGTGGCTGGGTAGGGGCCGTGAACCAGGGCCCTCCCCTGAGACGCATACCACCAGACCATACCGCCGATTCCGGCGAGCAGACCGACAATGCTCAGGATGCTCCAGAGCAACGCTCCAGAGGTGAGTCCATTGGCGACTAGCGGCTCATGTGGCCAGTTGTTGGTGTAGGTGGTCGTTGAGTTGGGACGCTCAGTGCTGGCGGCCCATGAAGTCCACCAGAAGAATGCGGCGAGTTGGTGCTGCTTTGCGGCGTTGGTCAAAGCACCGCGTGGAATGGCATAGCCGGCTCGTCCTCCGGCAAAAACATCGCCATAGTAGGCTGCCAACTGACTGAATGCGGCAGCACGATCGGCGTCGATGGTGACCCGGTTGGTTGAAGCGTCGTAAGTGTTGGTCCGCATATCGCGAATCAGCCGAGCCTTGAATACGGCCTGCTGATCTAGGTTGAGAGCGTCAAAGTTAGCTGCGCCTGCCTTGACTGCCCACGTGTTTAGCAGGAACTCCGATTCGCGATGCAACCAGTCCGCACTCCAGTCGGGAGCAACGTACGCCCCATGGCCCCACACGGTGCCGATTTCCTGCCCGCCAATGGACTGCCATACACCCTGGCCATCTGTAATGGAACCGCCAGTGAAAAGAAGTTGCCCATCCGTGGTGTAGACATCCGGAAGGGGAGGAGCCCCGCTAATCATCTTCCGGCCCTCGCCACCCAGAACGATGAACGAGCCGATGATGACAACAGCCAGAGCCCACCAATAACGCTTATATGACATGATCTATTTTCCTCACTAATGAATGCGTAGCACTTTGCTGCACCTGACGATTCATGGTCAAATCAGGACGAAATCTGCTTGGTGTTGATTGCAAACATGCGAAGTGCAGTCAGCACGCCGGAACCATACCGTGTTGAAGGAGTGTATGACGAACGACAGGGCGACTGTGAAGTGCATTGATTCTCATCACCGAAGAAACGCGACAGAGCTAAGGTAGCGTTCCGTTCAAATTAATGCAGGGACTTTAGTCACAGAGGGTCACCTCTTCACCTAATTTTGCGGACCAAGAGGCTCGTCGTATCTAGGGCATGCGATTTCTCCAAAGCGGATAGGGAATCCCGGCAAGCCGATTGATTGCGAGAGCCTGCGCGGTAAGCAGAATCACGGCAACCTCGATGATGATGAGTTCCTTGGGTTGAGAGATAATGCCGAGCGAAACGATGAGCGTCGTCGCTCCTGCGGGCGGATGGCTCACCTGGAACAGTGCCATGAGCGCACCAGTCGCCGAAAGCGACAGCGCTGCGGCCAAAACCCTGCCGGCGTGTACACCGGGATGTGCGCCGAAAGGCGGGCTCGAGGCGACCGCGAGCGCAAAGGCGCCATAACCGCAGATGAGGCCAATCGCGTGCCCCAGGATGGTATTGCGCGGGCTCGAGGCTTCCGCTAGTGGAGAAAAGAAGAAGAGATACGCGGTTGGGCCGAGCGATGGAAAGACAAATGGACTGCCCGTAAGAAGCGCCAGCACCGCGAGCAGCCCGATGGTAATGAAGCAATTTATGCAGACATAGACAGCCCACACCAGGCGTGGAGGGAAGTGCTGCAGGAGCCATTCCAATCGCATGTGCGCGAGCAGCACGCCGACATGCTCGAAGCCCCTGTGCTCGGCAGTTGCCTGGTTCGGCTCATCTCGCGTATCCAATTCATTCGGGAAGGTCATCAGATATTGGGGAGCAGGTCGAAGTATTCATCGTCTTCATTCTTACCGCCTTCACCGAGGCCAACTGACTTCTCCGACTCGACGAACTCGATCCGTTCAATCCACTTGACCATCTTGTAGCCAAGTTGATTTTCGACACGCAGCCGAAGCGGGGCTCCATAGACCTCGGTGAGAGGCTTGCCATTCATCTCGGACGCAAGCAGGCATTGGGCCTTGAGCACATTTTCGATACTTTGCGTGTCATAGTATGCACCGCCATAGAGGGAGCCGCCAAAAGAGAAGAATGCGACAACTTTGGCATTGGGCTTCGGTCGAACGAGGTCGACGAGAGACTTCATCGGAAGCCCACCCCACTTGGCGATGCCGGTCCAGCCCTGGATGCAGTGGTGCATCGTAATCTCCTCGGTTTTGGCCAGATTCTCGATATCCGCGAGCGAAAGCTCGACCGGGTTATCGACGAGGCCGCCCACCTTCAGCTTGAAGTTCTGGAATCCATCCCTAGCCATCTGCTTCCAATCCTCGCGTTCGGGGATCTTGCCGTTCGGCCAGAAGCGCGGAGAGATGTCTGCCTCGGTGTAGTGCTCGCTCGGCGAGAGGCGATTGAGCGTAGTCAACATCAAGGGATAGGTGATGAACTTCTGCATGTGCTGCAGACCGCGCGGGTAAATCCAGGAGATGTAATGCGCCACGATCCATGTGAGGATAACAACGCCGATGCCGACGAAGCCCAGAATCATCCCAATGTGATTCCCATCGTCGGTGCCCATCACAATGTGGTTCATGTTCCGAACGAAGCCGGTCATCGCGATCAAGGTGACATGAACCACAATGAAGGCGAAGAAACTGAGCATGGTTAGAAAGTGAATGGAACGTGCAGACTGCCTGCCGCCAAACAGCTTCGGGTACCAGTGGAAGCGATTCACGGCAGCGGGGGACATGGCAATGCCGGTAAGGATGGCCAACGGGCCAAAGACAAAGACGGCCGAAAAATAGGCGATCTGCTGCAGCGCGTTGTAGCCGTAGTACCCGTTTAGCTCGGTCGGCAGGTGAAACGTTGCATAGTGTACCCACGTATTCCATGCTTGCAGCAGCACGAGCGTGGATTGAGGAACGAGCCGCCGCCACTGCTCGGTATCGAAGAGCATGATGACGAAGAAGATGCCGGTGATGATGAACCCGTAGACGTTGAGAAAGTGCCAGGAACGGGCCGTGCCGATCGTATGCCGGTAGCCAGGAGTGGCAACCATGGGCGAGATGTAGCGGGCATCATCCTTCGCGGTCCAGAGCCTATCTGTCGGTACCTGGATGGGAGTCAGCCGGATCCACTCGCTGCCGGGAGTGCAGTGATTGTTGAAATACAGGCGAGGATGATCGACCAGGATGGATAGACCACTCCGGATCAGCATTGTGACAAAGAGGAAGTTGAAGAAATGGCAGTAGCGCACCCACAATGGAAAGCCATGAGGACCGGCAAAGTTATTGGGATAGATTTGCGGGACAGGCGGGATATGGGGAAGCCCCACAAGGAGAACTTCAATCCATGCCGCAAGCACCGGGAGAAGCACCAGCGGAGCAGCGGCGATCAGTATCGAGGGGCGAATCCAGATCCGAAAGCGACGGTCGGGTGGATAATGAACGGCGGCGTGTGCCGCATCGAACGAGATCATTGCACATCTCCCGGAGGGATTTCATGTTTCTGAGGATGCTGGTTGCCCACTACCCTCCCAATTGAGCGACAAGATCAGGAGCCGTAGTTCCTGTGCTGCAGACTGGCCAGGTTCAGTGATGAAGTTTCCGGAAGAGTATCGAGGTGGGAATTGTTATCTGTCATTTGGATCGCTCCATTGTGAAAGGTCCCAACGGGATCAGCGTCGATGTTGGCATTCGTGCCAATCGGTACGGATAACCGCGGGCACTCACGACACCGCCCGGCCAGTCGTATCGCAACACGATATAAGTACAATTCTACGCCATAATGGGTTGGCGTGGGCTGTCCCCTGCAAACACCGAATTGCCGAACAGGAGGGTGAGTGTGAGGTTAACTGCAAACAAGAGAACGCCACTTAGCTCCAGCATCCCGGAGATGGGCAACACCTTCCAGGCGAACAGGAACAAGTGTTCGTAGGCCAGAGGCTCGGAGGAGGCACGCAGTAAGCATCCTGTCTGCAATAGCAATAGGCTTAGGAACATCAGCCGCTTACTGAAGATAGCTCGGACCCCTGCAAAGTGGGGGAGTATGCGTGGTCCGATAGAGAAGACCATGGTCGCCGCGAAACCGACCGTGAGAGCATGGCGGGATGCTCCCCAGATGCCGCCATGGCGGTCCGCAAAAGCCGCCCAAATGCTCATACAGCCTGCTATTGCCAGCCACGCATAAGCAATTCGGACAAATGACGGGAAGCTGGGATGGATGCCTTGAACCTTGGCGTGTCCCAGCGGCTGTTGCGCGAGATGCAGCGCCAATACGATCACGATTGTGCTGCTGGCCAGCAGGATCGTCGCCGCACCAGTCCAACCGGTGACTCCACAGAGTACGCCCATCAGGTCGAGAGCCAGTGCCAACCGCAGTTTGGGAGCATCTGGCTTCGGAATCGCCAGGAAGGCGGGTAGCCAACGTGCCGAGAAGCCCCATACAACCGGCACAATGAAACCCCAGCCCATCAGGACAAGGTACTTCTGATCGAGCGCGTGGGGAAATGAGAGTAGCGTTCCCTGGAGTGCCAGCCGAAGGCACTCCACGAAGTTGAAGATGACGGCGGCGGTGAGTCCCGCTGTGCCCAAAAGCACGGAAACCATCCAGGGTTCCATTCTTGGCGTCGCATGATTACCTTGGGCCGACTCGGATAGCTTGTGGCGGGAGGCGGCGGAGAGGAATAGGAGGACTGCGATCACCTCGAATCCTGCCGAAACCGGGAAGAGTGTTCTCCAGTGCCAGGCGTAGATGTTTGCCAGCCAACGCAGGGCAACACCCACGGTCCATAGGCTGAAACACGTCAGCGGGATTCTAAGGGCCGACCGGTCGCGAGCAGGCTGCGAATAGAAGCCGATACCAAGGATGAAGCTGCCAATCCAGCCAAACATCTGGGCGTGGCCGTGGCCCTCCATCCACGCGGCGGGCAGGCTGGCCGACCCGTGGTGGGCGCTGATGGCCATCAGGTTGGAAAAACCCAGCAAGGTGCCGGGTAATGCCATGAAGAAGAGGCCGCTCAGAATCCAGGCGCGGAGCATCAGGCTCTTCTGGCGTTCGCGAGCCACAATCGTGTGCATCGAACTCTCTCCGGCGCTCCCCATGTGCAGCCTCCACCACCAACACTAGGCCCTGCCAATTTCACCCGCAGTAACTTTTGTCACTGCGCGGGACGGCGCTATCGGGTTTCATAGAATCATGAATCCGCTCATCAATGCGATCGATTTTAACGAACGCCCATTCATTGCAATCTGGGAAATCACGCAGGCCTGCGATTTAGCTTGTGTTCATTGCCGCGCCTCCGCGCAGCCGGATCGCCATCCGATGGAACTCACCACTGCAGAAGGGAAGCATCTGATTGACCAGATTGCCAACTTGAAGGTTCCGGTCTTTGTGCTCACCGGAGGCGATCCTTTGAAGCGGCCCGATCTCTTTGAATTGATCGGTCATGCCCGCACGATGGGCGTTCGTGTATCCCTCACCCCGAGCGCTACTCCACTGCTGACCAGAGAGATAGTCGTACGCCTGAAAGAGGCTGGCCTCGCACGCCTTGCGGTGAGCATGGATGGCGCGTGCGCCGAGACCCATGACGCATTCCGAGGCATGTCGGGCTCGTTTGCTCGAACGCTCGACGCTATTCGCTGGGTCAACGAAATCGGACTCCCGGCCCAGATCAATACCACGTTCAGCCGCCGAAATATCGCTGAGATCGACAACCTGGTCGCCCTGATGGAGACGCTCCAGATTACGCTGTGGAGCGTTTTCTTCCTCGTCCCCACCGGTCGCGGAAAACTCAGCGATCTGCTGAACGCCGGAGAGTTCGAGCAGGTCTTCGCCAGACTCTACACCCTCTCGAAGACCGCGAGCTTCGACATCAAGACTACTGAGGCACAGCACTATCGGCGGTTCCTACTACAGCAACGAGTCGCGGAACGAAAGTCCGGTACTGAAACCACCAGCTCCCAGCAGAAGGCCGCAGATGTAATTGGCCGAGCGCCGCGTGGACTGAACGACGGCAAAGGGTTCGTGTTCGTCTCGCACACCGGAGAAGTATTCCCCAGCGGGTTTATGCCGCTCTCGGCAGGCAACATACGCCAGCAGGAACTGGCCGCTATTTACCGCAAATCGCCGCTGTTTCTGAGCCTCCGAGACACCGCAAAGCTGGAAGGCAAATGTGGCGCGTGCGAGTTCAAAGAAATCTGCGGAGGATCACGGGCCCGTGCCTATGCTTTGACGGGGAACCCGAACGCCGAGGAGCCTTGCTGCTCTTACATCCCCAAAGGCTATGTCCAACCGCCGCTCAGTATCAAAACATCATCCACACTCCACGTGCTGCAGGGGGCATGATGGGTTCCGGGCAGCCGGAACGCTGTGCGACATGGAATGCGAGAACAGGCGACAATCAAAGAAAGAAGGTCAAAGATGGCGATTCAGATAGGTGCGAAACCGGATAGCGGGTTCGATGATCCGATTGGTATGTTGAAAGACTGCCACCGCCGGATTGAGCATTTCCTCGACATCTTATGCATGGTTGCTGAGCGTGCACACACCCGGAGCCTTACTGGCGAAGAGCGGTCCGCCGTAAAGGCCGCGCTGCAGTATTTCCATGTTGGGGGCGAACGGCACACGGCAGATGAGGAAGAGTCTCTATTCCCACGACTGCGTGGTGAATCCGCCGTTGGCAGCCTCGAAGATGTCAATCGCCTCGAAAGCGACCATCACCGCGCCGCAGGCCTGCACGAGTCTGTGGATTGGATCTATACGGCATGGATCTCGGCGGGCATACTAGGGCCTGACGAGCAACAGCGGCTATTGTCCCAGACAAGAGAGCTAAAGCAGCTTTATGCGGAGCACATCCAAATCGAGGAAGCGATCGTGTTCCCACGTGCTGTTCTAGTTTTGAACAGCCATGCCATAGCTGCCATGGGATCTGAATTTAGTGCTCGACGGAAATAACTCGCATACCACAGCAGGGAATGGGACCTCAACCTAAAAACCGAATGGGCTAACCGTCGGTTGGTAGTCAATACAAAGGTAATCCTGCCGGAGTCATGACAAGAGGAGTGCCGGTATGTCGGTGGGACTTCACGCCGGCATGTCTCACATCCACTTGCGGGCACTCCAATCTGCCAGTTACTTTTCGCCTGCATATCCCATTGGCCGACGCTATGTGGTTTCTGTCTCCGCTGACTGCACGTTCTGGCCGTGCATCCGTCCGTCTATGAATTGCCGAGATCCATCAACCAATCCGCAAAATGAAATGGATCGTTTCCGAATTGTCGGAGAAGTTAGAGAATCGCGCCCCTGCCTGCCATCGTTATTGTGTGTCTGCGTCCAAGCCCCAGACCATGCAGCTCCCATTGGTAAGATGTCCCACAGCGGCGGTGACCACGTGAGCAGCCTCATCGAAATCGGCATCTATCGCACGGTTTGCGACTGACCGGCTCAGTGGCGACTCTCTGCATAGAGTTTAAGAGTGCGAATGTCCACAATTGTTACCGCGCGTGCCTTGACCTCAACCAATCCGTCGTGTTGAAGGCGTGCCAGAGCCCGTGAAACGACGTCTCGAACAGAGCCGATGCGTATGGCGATCTCGTGGTTGGATAGAGGGAGCTTAAATGTGGTGCGGCCATGCCCATCCACTCCTGCGTTCTGCGCTTCTGTCAACAGGAGAAATGCGAGCCGCTGTCCGACTTCGTGAAATGACAGAACTTCCACGAGGCGCGCATGTCTTCTCACCCGTTGTGCCATCAACCTCAAGGCTTGCAGCGCGAAGGTCGGATGATCCAGACAGAATTGACGTATGTCGTGCTTGTTGATAAAGAGCAGCTCCGAATCTTCTTCGGTGATGGCGGATGCGGGATACGGTCCATCGTCGAAGACGGGAACATCGGCAATTACGGCGCCAGCAGTATCAACATGCATGACCTGCTCTCGCCCGTCCGTGTTGTGCTGGAAGACACGCACTTTGCCGCTCGCAATCACGAACAACCCCTTGGCGCTTTCTCCCGAAAAGAACAGCATCTCGCCTGCCTGGAGGCGAAGTTCCACGGCTTTCTGAGTAATCTGCGCGAGTTCCGTCTCGCCTAAGCCCTCAAACATTTTCGTACGCTGCAAGGCTGCAACTTTTTCCATCAAGCACTCCGCAAATTGCTCTCTTTCTACGACTCAAGTCATAGCACATTCGGCGGGTGCGGCGTAACTTCTGGTTGAGCACGCCTTCCCAATACGCCGAAAAGGACACCAGAATGCGAAAATACAACCTCAATGACCTCATTGAATTTGGTAGCAGATTTAACCCCAAGGTACTGATCAATGAGCCCGGCTATCGCATGGTGCTCCTGAGTATGCGGGCTGGCCACTCCATCCCAGAACACGCGACGCAGGGAAAGGTCACTGTCTATACCATGCGTGGTCACGTTACCTTTTACGAGGGAGATGTTCCCTTCGAACTTCATGCCGGCGACGTCGTCTCCGTTGAGGAAGGCGCCCTGCACCGCGTTGAGGCCCATGAAGATTCAGCCCTCTTAGTTCTTGCGACTGGAACGTCCGATGCTCCAATAGATCATTCGGAAGAACTCGATCTTCGTGAGATTCCGCGCCCCCAGCGTCATCCACTGATTTTTGCAAAATTCGATGCCTTAGCCGTCGGCGATTCACTGCGGCTGCTCAACGATCATGACCCCGTACCGTTGAACCGACAATTTGAGAGTATACGACCCGGACAGGCGCTCTGGGAATACATTGAGCGCGGGCCCAGCCTCTTCCGAATCCGGATCCGAAGAATTGCATCTCCCACGGCCGCGGACGTTCACATGGAGTTGCCCGCCCAGCAAGTGCAGATTGAGACCAATCGAGCGTAGCGATACGAATCCCGGCGTCTGTGGACGCAACATGAGGAAACCAATGGCCACAGTACCAGCGGTACTCCCAGTTTTTCCAAAGAGGAATTATCTTAACAGCGAATATGGCCTTAAGTCGTGGTTGCTGACGCAGGACCACAAACGCATCGCGCTCCTGTACCTGTTCGCGACAAGCTTCTTCTTCATCATTGGCGGCACAGCAGCATCTCTCATTCGACTAGAGTTGCTGACGCCTGCCGGAGATCTCGTAGCCTCGGATACTTACAATAAGCTGTTCTCAATCCACGGGATTATCATGGTCTTCTTCTTCCTGGTGCCGGTCGCGCCAGCGGTGCTGGGGAACTTCCTGATACCTCTTATGATCGGGGCCAGGGATGTCGCCTTCCCGAAGGTCAATCTTCTTAGCTGGTATCTGTTCGTCTTCGGCGGATGTTTTGAGTTATATTCCATGATCTTTGGTGGGGTTGATACAGGTTGGACGTTTACAACTCCATTGAGCACACACTACCTAAACAGTAACGTTGTCAGTGCTGCGATGGGCATCTTCATTGCGGGCTTTTCATCCATCTTGACGGGGCTCAATTTCATCGTCACCATTCACCGAATGCGCGCTCCTGGAATGTTATGGTTCCGGCTGCCGCTCTTCGTCTGGTCTTACTACGCGACATCCATTATCTTTGTTCTCGCGACGCCCGTGGTTGCTATATCCATGGTGCTTATTGTGCTTGAACGAGTTGCTGGAATTGGCATTTTTGATCCGAAGGTAGGTGGTGACCCGCTTCTGTTTCAACATCTCTTCTGGTTTTATTCTCATCCCGCTGTTTACGTAATGATCCTGCCAGGAATGGGGATCATGTCGGAGGTGATGGCATGTTTTTGTAGAAAGCGGGTCTTTGGCTATACCGCCGTTGCATTTTCTTCGGTTGCCATTGCTCTCTTCAGTTTCTTCGTCTGGGCCCATCACATGTTCATCATGGGCATATCAAACTATTCGGCTCTGGTGTTCTCGCTAATGAGCATGCTGGTCGCCATACCATCTGCAATCAAGGTCTTCAACTGGTCAGCGACAATGTACAAAGGCTCCATCACCTTCGCTACACCCATGTTGTACGCCTTCGGCTTCATCGGGCTTTTCACCATGGGGGGTATGACCGGGGTCATGCTCGCGTCGTTGGGCATGGATATCCATCTGACGGAGACCTATTTCATTGTGGCGCACTTCCACTACGTCATGGTAGGCGGTATGGTGAGCGCCTACATGGCTGGTTTGCATTTCTGGTGGCCCAAAATAACTGGCAGAAAATATTCAGAACCACTGGGCAAGCTGGCGGCCACTATCCTGTTTATTGGCTTCAACCTTACCTTCTTCCCGCAATTTATTCTTGGCTATATGGGGATGCCGCGACGCTATCATTCGTATCCTCCGGAATTCCAGGTCCTGAACGTCCTCTCCACTGCCGGAGCCTCTGTTCTAGCCATCGGTTATTTGCTCCCAGCAGTCTATCTTCTCTGGTCTTTGAAATACGGCGAAGTTGCAGGGAATAACCCATGGTGTGCGACAGGTCTGGAATGGAAGACACAATCACCTCCTCTTTCAGAGAACTTTAGGGAAATTCCAGTAGTCACAGAAGAAGCCTATGACTATGGGAAAATCGACAGGCCGGTTGTGGTAACCAGTTGAACCCATATCAACACTGTCCTCGCCCTGAAAGCTTGGGCGGCCAGATAAAGATTCGGAGCTTCCATCTCTTCAACCAAATATCGCTTAGGTTGCGGGGGCAGGGAAGGAGTGTGTCGTGCCCTACATTATTGCCGAACCTTGCATCGGAGTGATGGATACGGCGTGCGTGGATGTCTGCCCGGTGGAATGCATCCATCCCAAAAGAAGTGAGCCCACGTTTGGATTGACTACGATGCTTTATATCAATCCAGTCGAGTGTATTGACTGTGGAGCATGCGCCCCCGTGTGCCCTGTGCGGGCGATCTATGCTGAGGGAGACCTTCCCGACAGATGGGAACGATTCGAAGGGATAAACGCCGGCTATTATCCGAAACAGACCAACAGGTTCAAATGAGGATGCCTAAGACAAGATGCTTGAAAACATTGGCAATGAGATCCAGCAGGTTCAGAATCGATCCGTGCGGATCACCGCCACGGACTCGGTACGGCGCGTCGCAGCAGCGGTGGACTACCACAACTCGCTAGGGGCCACAGGCACGGTTGCCGACGACGATACCGTCCTGATCATCCGCAGCGGCGAAGAGAGAGGGACCAACCTGCATGCAAGCGTGGAAGGTTATATCGGATGAGCCCATCCCCCACATTGACAGCGAAGAAACCCGGCGTAGCGCAGAAAACGGTGAAGACCGCCGTGGTGGGCGTGGGCGGGTATGCAGGCGGCGAGCTGGCGAGACTGCTACTGCATCACCCACGGCTTGCCGGCACAGCTCCGCTCTTCCTCGGCCGTGTTGCCGACGAGACGGGAACAACCCGCGTAATGCTTGAATCCCTGCATCCCCACCTTGCCCTTGGAGGGGACGTCGCACGTCACGAGGTGAGGACCCTCAACTGGCAACTCCTCGAAGACGAGGGTGTGGATGTGGTCTTCCTCACCACGCCGCACGAGGCCTCACGCGAATGGGTTCCGGCTCTGCTCAGCCGCAACATCCGCGTGGTCGACCTGAGTGCGGCGTGGCGCCTGCAGGAGACCGCAAACCGCGCCATTTACAAATTTGAAGTCGATGATCCCGCGCTCGCCGCCACGCTACAGCAGCAAGCCGTCTATGGCTCCCCTGAGCTGCACCGCGCATTGATCGTTGGTGCTCGCCTAGTCGCCAACCCGGGCTGCTACGCTACATCCACCATCCTCGCGCTAGCGCCGCTGCTACGGGCCGGTGTGATCGATCTTGACCACGGCATTGTCGCCGATGCTAAGTCCGGCGTCTCGGGCAGAGGCAAGGCCGTGACCACCAAAGCACACTTCATGTATGCGGCCGATAATCTTTCCGCATACGCAGTGTTCGGGCATCGTCACGTCGGCGAGATGCTGGAACAGTTGGCCCTCAGTGCAGACCAATTCCAGTTCACGCCGCACCTCCTGCCTATCCCCCGCGGTATTCTCTCCACTATCTACGCGCGGCTGCAGCATCCTATGAAACCGGGCGAGATTGATTATTGCCTGCGCAGCTTCTATGTCGCCAGTCCGCTGGTTCGCATTCATGCAACACCGGATCTCCCTCAGATTCAGCACGTGGTGCGCACCAGCTACTGCGATATCGGCTTCGAACTAGCAAAGGGCGGCAAGCAACTAGTCCTAGTCTCCTGTCTCGATAATCTCTTGAAGGGTGCGGCCGGCCAGGCGGTGCAGAACATGAACCTTATGTGCGGATTTGGGGAGTCAGAGGGACTGCTATGAAGTGCAGCGGGCATGCGGCATTGGTGAAGTTGAAGTTGCAGCACGCCGTCGGCAACGCCAACAGCCACCACCATACTGGCGGATGCCGCGAGGTTTCGGTGGACATGGTAGTTGTTACTCACCAAGACGCTTGCCTCCATGGGCAGGAAGAACGGGTTCATCTGCATTCTGTCAGAGACATAGACGGAAGATGGAATTCTGCCGCTTCCACGTGGATGTACCGAGGTTTGCCACGATTGTCTGAAGCCGATGCCTAGACATGCATGCTGCACCCATTACGAACCTTGCGCTGGCGTAGAGGGAATCACGACACAGGTGCGACGATGAATTGTTTCCATAACATCCTATGCCGTTCCGGAATATGGAGGCGAACTCTCGAGCGAGAAATCTTTCCCTGGGTCATCGAAGACGCGCAGCTTGGAGACGAGATGCTTGAGATTGGACCTGGGCCTGGCTTAACCACCGATCTGCTGCGATTCAAGGTTAAGAAGCTTACCGCCGTCGAGATTGACGCGAGGCTCGCGGCTTCGCTCGCCCGTCGTCTGGCTGGAACAAATGTTACCGTCCTCCAACAGGATTCGACGGCATTGCAGATCCCCGATGCTAGCTTCGACGGGGCAATCTGCCTGACTATGCTGCACCATGTCCCGTCGCCGGCACTTCAAGACACACTCCTGCATGAAGTTGCTCGTGTTCTGCGTCCTGGTTCGCTTTTCATTGGCTGCGATCTACTCTTTCGATCGCGGTTCGATCTGATGCACCTATTCGATACCAAGGTTCCCGTCGACCCTGAAGGATTTCCTGCTCGACTTGGTTCCGCCGGCTTCTCTGATATCCATATTGATACTCGTCGTCATGCATTTCGTTTCCATGCACGCAGGATCTAATTCTGGATGAAAAACCCCTCGTAAGCTGACCGTCATCACGCTTGACCGCATAAAATAATATCTATGCAGAAGCAGTCTCGTCGAGCCTTGGTGCTCAGCCACTTGTCCTTTGAGGATATTGGTTCTCTCGATGTGCCTCTTCGGGAACGAGGCTTTGACATCGAGACTGTTGATGTGGCGACGGCGTGCTTTCCGCTGCAGCAAGCTGAGTCCTGCGATCTACTTGTAGTCCTTGGTGGTCCGATTGGAGTGTATGACCAGCAGAATTATCCATTCCTGAAGGATGAGGTTGCATGCATCGGCCGACGCTTGGCGGCGCGCAAGCCGATCCTAGGCATTTGTCTGGGTGCACAACTCATGGCTGCAGCTCTGAACGCTCGCGTTTATCCTGGCCAACATGGTACGGAGATAGGCTGGTCGCCCCTTCAGGCTGCTCCGGATACGAATTCACCCGAATGGTTTGGCCCGCTACTCGCCTCTGGGTTATCACTCTTCCATTGGCACGGGGATACCTTCGATCTTCCACCAGGAGCGCTTCACCTCGCAAAGACAGAAGTCTATGCAAATCAGGCATTTACCATCGGGGATTTCGCGCTGGGATTACAGTTTCACCCCGAGGTTACCGCCGTCGGACTGGAACGCTGGTATGTGGGTCATGTCTGCGAACTAAACCATGCCGGCATTTCCGCCTCCAGCCTGCGGTCGTCCGCCCGCGAACACGCCGCTGCGCTCGAAAAAGCGGCTGCTCATTTCTGGAACCTCTGGCTTGACTCTATATTGTAGTGTCCGAAAGTCTCTTTTTTAGTCGCACAACTGCTTACAAATAGGCATCTATCCGTGGAGATGAAGAAAGATCTTCGGCAATATGCGCTCCGCATATACCCTTTGCGCGCATGCTCTGGATCGTGAGCCCGCATCCTGAGGGTAACGAGTCTCAGTTGTCGGTGGGCGAGTACCCGCGAAACGACATGCTCGTACGGAGCCCATGCGTGTGACGATTTCTTGGTTCTAGAGACTCCGTCGAAATATCATCCGTCCCCTGCCGTCGACTTCCAGTCTTAGGACCCTTCTAACAGTTCTAGCGATCACCCGGCACACAGCGGCCGCAAGCAATGCATTTGATGGCGCTATTTGAGCAGTCGCACATCCGACTTCGTCCGGTCGGCGTATATACAATCGGCGGAAAACCGTCTACACAAGTTGTATCTTTGATTCCAATGCACGAGCTGCAGTGATGAACGCCATAGTTTGTTCTGGTTTACTCCCTGGGAGCGAGATGGCTTGAGTGTGCCGGGGGTGCGTCTCGTCCTACGGGGTCAATGATTGCTCCGTGGAGTTGGGCGCGGAGGGTTTCGTCATCTGTACGGGCGAAGTAGGCGCGGAGGTCTTCATTTGGCTCGCGTTCGGCAATGTAGGCGCGGAGCAAGCGTTCGATAGCGTCGGGGACGTCTTCCGCGACCGCGCGGTACCCGAGCGGACGAGAAGTGCGGGCGTACTTGCCGACCGCTCCGCCGACACAGAAGTGGAAAGCATCCACAAGCTTGCCGTCCTTCTTGATCCTTTTGCCTTCGAGGCCAATGTCCGCCAGCCAGTGCTGCCCGCAGGAGTTCGTGCAGCCGGTAACATGGAGCTTAATCTGCTGCTCGAAGCCGGGAAGACGGTCTTCCATTTCGCTAACCAGCCACTTCGAGAAGCCCTTGGTTTCGGTGATGGCGAGCTTGCAGAACTCGGTGCCCGTGCAGGCAATTGCTCCGCGCCAGAAAACGGAGACGTCGACCTTGAAGCCGATGGTGTTGAGTTCGACGACAAGAGCGGCGGTATTCCGGTGCGGGATGTTGACGAGGATAATGTTTTGCATGATGGTCGTGCGGAGCTTGCCGTCACCATACTTCTCGGCGAGGTCGGCGAGTTGGAAAAGCTGGTCGCCGGAGACCCGTCCTCGGAGAACGCTGACTCCTACCGAGGAGAGACCAGGTTGGCGTTGCGGATTAATACCGATGTGGTCACGATAGATATCTGCGGGGATGCTTTCATCTTCGGTGGGGGATGGGATCAGCTTGTACCCAAGTTTGGCTTCGAGAGTTTCGAGGTAAGACTCGGGAGTCCAGCCAAATCGCAGGAAGAGATATTTGGACCGGGCGCGCATACGGTTTTCGCGAAGGATATCTGTATCGCGAAAGATCTCTGCCGAAGCCTTGATGACGTCGAAGGCCTGATCCTGACGGACAAAGGCGGGGATGCGGGTTGCAAGAAAGGGTTCGGTGGAGAGGCCACCGCCGACACGTAGGGTAAATCCAACCTCTTCATTGCCATCGACGATGCACTTGAGCGCAGTAAGGGCGACGTCATTAACCTCCGGGTAATTGCACCAAAGGGGGCACCCCGTCACGGAAATCTTGAACTTGCGCGGGAGATTGTAGAAAGCAGTATTGGAACTGAGTTCCTTGGCCACGCGAATAGCGAGAGGAGAGGCGTCAATTAATTCATCGTGGTTGATGCCGGCAAGCGGGCAGCCAGTGACGTTGCGGACTACGTCTCCGCAGGCACCCTTGGGGGATAGTCCGATTTGAGTGAGGGCATCGGCTACATCAACGAGATCGGCGATGGTGAGCCAGTGGAGCTGGATGTTCTGCCGGGTAGTGATATCGGCTAGGTTACGGGCGTACTTCTTGGTGAGGCCGGCGATGATGCGTAGTTGGTGGCTGGTGAGCAGCCCATTTGGAATTGCGATGCGCATCATGAAGAACTCTGTGGCCTCGCCCTCGCCACCCTTGCCGCCAGCTAAGCCCAGGCCGTCACCCTGGGAATAAACGCCCCACCAGCGGAAGTATAGTGCCCACTCGTCGGGGACGGAGTCACGGCCATCCCGGGCAAACTGGCGGATTTCATCGAACGCTTCCCAAGGGTTTTTGGCTAGCTTGAGGCGTTCAGTCTTCTGGGCCTTGGTCTCTTTTGCGGGAGTGGCGTCTGCGGTGGCGAGGGAAGCGGGGGCAGTCATGATGATGTACATCCCTTTCTTGGGTGAAGCGAAAATAGAAAAGCCCGCGAGATTCGCAGGCGCTGGATGCTGTTTGCTGGAAGGGGTCCGAAACTCTAAAAGGTCATCGAACTAGGCAAAGGCAACGGCGCACGGGATAACGGGAACAGATGCAACAAGCCCCAGTGTGCAGCACATAGTAGTTTGCCATTGCTTTCAGAATATCCGCGATAGGTTGATGCGTCAATGGAATTGAATGTACGCAAAGAAGGGCTCGTCATTTCGTAGGTGATGATGATCGCGCTATCGCTCCAATACGGGCTACCGGCGATGTCGTTGATCTCCTTGGCTAGGAGCGCTTCGCTGATCTGCGAATCCGAATAGCCCGGATGATCGTCGTTGCCGTTGAACACCTTCGCCAGATTAGGGTTTGGATCTTGAGGCTGCCATCCCTCGATGCTTCCGTAACCGCCACGCACATAGAAAACGCGTGATGACGGCAGCCACTTCGCCGCAACATCATCAAAGAACTCGCTCAACCCGTGCAGATGCTTCGTTGCCAGTGGATTGTTCGCTACATAGCCAAAATACTGCGGCGCGTTGTGGTGTGCTACGTACCCCCCGTGCGAAGCTTTTCCGCTTAGGCCGCTGACTTCGTGTTCATAACCCTGCTGATACCAACCCCAGTTCACCGCACTCACGCCGTGTCCTGCAATCTTCTCAAGGTCTTCTTGCACATCGGGCAAGTCGACCGCAGGATCATAGTCCGCCGCCGTTGTCTTCCCAATATCACTGCTCATGAATAAAAGCGGTCGGCTCGCAAATGTCAGATTTTTCGAGATGCCACCAAGTGGCTTCACTGCCTGAGGTTGCTTCAGTCAATCCGCCGTGTCCAGCGGCGAGCCCCAGTGGGGTGCAGGATCAGAGAGCATCGGGACTGTTGCTCCCTTACCATCGCCGCCCGCTGTCGTCGCATCCGGGTGCAGCAGCCACAGCGTCTTGCCGCCTTGGCCGGAGATCATTGCGATCGCATTCGGCGTCGATGGCCCCACGATTGTATCCATAAAGTGATCAAACAACGTGAACCGATCCGCATACCGCCATAGAAACGGTACCGCATCGCAGTCTACATGCTCTATTACTAACTCACCACACTGCTTGCGTTCCAGCGACGGCACCTTGGATGGCTCGCCATTCTTCAGCGTTACGCCCTCTTCGGTCAGCGCATACGCCGAGTTCTACGCAACACCGCTTGCGTCCAACGCAAGCTTGCGCGCAATACCGACATGGGTGTGATTCACCGATGCGATGTCCGCCGGATAGATAGGCACTGTCTTGCCCGTTGCATCCGTCACTCTCGCAGGGATCCTAAAGGGTGTAATCGTCCCCAACGTCCCATCCGTATTGACTATTGTCTGCGTGAATCCTGCCGCTTGCTCTGCGGTGTAAGCCCCGCGCGGCCCAGCGTAGAGTCCGTCCGCGCCTGGATAGCTGCCAAAGTAAAAGTCGAATGAGCGATTTTTCTGAAAGAGCACAAAAACGTACTTGACATGGTTGCGAATCAGCCGTGCTTCTCCTCGTGCGAAACAGGCGGCTCTGTCGTTGGGTCGATCACGTTCGCACTCACCGAGGCGCTGGTTGGGGGTACTATCGTCACATCCGGCAATGCTGACACAGCCTTCTGCTGCGCAACGCACATTCCCAAGCCGATTCCGTAAAGCGCGATCAGCAACGCAAATGCTCTCAGGCAACTCATCTGCTGTATATCTTTAGAACCTCACAATTGAGTTGTCGCCCATCCGAGCTGGAGGTCAACTGACTTCCGCGCCGAGGAGGCTCTCCGCAGTCTGCCGATCGGTAATCAGGGCATTGATGCGCTGACTTCGCAGCGCTCCTAGTATTGCAGGGACTTTCCCTGGACCGCCGGCAACGGCAACGACGTGCCCGACCCGCTGGAGGGCCTCAAGTTCAATACCAATAACGCGGGAATTAAGCGTTGACTTGATGGGTTTACCCATCTGGTCAAAAAAGCGTAGACAGATGTCACCAACGGCACCTTGCCGGCGCATCTCGCGCCGCTCCCCGGGAGAGAAGGCGTTGCCGCTGCTAACCAGGAAAGGTGACGGCTCCATCGAGCCTATGCCGATAAGAGCTAAATCAAGTCGGTCAAACAGTTCAGTTGCCTGGCGAACGGAAATGTCGCGGGAAAGCACGCGTCGGGCCTGAATTGATTCAACCACGCCGGGTGCCTGCAAAAGTACCGGTTCTGCACCAATCAGGCTTGCGAGCTTCTGAAGCAGGCGTGTCGCATGATATTGCGTCTCTGCTGTGCCGACGCCGCCCATTAGCTGGACAACCTTTCCGCCACGTCCACAATTCGTGGATTGCAGCATGCCGCTCATGGCCAACAGCGTTCGACTCCAGGAAGAAATACCGATGGTGGTGCCTGGCTTAACCGTGGTTTCAAGAAAGAAAGCAGCTGCTGCTCCTAACTCGCTAAACTGATGTTCCTCATCTTTCCATGTATTGACAACGACCGCTTCTTTCAGGCCGAACTTCTGTTGGAGTGCATCTTCGAGCTCTGCGAAGATGCCGGGAGGTGTAGACACACTGATGCGCACGATGTTCGTCTCTCTCGCCCGCTGTAGAAGCCGCGAAACGGCAGATTGATGGATGCCCAGGCGTTCGGAGATCTCCCTCTGGCGGATTCCGTGGTCGTAATACATGCGGGCAATTCTTGCCATCAGTCGAATTTCATCAATACGAACCATGGGATCATTTTGTCACATTGCTTTCCCGCAGTGGATTTGGCGTGCAATGCAAGGCACGGCCAGATTATTTCTGCCGGAGGCTAGCCTTCCGCATGGCCCTCCTGTTAGATCCACGCTAAAAATGGAGCGAATACGTCCCTTTTTCATATTTATGCATTAGCTGAATTTTCATTTGACACGTTCGAACGAATCGTGAAAGTATCCGGATGCCGAGCTCCCATAGCAGCGCTTCATCTTGGCAGTACTCAAATCTGAATTGCAGAGGTACTCCCCCGTGCAACGATCTATGGTCTATGGATTTTGGTGCAGCTTCGTATTCATGTGCCTTCTGGGATTCAGCCAGGCAGGATTCGCGCAGTCTACCGGTAGTATTCAGGGGCTTGTGCGCGATGTTTCGGGAGCGGTGGTTCCTCATGCGAAGGTGCAGATAAGGAATATGGAAACCGGAGTGGTGCGTGAGTCGCAGACCGACGGTGCCGGTATCTATGTTGTACCCTCACTGCCCCCTGGGCGCTATGTAGTGATGGTTAACTCACCTGGAATGGCGGCGGTGCGCGAAGAGAACGTCGACGTCACGGTAGGTAGCGACGTCGCTCTAAACTTCGAGTTGAAAGTTGGCAGCGCGACGGAGACGGTGAACGTAAACGCTACATCCCAGGTTGTACTCGAAACAACCTCGCAGACCCAGAGCCAAACGCTGGATCAGAAGACGGTGCAGGAGATTCCGCTGAATGGCCGGCACTTCATCGACCTTTTTCCGACAGTCGCCGGATCGGTAACACCCCCTCAAAACGGGAGTCTGTCTGCTCCGACTCGCGGAACAGGTGCGAGTGGCTTCAACTCTGCCGGGTATCGAGAAGACATGACCAACCTGATGATCAACGGGATTACGCACGTGGATCTTCAGCAAAATCAGATTGCTTTTCAGCCCACAATCAACGTTGTGAGCGAGATGAAGGTGATGAACTCAACCCCTAGCGCCGAGTTTGGACGGAGCAGCGGGACACTAGTGAATGTTTCTACCCGTACAGGAACAAATGGCTTTCATGGCGAGGTGTATGAGTTTGTTCGGAACACTGTATTTGACGCGCGCAACTTCTTCAATCCCGTTTCGGTGGCGGCGTCACCTTTCAAGCGAAATCAGTTCGGCGGCGATATTGGTGGACCCATCTGGCGCAATCACACCTTCTTCTTCTTGACCTATGAAGGCCTGCGGCAAAGGCAGGGTGTCACCATCAACAGTGGAGTATTGACCGCCGCGCAGCGCTCCTCAGCCAATGCGGTAGTGACGAAGCTGCTTCCACTGATTCCGCAGGCGAACAATGCGACCGGTACGGCATTTATTGGATCGGCATCGGCCCCGGTTAACATCAATCAGTGGTCGGCAAACATCAGCCACACGTTTAACGCGGCGGATTCGCTTAACGGCTTCTATGTGTTTCAAACGGATAAACGGGATGAGCCTGTTTTGCAGGGGGACACAGTGCCCGGATTTGGCGATCAGCGATACTTCCGTCGGCAGTTTATTTCGCTGAATGAGACACACATTTTCAATACGCAGATTGTGAATGAAGCGCGATTTGGTATCAGCCGGTTACGTCCGGATTATTTCCCCTATTTTCAGGCAAACCCTGCTTCCTACGGGATCAATAACGGCATCAACCTGCCGGTAGGACTGCCCCAGATCACAATTAGTTCGATAGCAATGACAATTGGTGGCCCATCCGCTTATCCGCAGTTCCGCGGCGATACAACCGGTGTATTGTCAGACACTCTGAGTATCCTGAAGGGCAAGAACTACATTCGCGTGGGCGGCGAGTACCGAAAGTATATCTCGTCCAACAATACCGGAAATACCGGCAGCTTCACATTTGCAACTCCGGCGACGTTCCTGGCTGACCAGGCGAATGCCTTCAAAGTGACGCCGCAGGAATCAATATCCAGTCGCATCTTTGTGAACGCATTCAATGCGTATGCGCAGGACAACTATAAGCTCTCTCCCAAACTTACACTCGAGGCCGGTTTGCGATTTGAGTGGAACGGAACCCCGACGGAGGGGGCCAACCGGTTTGTGACTTTCAACCCCGCGAACGGATCGCTGCAGCAATTGGGGAGCGCGGGATATTCACAGTTGTACCCGCAGAACTACTTTTTCGAGCCTCGCGTTGGACTGGTGTGGGATCCATCTGGCAAGGGAAAGCTGGTCCTTCGAGGTGGATACGCTTTCCAGGCTGAGCAGCCAATTACGAATCCGTTGATTACGCTATCGGCGAATCCTCCATTTGCGACGCCGTTGGCCTTCACCTCCAGCGTGTCGACGCCTTACGTCACATTTGAAAATGCGGTCACGGTTGCTGCAGCGTCGACACTGGCGCCGTCGACCACCCCTCAGACCTTCGCAGATGCTTATGTGCAGAATTACAACTTCAACATTCAGTATGCATTGAGCAGTACCTTCAGCGCGCAGTTGGGATACACCGGAAACACCGGAACGCATCTCCGCATGACGCGTAACATCAATCAGCCAATCAGTGGCGTGAAGCCGTTCCCAACGATTTCTGCGAGCAGTCCAATCGCAGCTGGGCGCGCACTTGGGAACATTACAGACTATGACAGCGCAGGTATTTCGAACTACAACGCTCTTTGGCTAATCTTTACCAAAGCGGTAGGACACGGTCTACGGTTTAATGCTTCGTATACATTGTCGAAGGCGCTTGACTACAACTCGCTCAGCACTCAGGGCGTGATTTTGCAGGATAGCTACAACCCAGCGAACAACTATGGACCGTCGGACTTCGACGTGCGACATCGTTTCGTCTTCAGCGGTATGTATGCGCTGCCGTTCCACGGAAACTTCCTGCTCAACAGCTGGCAGTTGACTGGCATCTTGCAATTGCAGGGCGGAAACCCATTCTCGGTCTTTACAAACCTGGCTACGAACGGCACGGCAGGCACGATTCGTGCAGACCAGAGTGGACCCGCTTCTAAGGAGCGCGTGTTCCTTGCCAATGGATCAGTTCAATATCTGCCTCAGTCTATCTGCTATGCAGCCACGACCGGCTGTACATTCTCGAACCCCGTCAACCCGGTTGGCGCGCAAGGCCGGAACTCTATTTACGGCCCAGGTTATGAAGATACCGATCTGTCGCTCGGCAAATTCTTCACGCTGTATCGCGAATCCAAGCTTGAATTCCGTGCGGATGCTTTCAATCTGCTCAACCATCCCAATTTGGGACAGCCGGTCACGCAGTTCACGGTGGGCACGGGTACCGTAACGCCAGGGACGTTTGGTCAAATCACAAATACGCGCTTCCCGCTGGGTGACTCAGGATCGTCCCGACAACTGCAACTTTCCTTGAAACTGATGTTTTAGGCGGTCCAACAGAGGGGAGGATCATGCAGCGCAGAGAGTTACTGAAGACGTTGGCGCTCGCCGGGGTTGCGAGCGCCTTTGGGGTTCGGTCCGGCATGCTGCAGGCGTCGGCGGTCGAGAAGGTTGAGGGTTTCTCATTCATCTTCTTTACCGATACGCATATCCAGCCGGAACTAAGGGCGGCGGACGGGTGCCGGACTTGCTTCTCGCGATTCACGGGGATCCCCGCGGACTTCGCGATGTGCGGGGGTGATCTAGTGTATGACGCGCTAGGCGTGGACGGCACGCGGGCACGCCTTCTATGGGACTTGTACAAGGAAACATCTGCGTCGATCCATCTGCCGATTCACTATACGATCGGCAATCACGACGTCTTCGGGATACTCACAAAGAGTGGGATTGCTCCTTCTGATCCGGAGTATGGGAAGAAGGCATTTGAGGATCGCTATGGACCGACGCACTACTCGTTCGATCACAAGGGCTGGCACTTCGTTGTGCTCGATTCGATCGGTGTGCATCCTGACCGCTCCTGGACTGGCGAAATAGGGGGCGCACAGATCGCGTGGCTCAAGGCCGACCTGGAAAAGACGGGAAAGCAGACTCCAGTGCTCGTGGTGACACATATTCCGCTGGTAACTGGCGCGGTGAACTATGTGTCGCGGCCCGAGTGGCTCAATCGAACACCGAATGTTGGCAGTCTCGTAAATACCTTGATGGTGACGGACGCAACAGAGGTCATCGACGTGCTGCTGGGCTATAACGTACGCGGCGTGCTTCAGGGGCATACGCACATCAATGAGGAAATTGTCTTCAGAAACCTGCGATTTAGCACTAGTGGCGCAGTCTGTGGCGACTGGTGGAAAGGCCCTCGCGCGGGCAGCGCGGAAGGCTATTCCATCGTGACGCTGGGCGCCGACGGAGGAATGCGGCGCGAGTATCGCACCTATGGTTTTCGTGCTTCGGTATGAGGAAGTTAATTCCGCGACAGTTGACATCGTCTTCTGATACGAACCAGAAGGCTTGAAAGCGAGAGATTTCACATTGATCGAAACTATTCAGCCAGCCGAGGGAGCACCCACTGAGACACTCTTGGCGCGCATCGGCATTCCTCCGCAGCTCGCTTGGGGATATCTCGGGTTGTTCCTCTTTATGGTGGGTGACGGCGTTGAATCTGGATATCTGGCACCGTATCTGATCTCTCGTGGACACGCTGCGAACAATGTTGCGTGGGTATTTGCGGCCTATGGCCTGATGGCGGGTTTGGCCGGCTGGCTTTCGGGTTCATTATCTGACGCATGGGGGCCGCGGCGTGTTATTACGGTTGGTTTTGGGACCTGGGTCATCTTCCAGCTTTGCTTTCTCACGCTTGGCATTACGCATGGGCTGCCCGCCATCATGCTGACGTACGGTCTTCGCGGTCTTGGCTACCCGCTGTTCTCTTTCGGATTTTTGGTGTGGATTACAGTAGTTGCCCCCCCAAATCGGCTTGCCTCCGCAATGGGATGGTTTTGGTTTGCATTCACGGGCGGTCTGCCTACTCTCGGCTCCGTGGTTGCAGGCTGGTGCGTACCGCGTGTGGGCCAGGTTGGCACACTGTGGGTTGGCACGGGCTTTGTAGTCGCTGGCGGCCTGACCCTCCTTATCGGCGTTCGCGAGCCTCGGGGCGCCAAGCGATTAGTCTCAACGGAGGAAGAAGCGCTTACGGCGCTGTGGCACAGCATTAGTCTTCTATGGCGCAAGCCGAAAACGGCGATTGCCTGCCTCACCCGCATCATCAACACGGCGCCGGAGTTCGGTTTTCTGGTTATTTTGCCGACATTCTTCATGCATACCATCGGCTTTTCCCTTGTCGGATGGCTACATCTTCTAAGTGCAATCTTTCTCAGCAACATCATATGGAATCTGCTCTTCGGCTTGATCGCAGACCGGATCGGATGGATCCGTACGATCTCCGTCTTTGGAGGGGTTGGCTGCGCACTTTCAACGCTGGCCATCTATTACGTGCCGATCTGGCACCACAGCTATATTGCGTCGATCGTCGCAGGTGCCTGCTATGGAGCAACCCTGGCAGCCTATGTCCCTCTCTCAGCTCTGATGACGAGCCTTTCTCCAGAAGAGAAGGGAGCATCGTTGTCTCTACTTAATCTAGGAGCAGGTGCTAGCGTCTCGGTTGGACCGGCGCTTGTGGCCCTGTTCCTCCGCCCCTTTGGAGTTCGTGGGGTTATCTGGATCTTTGCAGCGCTGTATTTGCTCAGTGCGTTGCTTGCCCTTCAACTCAGATTTGATCCCATGCCGCAGGAGGATGCCGGATGAACCACCTGTGATGTGCTGGGCGGCACGAGTACGGCTGTTGCGACATGTAAGGAACGTTATGGTGCAGTCCTGGAGGCACGATCCACTGCTCCAATCTCACTTGGCCGAATCGGTCTGAAAATAACAGGAAATATTTGCAAGCGGGGCTATGATGGCAAACGGGAAAATCAAGAATAAGCGAACGGCCGAGCATAGTCATTCGGATGGAAACAATAGCTCGGGCAATCGAGCTGGCTTGGCCAAGCCGGAAAAGTCGCAGCTGTTGACGACTTTGCCGGAGAAGAGAAAAGCGCTAGGCATGTACGAAGCGATGGTCCTGATCAGGAAATACGAGGAACGGATCTACTTCCTCTTTCTCGAAGGGAGAGTGTCGGGAAGCATCCATCAGTCGCACGGGCAGGAAGCTTGCGCGGTCGGCATGCTTTATGATCTGCGGCCTAGCGACTACATGGCCTCGACGCATCGCCCTGCCAGCCACGACCTGGCTAAGGGCGTATCGGTCGAGTCAATGATGTGTGAGATGTATGCGAAGAGCAACGGCTGCTGTCATGGCAAGGGTGGGGCCATGCACACCGGCGACATCTCCGTCGGTGCCATTCCGGCCAATGCCATCGTCGGAAGTAATATTCCCATCGCCGTCGGCATCGCGCTCTCCTGCAAATACCGCAAGACGGACAACGTTGTTGTCTGTTTCTTCGGAGATGGAGCAAGCAACGAGGGTGCCTTTCATGAAGGAATCAACGGTGCGGCACTCTGGAACCTGCCCGTGATCTTCGTCTGCGAGAACAATCTCTATGGCGCCTCGACACCCGTGAAGGCAACGATGAAGATAGATACGATCGCTGAGCGGGCGGCATCCTACGGCATACCGGGTGAGAGAGTGGACGGCAACGATATCCTCGCCGTTAATGCCGCGGCTAGCCGTGCGATCGAACGGGCGCGACGTGGCGAAGGGCCAACTCTGCTTGAGCTCATGACCTATCGCATTGCTGGTCACTCGCGCAGCGATGCCTGTGCTTACCGTCCAGACGAAGAGGAGGCGGCATGGTTCGCTCGCGATCCGATCAAGCTTTATAGGAACCGGCTGCTGGATTCTGGCGTTGCCAGTGAGACTGAACTGAGCGCGATCGATGCCGCCATCGATGAGCGCGTCGACAAAGCAGTTGAGCTGGCGGAGGCTTCCCCAGACCCACTGCCAGAGGACGCGCTGAAAAACGTGTATTGGGAAGGTGGGGTCCTCTAATGGCGCAAATGTCAGTTGTCGAAGCCTTGAATCAGGCAATTATGGAAGAGATGCAGCGCGATGAGCGTGTCTTCTGCCTCGGAGAAGATATCAGCGATGCGGACGGCGGGTATGGTGGAGCCTTTGCTGTAACCCGCGGCTTGCATGACAAGTTTGGCTATGACCGCGTCCTGAATACACCGATCTCGGAGATACTCATCGCCGGGATGGCGGTGGGTGCTGCCATGACAGGTATGCGCCCGATCGCCGACCTGCAATATGGGGATTTCTTGTTCTGCTGCATGGACCAGATGGTCAATCAGGCAGCGAAGATGTGCTACATGTCCGGCGGCAGAGTCAGCGTGCCGATGGTTATGCGGGCGCCGGTGGGCGCAACCACCCGCGGCGCCCAGCATGCACAGAGTCTAGAGGGCTACTTCACTCATGTCCCGGGATTAAAGGTCATCTGTCCGGCCACGGCCTACGATGCGAAGGGTCTGCTCAAGACCGCTATTCGTGACGACAACCCCGTACTGGTCTTTGAACATAAACTGCTCTACGGAGGCAAACGCAAAGAGCGGGAAGCGCTTTCTATGGTCGGGGAGGTTCCCGATGGCGACTACACCATTCCTTTCGGCGAAGCGGTCGTCAGGCGCGAAGGTCAGGACATAACCATCGTGGCTAACCTGATGATGATGTACCGGGCAATGGAAGCAGCAGTCGAGCTTGAGAAGGAAGGTATCCGCTGCGAGGTTATCGATCCACGCACCTTGGTTCCCTTCGATTATGCGACAGTCGTTGAGTCGCTGCGAAAGACCGGCCGCCTGATGATCGTCCATGAAGACAACTACAGGAACGGTTGGGGCGCTCAGGTGTCGGCGTATATTGCTGAGCATGAAATCTACCTGTTGGATGCGCCCATCAAGAGAGTCGCCGCCTATGATGTGCCGGTGCCATTTGCGCCTGTGATGGAGAAATATGTGGTGCCATCGACGGAGCGGATCATTGAATCAGCGCGTTCGCTGATGAACGAATAATATGAATTAACGAATAAGGCAAAGGTCGCTGCAATGTCTCTGATCCGATGTGTTGATTTGCTGAAACATGCTCAAGACAACCGTTACGCTGTCGGCTACTTCGAGGCTTGGAATCTCGAGTCGCTGAGTGCCATCGTGCGAGCCGCGGAGTTAGCCCGGTCGCCGGTCATGGTTGGTTTCTGCGGAGAGTACCTAGTTAACCCCCAACGTAGATTCAAGGAAGATGTGGATCTGTACGGCACACTCGCCAGAAAGGTAGCTCAAAGCGCTTCGGTTCCAGTCGCAACACTATTGAATGAATCCATCGACATGAGCACGGCCTACCAGGGGGTAAAGGCTGGTTTCGACATGGTCATGTTTGTGGATGAAGCGATGCCGGTGGATAAGCTGACACTTGTAAGTCGGAATCTGGTTGAGTTCGCGCATGCGTGCGGAGTGGCAGTGGAGGGTGAGGTTGGATCGCTGGGACTGGCCGATCAATCCACCGGGCAGCAGCGCGCCGGCCACAAGACCGACCCCGATGTGGCGACACGTTTTGTCCGTGAGACCGGAGTCGATGCGCTGGCGGTTTCAATCGGCAACATTCACTTTCTGGAAGGCAGCAAGGTCCAGCTTGACTTCGATCTGCTGGAGCAGCTTCATAAGGAGATTCCAGTGCCGCTGGTTCTGCATGGAGGCACTGGCGTCGACAAGGCTGATTTCCAACCGAGCATCGAGCGCGGCATTGCTAAAGTCAACGTAGGCGCGAGCCTGAAGCGGGCCGTAATTGAAAGCGACAGACATTACTTCGCTGAGAATTCGGTAAACCGAATGAACCCGAACGATGTTCTTGGAAGAGGCGGGGCTCTGGACATCAGCATGCGCAGCCAGGCGGCTTTGATTGACGAGGTTGTCGGTTTCATCAAGGCCTTCGGCGGAGAGCATAAGGCGCGTTAAGGAGATCTGATGCTGACAAAAGTGACCATGCCGTCGGGTGGAACCAACACGGACCAGCTCCTTGTGGTCGCTTGGCTGAAGAATGTGGGCGACGTCGTAAAGCGCGGAGACATCCTGATGGAAGTCGAGACCGACAAGGCTGTTTTGGAGGTCGAGAGTTTCGCACAAGGTACTCTGCTAGCTAAGAAGATAGAAGAGGGAAGTTATGGGACCGTGGGCGATGTGATCGCCTACATTGGCAATCCCGGCGACATGAAGGAGTTAGATAGCGCGCCCCAGCAGACGAAGAGTGCTGCGGCGGAGGTCGATGACTTCACCCCAATTGTCTCGCCGTCTGCTGCGCAAAAGGACAGCCATCCCCCAGCACACACAGGTAGCGGGCTCCCGGCAAAGGGCGGAGTGAAGGCCACGCCAGCAGCGAAGATGAGCGTCAAGGAGCTTGGCCTGAATCTGGCTGACGTTCATCAGCGCGCGGGCAAGGAGATTCTGCGCCGCGCCGATGTCATCCAGCTTGCCGGAGAGCCAAGCCGATCATCTACAGCACTCTCAACCCCCGCCGCCGCAGCAGGAAATGCCATGGCCTGCGACTTGATTCCACTTATCCCCATGCGGCGAATCATTGCCGAACGGATGCAAGTCGCGTCGACGATTCCGGCTTTCACAGCTGAAATCGAGGTCGATATGTCTGCCTGTATTCGGCTGCGTGTGGATTTCAATCAATTTGCCGAAGGCACTAAGTTGTCGTATCACGACATCGTCGCGAAGGCTGTCGCAATTGCGGCCGGCGATTACCCGCTCGTCAACGCGTCTTTCACTGACACTGGGATCAAGGTATTTCGAGCGGTAAACATCGGCCTCGCCGTTTCGCTGGAACAAGGCCTGGTTGTACCGGTGGTCTGCGATGTACGTGCCAAGAACATCGCGGCGCTCGCCCGGGAAAATGCCAGTAATATCGCGCAGGTACGCACCGGAAAATTCGACCCACGGCTGCTGGAGAACGGCACCTTCACCATTTCAAACCTGGGCAAGTACCCAATCTCGCGCTTTACTGCAATCCTCAATCCACCGCAGTCCTCCATTCTTGCAGTCGGAAGCATCCAGAACCGCCCAGTGTGGAGCGCTGGGCAGTGGCGTGAGCAGGCGACCGCTAGCCTGACTGGAACCTTCGACCACAGGGTGGTGGATGGAAGCTATGGCGCCGAGTTCCTGACGCGGCTGAAGGAACTACTAGAACACCCACATATTCTGCTTCTTTGAGAGCCGGCAAATCGATGTCTAATGCAATTTACGATCTGATGGTGATTGGCGGTGGGCCAGCCGGCTACGCAGCGGCTATCGCCGCAGGTCGCTTGGGCAAACAGGTTGTGCTCTTTGAAGGCGAGCAACTCGGTGGAACTTGCCTCAATGTCGGCTGCATCCCTTCCAAATATCTGCTCGACAAGGCTGCACTGCTTGAGAAGATCAGAACTTTGAGCGAGCAACAGATATTTCGCGATGCGGGCAGTTTCAGCTTCTCCAGAATTCAAAAAGGCAAAGACGCGGTTGTTCGCAAGCTAACGCAGGGTGTTGGCGCCCTGTTGCGAAGCAGCAAGGTGACAGTAGTAAACGGGAATGCCCATATGATGGCACCCGGTGAGGTTCTGTGCAGTGGCAGCACTTACCAGTCAACTTACACCCTGATCGCAACCGGCTCCAAGGCGTCCGCGCCGCCATTTCCCGGCGCAGAGACGCTAACTATCGGCAGCACGGAGGCGTTGTCGTTGCAGGTTGTCCCCAAACGCCTCGTTGTGATTGGAGGGGGCGTTATCGGTCTCGAGATGGCCAGTGCCTTTCGCGCGTTTGGTAGCCAGGTCACCGTGATTGAGATGCTCGGCGGTTTGTTGACGGAGGAAGATGCAGACGCGGCTAGCGAACTGACTCATCTTCTGAAGGCGCGGGGCATTGACATCCGCACCGGTGCAACCGTCTCTGGAGTTGAACAGCAGGCGGAAAGCAAACTGGTTTCGTTCCGCGATTCGAATGGAGTCCATCAACTCTCTGCCGATGTTGTTCTGCTCGCGACCGGGCGTAAAGCGAATTTGGCCGGTATTGATTGCAAGGCACTGGGCATCAAACTTGACCCGAAAGGGTTCATCGCGGTGGACCCATATCTGCAAACCAGCGTAAAGCGGGTTTACGCGGCGGGCGATGTCGCGGGCGGCTGGCAGTTGGCCCATAGTGCCTACCAGGAGGCCGAAGTGGCTGTGGAGAATATCTTCGGGCAGCGGCTTGCCATCGACGAGTCCACGATGCCCCGATGTGTGTATACGATGCCGCCGTTCGCGGCCGTTGGCCTAACTAAACGTCAAGCGGACGAGCGCGACCTGAAAGTCGTTGTGGGGACATTTCCCTTTGCCGCGAGCGGGATGGCTCTGGCGGAAGATGCTGCCGAAGGAACCGTTCGCGTCCTGGTCAACGAAGCTACGGATCAGGTCATCGGTGTACAGATTGTGGGGCACGGCGCACCCGAGATGATCGCTACGGCCACCATGGCGATTGTGGTAGGCATGACGGTCAATCAGTGGCGGCGTGTCATCACAGCACATCCCTCACTGGGGGAAGCGCTGAAAGAGGCCGTTTTGGACAGTCGCAAACTTTCGCTGCATACACTTCAACCGAAGGATCTACGGTAACCGAGCTATGGCAAGTTATCTCATTGGGCTGGATCACGGGACGGGTGGGGCAAAGGCATGCATCATCGATGAAACAGCCAACATACTGGCCTATGCTTATCGGGAATACCCCATCTACGCCCATCGCCCGGGCTGGTCTGAACATGATCCGCACCTGTACTGGAAGACTGCCTGCGAGGTCATCAAGGAGTGTCTTGCAATCTCCGGCATCCGTCCGGATCAGATTAAGGGAATTGCGAACTCCTCGGCATTGCCGTCTCTCGTCATGGTGGACAAATACCACGACCCTATCAATTTTGCTTACAACCTGATGGATCGCAGGGCGACGGAGCAGGTTCAGTGGCTTAGAGACAACATTGGCGAGAAGCGATTATTCGATATCAGCTGTAACCGACTGGAAGATCATCCCACGCTTGTCAATCTAATGTGGGAAAAGAAGAACCGTCCTGAGAATTACGCTCAGATCTATAAAGCTCTGAGTATCGACGGATACATTCGCTTGAAACTAACCGGAAAGTCGACGGCGAACTACTCTTCCGGCGCATTTTTTGGTATTGCCTACAACGTCCGCGAGAACAGATTCGACGAAAAGCTGGTAACGGAAATTGGTCTGAGTATGGATATCATGCCGGACTTCTTCTCCTGTGAAGAGATTGTCGGCTCTACGACCGAGGCGGCGGCCGAGGAGACTGGCCTAGTGGCCGGCATAGCAGTGGCAGCAGGCTCCGTCGATTGCAACGCAGGCTGGGTCGGAGGTGGCGCGGTCAATGTCGGTGATATTCAGATCAACCTGGGCAGTTGCGGCGTGATTGGGGTCGTCCACGATAATCCGGATCTGATCGTGGACACCATGATCAATTGCTCCTACACCACTGATTCGCGCCGTGTATTCGCAACCGTCGCTGCTACAACTTGCGGCGGCCAGTCGCTGCGGTATCTTCGCGATAATTTCTCCCAGCTTGAGTCGGCGACCGAGAAACTGGTGCCGGGATTCAGCGCATACGACAGCCTGGAAAAGGAGGCCGAATCGGTACCACTCGGCTGCGATGGTCTATTGGTTCTGCCCTACCTGATGGGCGAACGGACTCCGCTCTGGGATGTCAACGCGCGGGCTGTTGTCTTTGGATTGTCCTTACATCACACCAAGGCCCATCTGGTTCGGTCCATGATGGAAGGCGTTGCATATGCCATGTATGACTCTTACCGCATCATTGAGCAGCGGTGCCCTACGATCAACCTGCCCATCGTTCTGAACGAGGGCGGAGCGAAGAACCGGCTCTGGCGCCGGATCATCACCGACGTGTTCAACGTGCCAACCGTTTTTGTACGAAGCCGACTCGGTGCACCAATGGGTGACGCCATTCTGGCAGGTGTGGCAACCGGAGTCTTCAAGGACTTTTCCATTGCCAAGGAGAAGGCTGAGTATATCGATCGCATGGATCCGATTCCTGAAAACCATGATCGGTACATGGAGTATTACCAGCTATTTGGACAAATCTATGAACATGTCAAGGATGACTATGTGACCTTGGCAAGACTTCGGCGTCAGCATTATTCCGGCTAAATGAGAGTAGTTCTTCTTTCCGTAATGTGTCTCAATTGCCCTCAACCGTGTTTTCAATCACCAGGAGAACAACCATGAACGATCAGATCGTAAAAGACATTGCGAGCGTTGCAGCCAGGTTCACACTGAAAGGCAAGAAGGCCATCGTCACAGGCGCGAAGGGCGGTATCGGCAAGGCAACCGCTACTGCCTTCGGTGAACTGGGAGCCGACGTCGCCGTGGTCGATCTTCCATCTGCTCTCAACGAAAGTAAGGAGGTTGCAAAGGCCATCGGCACGAAGTTCGGCGTCAAGACCATAGCGATCGGCGCCGACGTGTCCCGCGAGGAAGATGTCAAAGCGATGGTCGCACAGGTGGTTGAGGCCTTTGGCACCATCGATGTGGTCCATAGCAACGCCGGCATCTTCACCCTTTCCGATCATCCTGATATGCCGGTCGACGACTTCAAGAGAATCATCGACATAAATCTGGTCGGAATGTTCCTGGTTAATCGGGAGTGTGCCAATGTAATGATCGCTCACAAGCATGGCGGGGCCATCGTTAATACGGCTTCCATGTCCGGTACGATCATCAATCCGACTCGGCTCGAAACGGAGTACATGGTAGCTTATACCGCTTCCAAAGCCGGTGCGAAACACCTGACCAAGGGATTGGCAGTCAACTACATTAAGCACGGAATTCGGGTAAATTCGATCAGCCCCGGCTATTTGGTCTCCGGCGCTCATCGGATGATGTCCCAGATCGATGTTGATTGGTGGGCGAATTCCGTACCGATCAAGCGCTTCGGCGAAATGGACGAGATCGTCGGGATCGTCTGCTTCTTAGCATCTGATCTTTCAACTTATTTCGTCGGTTCAGACATCGTCATGGATGGTGGCGCGACAATAACCTAAATCTATACCGACCGCTGACTACAGTGGAGTCGACGCGTATCTATTGTAAAATCAATCAATTACGGAGTTATGCTGTTGTGGATGTCGCCTGGCTCGGTAAAACATAACGCTATGCGCAAGTGCCAATGGAGTTTTAATTGAAACCATATGCTTCCTTTCAATACATATTTCGAATCAGCACACTCATCGCCCTATTGTTTGGGAATCTCCCACGCTCCTCCGCGCAAACGTCCCCAGCCTCTGGAGAGACAATCGTGCTTATCCGCCATGGCGAGAAGCCGGCCAGTGGACTCGGCCAGTTAACCTGCAAGGGCCTCAACCGCGCGCTCGCGCTGCCCGCCTTGCTCATCGGCCGCTACGGCAAACCGGACTACATCTACGCCCCTAATCCGAGTATGCAGGTCAACGACGGCCCTAATCAGCCAACCTACTCCTACGTCAGGCCCCTGACAACCATCGAGCCAACCGCAATCCGTCTTGGCATGCCGGTAAATACTCAGATCGGATTCGAACAGATAGCGGAACTCCAGCAGGCATTGCTGCAGCTGACGTACGCCCACTCGCTTATCTTCGTAGCCTGGGAACACCTGAAGCTCTACGACTTCGCCCAGCAGATGCTCAAGTCCTACGGAACCACATCCATGCCGTTGCCTGAATGGCCCAACAGCGACTACGAAACCATCTATATTTTTCACATCACGCGCTCGGGTAACGCCGGTACTCCCCGGGCCACGCTCGACATCCAGCACGAAGACCTCGGCAACTCCCTCAGCGACACCTGCCCCGGCCCACAGTAAGTCCTGCCCAAGCCGCGTCCACGTCTGCGACGGCTGCATCCCGCATCCACCAAGCCCAGCCTCGGCTGCGAACTCAAGCGCGCCGTAACCTGCCCCGGTTTCTCATCCAGTGATAACGGGAGTTTCCCAAGGATTCACTTCTGGGATAAGGCCGCCGAGCGCCTTTTCGAACTCCTGGGAATAGAGGTCCGGAACTACAGACTCAGCAGCGTTACTACGATCATCCTACCCAATAGTATGATCGCTTTATTGCGGCTGGAGCCACATCGGCAGAGGCTTAGAGGACAGCATGCCCAAACCTTCCAAGCCTTGTAACGGTGAACTCAGTCAAGAAACGCAGGAGGCGCTCCGCAAGAATAGAAGCCGAGCGCAATGGGGCACCTACCGTTGTCAGGTTTGCGGGCTGATGGTCGGGGTTCTGGAAGACGGAGGGCGATGGATTCCAGAGCGGCATTGGCCCTCGATCGAGTATGTACCCAAAGACAAAGACGGACACGAGACATATCCTTGGCTGTCAGTCCACGGTTAAAGCCAGTGGTTGGTGTGGGCATATAAACGGGAGCGACAGTCATATGGTGAGGGTTTGAGATTGTTGCGCTACGCCAGCGGTGTGATGGTCTTGTAGCTCGGATCACTTTGACAGAAGGAAACTCCCAACGGCTCGGCATTGACCCGGAAGAACGGTGTAAGCCGCTCACGACACCTGATCCCGCAGTATTTCGGGCAGGATACTGGAGGGGAAAAGCGAGGAGTTACCTTCGCCTTAGGACATGGCACCTCCGCCGAGAGTGACCGGGTCAGCGAATTGACTTCGTGCGCGATGGAGATGGGCATGCCGGTTTCTTCGCCGATATTGTTTGACGAGATTCTTGATGAGTAAACCGCCACTCGTTAGCGCCGTGGTCGTAGATGTCGGTGGACAGTTTCGGCGCTGTGCGATCGAGCGCGAGGCGAACGACGATCTCGATGCATTCAGCGAGTGCCTCGCAGATATCGGAGTCTTCGATGACGATTGTTTTGGGCACGCCTTCGATGGGGCTGCTCCCCATGATGTCCATTGTGATCGGCCTGTCATGAGTTTGGGGAGACGAGCCAAAGCTCTCCGCTTTGCGGCCATGACAACGTGTAGGTCTCAGCCTGGGTCTTGCTTGCAAAGCCTGACCGGCGGTGATTGAATGGGAACATTGAAGCAGGGGTGCTCCACTTGCGTGGTGCTGAGAAATACCCTCGAACCCGATCCGGATAATACCGGCGTGGGAAGTATTCGATGCAAAGCGTCTTGCGTTCGCGTGAGGTCTCTTGTTTCAGTCTATTGAAACCGAGAGGAAGCTATGCTTGTACTCGCAAACGCCTTCGTACCTGCTTACAGATCGTCTTTAGTTTTGGCATCCGGTACGCGAGGCGCCTTCGTCCGTTGTACGAATGCCGTGCTTTCTTCCGGTCGAAGAGGTATAGCCACGGGGCTAATGCTATTGGCTTGCCTTGCTGCTCCGCTGTGCGCCTATTCGCAGGATATCCGCCCGCAATCGGAGAGCCCGAAGCCCACAACGTCAACGCAACAGATACCGCACGTCACCACGTCGATCGTTGTTTTCAGCGAGGGGAAGGACGATTACGTTCCCCTTGCGATCTCGATAGGCAATCTAGACGGCGCATCGATCCGGGAGACGCCGCTTTCGGCGACCGCGGTGACCCGCGATCTTATGACCGACCAGTTTTCGCGCGTGCTCTCCGACCTGGTGAAGAATGACGCCTCGATCGGTGAGGACTATGCTCCGGTGGGTTATTACGGAAATTTTGGGATTCGCGGGTTCCCTGTCGATCTCGCTACTGGCCTTGAGCTTAACGGCATGACCATTGCTGGTGAGCAGGATGTTCCCCTGGAGAATAAACAAGAGGTCGAGTTTCTTAAGGGTATTGCTGGACTGGAGAGCGGAGTTGCCTCGGCTGGTGGCCTCATCAACTACGTTACCAAACGACCGGCCCCAGTTAAGGCTGTCGACCTGGCGACCGACTCCCGGGGGACTGCCTATGGTGCCGTCGATCTAGGCGGGTTCCTTGGCAGCCGAAAGCAACTGGGCTTGCGGGTGAATCTAGCCGGCGAAAAACTTCAGAGCTACGTGAATGATGCCGACGGCTGGCGGGCCCTGGGTACGGCCGCGGCCGACTGGGTGTTGAACTCCAATGTGATTCTGAAGGGCGACTTCGAATATCAGCACAAAGTGCAACGCTCAGTGTCTGGTTACCAACTACTGGGAGGAACGACTGCGCCCGATCCTGTATATCCCTCAACGATGCTGGGCGAACAAGCATGGTCCAAGCCCAACACGTTTGACACATTCAATACCGGAACCCGGCTGGACTATGCATTGCATCCGGACTGGCATGCCTTCGCGTCGGCGAACTACAGCCATTCGCTAATTGACGATAACGTTGTCTATGCGTATGGCTGTTATTACCAGGCTGCCTGCACCCTCCCGGGCGGGTCCCCACCGTGGTTCTTTGCCCAGGACGGGACATATGACATTTATGACTACCGCAACCCTGGCGAGCTGCGCGTCAATGCGCAGGCCGAGTTGATGGTAACCGGTCACATCAAAACTGGTGTGATCCACCATGATCTAGCAGTCGGAGGAGTGGCCTTCCGCCGCAGCGTGCAGCAACCTTCCAACTCAGTTTATGACTACGTGGGATCTGAGAATGTCTACCAGCCGATTCAACCGTTTCCCATTGAGTCGGTCTCGGGTGTGCCAGACAAAGCCGGTCTGCGCGTGCTCTACGAAGATAATCATCAGCTGGCGGCTGTGATACAGGACCGGATTCATCTGCCCGGGCGCATTCAACTGATCGCCGGAGGCCGGTTCGATTCTGTGCGCGATCACAACTACGCCGGGGGTACCGCCACCGACAAGACCATCTGGCTGCCGCAATATGCGGTCATGTTCAACACGGTGAATAGCCTGACGCTTTATGGCAACTATGGTGTGCTGCTATCCTTGGGCCCGCAGGCGCCATTCTGGGCCGGAGGATTTTACCTTCCGCCCTTCTACACGCGTCAGGTGGAGCTTGGTGCCAAGTTCCAGCCAGCCCAGCGCATCCTGTTGACCGCTGCGCTCTTTCATATGCGCGCACCCTTCTTCTATCCCAAACTTGTCGACGACCTGGACGGCCAGGATTTTGTGTCTGAGGGCCGGGAAACGCACAATGGCGTCGAGTTGAATGCTCAGGGCAAGGCCACGAGTTGGATGCGCCTCACCGCTTCAGTGGCTACCATTCGCGCTCTCTCCGACGAAACGGGCACGCCTGCTTTCGACAACAAGCAGGTGATCAATGTGCCGCGCATGCGTGCAGCATTTTTCGCGGATGTGGCGCTCCCTCATTTGCATGGACTGCATCTGATGCCGGGTTGGAGCTATACCGGACGCAAGCAGGCTACACGCGACGATACGGTAAGCGTGCCTGGCTATAACCTCTTCAACCTGGGCGCTCGCTACACGCTCGGAGGAGAGCAGGGCCGCGTCTCCTTTCGGTTCTATGCAGACAATGTATCGGATAAGCGCTACTGGAAGGACACCGGAGCAAATTATGGTGATACCTTCATCCATCTCGGCGCGCCAACAACAGTTCGAATTTCGGCCCACTACACCTTTTAACATGGAAAGCGAGAAGGGATATATCCTCGAATGAGTTCAGCCACGCATCCTGACGGCAATATGTCTCACGGCATGAATGGGACACTGGTGACTCCCGATTGGGTGCCGCTCACCCTCGAAGAAGTCCGCCCCGTGTTGCGTGAGTATTCTTTGGATGGAGATGATGTCCATCTGCTCTCGATTAGCCCGCGCCCTTTCTCGGCGGCGAGCGTGATTGCCACACCGCAAGGACAGGCCTTCGTTAAACGACAGGCGCGCACCGTGCGCGATGCCGAAGGCCTGGCGGAGGAGCACCACTTTCTTGCTCATCTGCGCTCTAGGGGCGTGCCGGTTCCCGAGGTTTTGCGCACAACAACCGGCACTACCTTTGTCGAAGTTGGAGCGTGGATATACGAGGCTCATCAAGTTCCGCCGGGCGTCGATCTCTACGTCGATGCGCTCGCCTGGACCCCATTTTTCAGCGTGGATCATGCTTGGTCGGCGGGTCGGATGCTGGCCCAAGTTCACCGTGCGGCGGCAGATTTCAAAGCTCCAGCGAGAAAGCCACAACCCTTGGTAGCCAGCTTCACAATCTTTGCAGGAGACGATCCCAGCTTCGCCCTGGATCGTTACCTGGCGCGGCATCCCAAACTAGCCAACTATCCGGCACTCATCGAGTGCCGCGAAGAGGCACTCGATCTGCTGGCCCCACACTATGCGCAACTCGCGCCGTGGCTCAGATCTCTGCCGTCGCTGTGGACCCACAACGATCTGCACGGGTCGAACTTACTCTGGAGCGATTCCAGTGACGCAGCGAAAGCGGTCGCCATCATCGATTTTGGCCTCGCCGATCGTACTAACGCCGTCTATGACCTGGCGCAAGCGATTGACCGCAGTATTGTTGAGTGGTTAGTGCTGACGTCTGCCGGAGTAGATGCTCGCGTGTCTGTACCGGTACATTGTGACTACCTGGAGGCGATGTTGACGGGCTACGAAGAAGTTCGTCCGCTTAGCCGAGCGGAGGCGCTCGCGTTGGCGCCGATGACCGCCCTTGGCCATGCTGAGTTCGCTCTATCTGAAGCCGACTACTTTTACGGCACACTCCACTCGGAGGAAAAAGCCTCCTTCGCATGCCCTCTCTATCTGTGCGGACATGCTCGATGGTTTTCAACGCTGGAGGGACAAGGGTTACTCGACTACCTGCACACATGGGCAGGTAGTCGCAGACAGGGTCCAGGCTAATGCATTTTCAGGATAGGCATAGAGCACGCCACTCTTGCTAAGTAGATTTCTGTTCTAAGAAAAATCTACCTCGCTCTGGTGCTCGACGGTCCTAAACAAACATTAAAGGGAGAAGCCTAGCTCGATATGCCATGGCTCGAAATTGTCGCTGCATTGTTCAGCCTGGCGGGCATTTGGCTCGGCACACGCAGATATGTGCTCTCGTGGCCAATCATTCTCGTCGCGAGCCTGTTGTACTTGGTGGTCTTCTATCAAGCACGGCTTTATTCTGATACTTTGCTGCAAGCGGTCTTCCTCATCTTTACGCTTTATGGGTGGTCGCACTGGCAACGCGGTGTGAGAGAAGAAGGGATCGTGCGGGTGGAACCGCTGGGGTGGTCTGCGGCGCTCACGGGACTAGCAGCGGGTGCTGTGGGCAGCTTCCTACTTGGCTTCGTCATGGAACACTATACCAACGCCGCACTACCGCGTATCGATTCGACGCTCACAAGCTTTAGCCTGGTGGCCACATGGTGGCAAACCCGCAAGCACACGGCAAACTGGTTGCTGTGGATTGCAGTCGATTGCGTTTATACCAGCGTATTTCTTTATAAAGATCTCTATTGGACTTCGGCCTTATACCTGTTGCTCGTATTGCTGGCACTGCTCGGACTGCGCGACTGGCAGCGAGCTGCCGATAGCCAACGTACTCAAACAGGCTGCCGCACGGCGGATGGTGTTAGACCCGGAGCACGTGGCTACATTGCCAACACCGCCGTTGAAAAGTCCGAACTCGGCGGGGACATTGTCGGCCTCGAATGTGAACTCCTCGATGTCGTCGAGGATGGGGAGGAAGGCGACTTGACCGGGTTCTGATTCGAGTGCGGAGATGCCCTCATAGATGTATTCGTTGGGCCGCGGGCGACCTCCGATAATGCGTTGAAGTGGGAAGCATGCGTGAACACAGGCCACGCCGCAGCATGCATGAAGACGACCGGACGCTCGCCTTGTTGAGCCAAGTGCTGCAACAATGCACATCGCCGGCGCAATTCAGACTCCTAATGCTCTGCGCCTCATCTGGATCTCGACCATCTACCAAAATCATTGTGGGAGTTCAGTTGGTATACATTGCTTGTCCTCCCGAAGAAGCCCTTTAGGAATATCAACGTAACAGTAGAATCTGTCACGTTTGGCGGCTACCACAGAAGCAAGATTGTCTATCAATCGTCGTCAACTGATTGCCTGAGGTCCGCCGACATATCGCCGTAGTGACGGGCTACCCGGATGTGATCCGAGAAGGATCAGTGACGACAAACGCGTTTCGCCGACCTACGTCTGCACAGTGGTCAGGCCGCCCGATGCGGCAGGCGCCAATTTGGACGGACGAAATGGCAGGTATAACCATTCGGGTAGCGCTCCAGATAATCCTGATGGTCCGGTTCCGCCTCCCAAAATGTGCTGGCTGGCTCGACCTGGGTCACTACCTTACCTGGCCAAAGCTTTGCCGCATTGACATCGGCGATCGTCTCTTCTGACGCCTGTTTTTGCTGGTCGTTTGTATAGAAGATCGCGGAGCGATAGCTGGTGCCAGTGTCATTTCCTTGCCGGTTCAACGTAGTCGGATCATGAATTTGAAAGAAGAACTCAAGCAGCTTCCGATAGCTCAGTTTCTGAGGGTCGAAGACTACTTCCAACGCTTCCGCATGAGTCCCGTGATGGCGATAGGTCGCATTTGGGACATCGCCGCCTGTGTATCCCACTCGCGTGGAGATTACGCAGTGATAGCGGCGTAACAGATCCTGCATTCCCCAGAAGCAACCACCGGCAAGTATCGCTATTTCCCGTGATGAAGTCATATCGCTACTTCTCCTCCGTCGGTTCAAACAATCTCAAATAGTCTCCGTAGCCTTCGCTCTCAAGTTCATCAGCAGGGATAAATCGTAATGACGCGGAGTTAATGCAGTAGCGCAGGCCACCGGCATCTGGAGGGCCATCATCAAAGATGTGGCCCAAATGGCTATCGCCGCGGCTAGAACGCACCTCGGCCCGTTCCATGCCATGAGATTTATCAAGCCGCTGCAATACATTTTCAGCGTCAAGTGGTTTTGTAAAGCTTGGCCAGCCACAGTCGCTTTCAAACTTATCGAGCGACGAGAACAGCGGCTCGCCTGAAACGATATCGACGTAGATACCTGGCTCATTGTGATCCCAATAGGAATTATCAAAGGGTCGTTCTGTTGCGCCTTGTTGTGTGACCCGAAACTGCTCGGGAGAAAGGTGCGATATTGCCTCGCTACCCTTCACGTAATTCGACATGTTCTTGCCTCCTGTCCTTAGCTCAATACGCAAATGCGTCATTTAATCGTACAGCGTAAGCGAAAGACCGCTGAGCACCTTTACAGCTTCCCAAGAGAGGTTCGGAGTTATGGGCTCAGCAGCGTGATTACGAACATCCTGTGCAATAGTACGACGGACTCATTGCGGCTGGAGCCACGTCAGCAGAAGCTAGAAATATGCAGGAACTGGGTTCTTCTTCTGTGACGCGACATTTTCTCACTTATGGCGGCAAGGTGGAGTCCGGCTATATTCCCGATGGCAGGATTGTCGGCCATCGAGGTGTGGGGGACTGCCAGCACTGTCAATGAATGAAGTGTAGGAAGATCGAGCGCTCAGGCCATCCAATACGTCGTACGAACACGGGATTTTTCAAATGAAGCAGGTTGTAACTAGGCTTCTCGAGCCAGCTCAGACGATACTGCAGGGGGATCATGCTGCAGAGACGAGTCATATTTTACCGAGAGGCAGTTTCAGTCAGTATGCCAAGGAAGTACAGCCCATAATGCATGTTCGCAGGATTCTCTTCCCAATCGCATTTTCCGATGCGGCCGCTGCCATGGCTCCCTCAGTCAGAGAGGTGGCCGAGCGGTTCAAAGCTACAGTCACGGTGTTGCACGCTGTTAACCTCGTCCCCGAATACATTCAGGGACCCTCCCTCGACGAACCCTGTAGTCCGAATGAGGGGCCAAGCTTCCTCTCTCCAGCACTCCAGGATCTACGCAATCAACAAGCACGGCGCCTAGGGGAATTCTCTCGTGCCCATTTCTCAAGCATTGACTACAGGGAGAGAATCGAAGATGGTGATCCAGCAACAGTCATCAAATGGGTCGCAAAGTGCGAGAATACGGATCTGATTATGATGCCCACCAGAGGGCTGGGTAGGTTCCGTCGTCTGCTCGGGGGCTCGGCTACGTCGAAGATCCTGCACGATATCGTCTGCCCTGTGTGGACGAATGTCCGCAAGCCTGAGCCGGCATCGATTGTTCTTGGCGGATATCGCTCGATCCTATGTGCGGTAGGAGTCAACTCTGAGAAGGATCATGTATTCAAAGCCGCAAGCCTTTTCGCCCGGACATACGGCGCAAGGGTGTGCCTCTTGCACATCCAGTCGTCATACGATAAGCGGAATCGGCAGTCGACTGCCCAATCTATCCGTAGCAGCTTCGAGCGAGCGTGCATTCCCGACGGAAGCGGTATAGCTCCGGAGGCTTCTGTGCGAATCCTCGACGGAAAGATACCGGAGGGTATTCGCCGAATTGCTGATGATGAAGGGGCGGATCTGCTGATTGTCGGCCGCGGACATGCAAGAGAGAGCTTCTCGCGCGCATGGTCGCATCTGTATGCGATCATTCGTGGATCACCATGTCCGGTTCTAAGTGTGTGATGCACACTCAGTGAAATGCCCTTGTGCCTCGCCGAAATAACGATCTGCTCTTGAATCAGTCAGGCAAATAGTAGCCCGTTTCGCCGGCTTTTCCGTGTCAATGTCAGACTGGCCGGAGACTCCCACCTGCTGAGGCTCCTGTCTATTGTGCGAAACGGTGCCCGTAGGCTCCGGCTCACAGTCATTGATAGTGATTCTGGGTGATGGCTGTCGAATGGTAGGGCTACGACCAACAAAAGGCTTCGATCACAGTGCCTCATCCTACACGACTACGAGTCCCTGGACGATTCTCTCGTCGATGCCTTCCGTCGTCATATGTTCCATCCGTTCCACTGAGTGTGATGCCGTCCTCCCAAAACTGGAACGGGCAACTCCAAGCCGATCTGCCGGTAATTTGACCCGTTCTACACACTTTTGGTCGTTCACTATTCACAGCCGTTCGCGCAGCGATGCGCGGATGATCTACGGGAATGACAGCAGTTTTCGCAACTTGGCGCGCGGTGCCGTCAGATCTGCGAGCGTATAGCCATCCAACACCTCGAGAAACGCAGCACGCGCATCTTTCATTGCGCTGAGCAGCCGACAGTTCGGCAAGATAGGGCAGGAGGCGTCAAGAGGGTGCATGCATGGCACGAGACCCATGTCGGGTTCCATCTGACGCACGACCTCTCCTACGTTGATCTCCGCCGCTGGCCGGGCCAGACACAAGCCACCATTCTTTCCACGGGTTGTGCTGACGTAGCCCTTAAGCCCGAGCTGATGGGTCACCTTGACTAGATGGTTCTGCGAAATCCCATAGCTCCCGGCGACTTTTGCAATCGTCGTCAGCCCGTCCCCCTGAACAGCGAGGTACATCAGAAGCCTCAGAGAGAAATCGGTGTAAGCGGTTAGTCGCAAGTTCTTTGTTCACCTTTTGAAGCGTTTGATATGTCGTATTACGACCGTCAATTCTGATAAGGTGTATATAGAATACATGTTTGGTTGGAACGCAGCGCACAAGGCCTGAAACACCCGTTTGCATGAGGTAGATCCTTGATTCCTTTCGACGCCGCACATCAGGCCATTCACTATCCAGAGGATCGCCGGTTTCGCATATGGTTGAGTTCGCGAGCCCTCTTGATTGCCTTCGCGTTTGTGCTTGGACCGCTGTTGCTGGCGTGGCTGCAGCATGCGATCTTCGGACTGCCTCACCTTGGACCTTCCTCGGCTTCTGCCGAAGGCACCCCGAGCGGGCCCCATGGTTTTCCCTTCTGGGTCCGCTGGAGCCACTTTTCGAATCTGTTCTTCCTGTTCATGCTGATCCGCAGCGGCCTCTCCATCCTGATGGATCATCCGCGGCTTTACTGGAACGATCACTGCACGCCGGGAACGGAGTGGATCCGGTTCACGCCCCTGGAAGTGCCGAAAGACCGCATGTGGACCGCGAAGGATGACGCCCGCTATCTCTCGCCGCTGGTCTCGACTCCGGGTTACCGGCATACGGTGGGGATCGCACGCTCGTGGCACTTCATCACGGTTTACGGCTTCGTGCTAACCGGGATCTTCTTCGTCATCGGCCTTCTAACCAGCACGCAGTGGGAACGGTTGGTGCCCACGTCTTCTGGGGTCTTGGTGCAGGCATGGAATACTTTTGTTCTCTATGCCAACTTCCACTTTCCGCCTGAGCCGAACGGCTTCTACGGCTATAACGCCCTGCAACAACTCGCCTACTTTGCCACCGTATTCGTCATGGCTCCACTGGCGATTCTCACGGGGATGGCGATGTCCCCTGCACTTGTGAACCACTTCCCGTCCTATACGAGGATCTTCGGCGGCAGACAGGGAGCACGCTCGATCCACTTTCTCATCCTCGTCGGATTCATAGGTTTTATCGTGGTCCACGTAACCCTTATCGCCCTGACAGGGTTTCAGCAGAATATGAACCACATTGTGCTTGGGACAGACGACCTTCGCCCAACCGGGATGATCCTGGGGCTCATCGGAATCGCCGTCGTGCTGCTGTCATGGGTTGTTGCGCACTATATCTCCTGGTACTTCCCACGCGGGCTTCAACACGCGCAGAAGGCCGTCACTCATCCGGTCATGCTGCTGACGCTGGACAAACTGATTCCGCGTGAACATTACACGACGAAGGATATCTCACCGCACTTCTGGCCCAACGGCAAAATCCCCGTGCGCGAGGATTGGAAGCAGTTGGTTGCGGAGGACTTCAAGAGCTACAGGCTCAAGGTCACCGGCCTGGTTGAGAATCCGGTGGAACTATCGCTGGATGCTCTCCGCGCTCTCGGGCAGGAAGAGAACATCACCATGCATCACTGCATCCAGGGCTGGTCCGGCATTGCACAATGGGGTGGTGTCTCCATGCGCAAGCTAATCGACCACGTCAAACCGTTTCCTTCCGCTCAGGTGGTAGCGTTCTACTCTTTCGGTGGCTCACTTTACGGGGATCTTTACTACGACACCCAGACCATCTTCAATGTGCTCAAACCGGGGTGCCTTCTGGCTCTCTCCATGAACGGCTCTCCGCTCCCCGCGGAATATGGTGCACCGCTGCGATTGCGGGTAGAGAACCAACTTGGCTACAAGATGGTGAAGTGGATCGAACGCATTGAATTTGTCGCCTCGGAGAAGGTCTTAGGCGAAGGGGAAGGCGGGATCAATGAAGACCATGAGTACTTCGACTTGCTCCCAAACATCTAGAGTGGCCACGTATTCTGGCATCCGCGCTTGCCCTCGCATTTACCGGGCCATCATGGTCCTGCTGCGCGTCAACTATCCGCTAGCCGGCGCGACCACGATGATCGTTTCTCTTAGTATCCTCGCGAAATATGAATATCTCGTGATCATCGAAATCGCCGTGGTCTTGCTGGCCGCCCAGGCGTTCGTCATCAACAGGCTTGCGGGATTGCAGTATCCAATCTGGCGGAGTCACCCACTGCGTACCGGAGGTCCTCAGTGAAGAAAGAAACCCGTATCACCGAAGCGGAGATTGCGAGTCTCGTCGATCGCTTCTACGCAAAGGTCCGTGAAGATGACGAGATCGGCCCTCTCTTCAATCAGGAGGTGCAGAATTGGGACGCCCATCTGGCTCTCTTGAAAGACTTCTGGTCCACTGTGTTGCTGGCAACCGGTCGGTATAAAGGCAATCCGCTCGTGGCACACTTTCGCCTGCCCATAGAGGAAAGGTACTTCGGCCGCTGGCTCGCGCTGTTCACAGAAACGGCAAGCGAGGTAATGACCCCACCGCATGCGGAGATCGTCGCGCATAAGGCACATCTGATTGCCATCAACATCAAACGGGTTCTCGCATCTCGGAGCGAGCCTCCAGAAGATCGGGAATACCGAGAGTAAAAACCGAAGAGGAACACAGGGTAGTTCTGAAGATAGAAGTTCCCGGGATCTGCGAATAGGACCTCAGGCATTCACGCGCTCCGCCTCAATGAATGCAGTGGGCTGTTCGCAACTAGTGACTGCGGCAAACAGCGGCGCGATCTCAAGACCACGGCTGAGTTCTGCCCACTTGTTTCCCGATCAATCCGGAAAGGGCTCTCTCTGCAGCGACAATCGATGGGTCATTTCTGATGGCAGTCCATCGGATCTCCTAAATCGGAAAACTTCGCAGCCTCAGCTCCCGATTCTTAGTAGGTAGAGAACCTATTGAGACCTCACAGCTAGCGGCGGCCGGCGGCGGCCACGGAGTTGGTGGGGTCGGCTCCGGTCCAGGTCACGTCGGCGGTGGGGCCGTAGGTGGAGGGAACGTCCTTGCCGAGCAGGCGTAAAAAGACCGTGAGCTGGGTGCGATGGTGAGCGGTGTGTAGTACGCGGCGCCAGAAGATCCAGATGCGCTGACGATCGACGTCGAAGAAAGGGACGGTCTCCAACCACCAGGACTCTGGCTGGGATGCGAAGAAATCAAGACGAGCGATGGCGAGCTCAAGGAAGCGGGTGATCGCGGTTTCGACACTGAACTCAGCGGGTAGAACCTGGTCGGGAGCGGGCTCGGGCGTCTTGAGAAACTCGCCGAAGAAGCGCCGCTCGGAGAGAAGCTGATGGCGCAGGATTGCGTCGACACTGCTCGAGCGAGGATGCGGTTTGAACTCGAGGTCAGCGTCATTAAATGCCTTCCAGGTGGAGGCGACTTTGTTGGTCTCGCTGACGTAGGTATCGAGCAGGTGCTGGAATACCGGATTCGCAGTGCGGGGTATAGCTGAGTCGGGGATGGCAATCCAATCGTAGCGCATTGTCAGACTCCTTTCGTTCTCATTGCTACTCCGTGTATATCGCGGAGTCAATCCTCGCCGATGTTGAATCTTCGTTGGACTAGAGTTCTCAGTACGGACGCCGTACGGCAAGTCCCGGCAGTCCTAGCCCGTGCAGGTGTACGTTTTCTGATTGTGGAAACCTTGCCCTCCACGAGGATCGACGGGGTATGCCTCTGGCTGAATCCTGATTCCCCGGTCATCGCGCTTTCGTTGCGGTATGACCGTATCGACGCCTTCTGGCATACGCTCCTGCACGAATGCGCTCATGTGAAGTACAAGAATGGGCTGACGAGCGATATCGTCGACTTCGACTTGGTTGGGGATGAGGCCGACGCCTCTGTAGCGAAGCCGGAAGCTGAGTTGAAGGCAGATGAGTTTGCCTCCGGTTTCTCTATCCCCAGATCGGAACTGGATGGATTTATCGCACGAGTCCGCCCCCTGTTTTCGAAGACCCGCATCCAGGCGTTTGCGGCCAAGCTAAATGTTCATCCCGGCCTGGTTGTCGGGCAGCTTCAGCACCGCAGAATGATCCCTTTCTCGCACAGCAGAGAAATGTTGGCGAGAATCCGCCCCATCCTTACGGAAGTTGCACTCACAGACGGTTTCGGCAGCATTCTTTCAAACGCGCACTAGGAGAAGCCATGTCCTACAACGAACAGCTCCAGAGCCTCTATCGCCGTTATGAGAAGGATGGGCATATGCAGCCCTTCACGATGCATGACCTTGCCTCTTGGGCTTATGACAACAGCCTGTGTCAGCCTCAGCGGTCAACGATTGTGAACCGCCTGGCCGAAGACTTTTCGCGGGCCATGCGAGCCGACTTTCATGTCGATCCCCAGGGTCGCCGCGTCCGCACAAAGCATGTAGCTACCTATGAACGTGGCGGCAAGCAATTCGCTCTGTGGGCCGATCTCCGAGCGGCCACGCGGGAGCATATCGAGCGTTCCTTCCAGCAGAGGCGGCAGGGGATCGTCGGACACTGCCGGCAGCTCAAGACGGACGTAGACAGCTACAACGACAACCAGAACACAGGAGGGCCGATACAGCTCGTCCTCGACTTTACGGACGACATGGCGGAATACGAAGCTTTGAAAGCCGTTGCTTAGCAGTCGCAGAAGTCAGTACATCCGCCGGCGATTTGCTTTTGAAAGGTTCAGACGGGCCAGATGCTGCATCATCTCTTCACAGAGGCGAATAGCCTTGATGGGTAACCAGCAACCTGGTTTAATCTTGGTGGAGAGCAATCCAACCGCTCAACCGCTTTCGCTATTGAACACCCAGCTCCACGATGCGATGTGCCCCCTACAATCGCTGTAGGAGGTAGGAGGGATTCATGCTCGCTAGTTTTTCTGTAGTTCCCATGGGCGCCGGAGATGGTGTCAAGGAAATTGTCGCCGAGGCGCTCGCTATAGTTGACGACTCCGGGCTGTCTTACCAACTCGGTCCTATGCACACCGTCATTGAGGGTGAAACGGAACAGGTTCTCGACGTAATACTCCGTTGCCATCACCGCGTTCTCGAACTTGCTCCCCGAGTGCTCACCAATATTACCCTCGACGATCGCAAGGGTGCGGTTGGCCGCCTTCGGGGCAAAGTCCAGGATGTTGAACAGATTCTGGGCAAACCGCTTTTCCGTCCCTGAAACTGCTGTCAAACGGACTTGCACCCAGCTTGCCGCCCCTGGCAGATCGCCGAACGCGGCCAAAAAGGGAAAAGCTGATGGGTTCTGGCCAAGATCCCTACACCGAGCAGGCTGAAAAGTTATTGATAATGTGTTACTTGCGGAACGCTCCAGACGCGAAGACCAGAATGTAGGCAACTCGCGATATGGCCCATTTGTCCCTAATCGTTGCCACACCCCTAGTCCGGCCTGGATCAAGTTCCGATTTTGGGTCATAAGGAGAAATCTGGGTCAGTAGGAAACTCTCCCCTTGATTTGTCCGGCCAGTGGCCGTACATTCTTTATAGGAGGACTTCGCCATGCCAGCCGCAGAACCGGTTACACGCCAACGCGCTGAGCGCCTGGAAGCTCGCACGACACGCGAGAACAAGAACCTTTGCCAGAGGGCTGCGGAGCTCGAAGGACGCACGCTGAGCGACTTCGTCGTGAATAGCGCGGTAGAGGCGGCGAAGCGCTCCATCCGTGAGACTGAATTGTTGGCACTGACTGTGCGAGACAGGACGGCATTTGTTACGGCACTGCTAGGTTCTGCGCCGGCACCAAATGCCCGCTTGCGTAAGGCTGCTGAGCGTCACCAGCAAATACTCGGGTGAACTCGTCGGCTTCTGACTTTCATATCGAGCCGCTAAGCGGCGATCACAATCGGACGGTGTTCTCCTGTGAGGCGGCACCCCTTGAGCGTTATCTCAAGGAGCAGGCCGGCCAGGAGGCGCGCAAGAATATCGCGGCCACTTTCGTGCTGCTTGCGGACGATAACCGGATCGCCGGCTATTACACGCTGTCCTCGACGAATATTCCGGTAGATGACCTGCCGCCCGAGATGGTGAAGAAACTCAGGCTGCCACGCTATCCGCAGCTCCCGGCAACGCTGCTCGGGCGCTTGGCGCGCCATTCAGCCTTTCGCGGCCAGGGCATCGGTGAATTGCTGCTGCTCGATGCCCTTAAGCGGGCTTACACTCTCAGCAAACAGATCGCCTCGCTAGCGGTTGTTGTCGATGCCAAGGATGAACGAGCCGTCCGGTTCTACAAGGATTTTGGCTTTGAGCCGTTTCCGGATTCACCGGACCGGTTGTTCATTCGAATGGATACGATCGCTAAGCTATGAGGTCGGCTGGACGCTGAGTGTTCAAGTGCCCTTGGCCGAAAAGTCGACGCAGATTGTGATGGCCTGCCGCTGCGGGCGGGAGAAGGTACTGGCTCTTGGGCCTGTGCGCATGGCTCCTTCGTCGTTGCGACTACAGCGCGACACTGCTCATGGCGAGCGGGGTTGTCGTTTGTTATTCCTGTTCGGCTCGGGAGTTCTTCGCTGCCTTTGCCTTTGCCGCTTCTTCTTCCCGGAGAAGCCGTTGGTAGGCTGTAAAGCTCAGAAATCCTTCGTACTTGGGAACAAGCCCCAAATAGTATCGATCAATCATGCCGAAATCTATGTAGTTTGTTGGCCAGCCAAGGTCCATCAACTGTGCGGCACCTTCCCGATATCTGGGCCGTTCGGATGCTGGAATGCTGAGTAGCTCCATCATGTTGTCGTAGGCGGCGAGTTGCTTCTGCTTATCATCTGGCATAGTGCAGATTGTAGCCGGTGCGTCACATTGAATGAAGCCGGATCGGCAGCAGACAGATTGCCCTGGTGACAGCAATGTTCGGTCTGCCCGGTGTACGGCGTACGCCGCTAGGGGCGGGATTACGGTTAACCGGGTGGCGGCATATCGTTGCAGCCAGCACTGAACAGCATAAAGAAGTTGCGTGGGCAGTTCGGCACGGCCCATTGGCCTAACTTAATCACCCAAATGGGCCACTATTGAGTGCCGCAGGTGCTGATATTGTCAATGCAGGACTCCGTTTCCATGCTATGGCTACTGCCGCTTGTGCCGCTCCTTGCGGCGGGATTCTTTGTCGCATACCGGTTGTCGCCCGCTTCGGCTGCGTCGAAGCGGGCGAGCAAAGCCGTTGCTGCGCTAGAGTCGCTAGATTCCGAGCTGAAAAAGCAGCGGCAGGACATCGACAGTTCTCTTTCTCAAGCCGCCAGCAACTATATTCAGGAAGTCCAGGTGGGGCGCCTTCGTTCCATTCAGCTCGACGAACTAAAACGACACGCCTCCGGAATGCGCCTTCAGGCACTCAAAGACGTCGGCATTCGCACTCTTGCGGATCTTCGGGGTTGGAACGAGGGGTGTCGCGTTGCCCTTAAATCGAGGAATTTCAGAACAATGGTGGATTTCCGGCATTTAAATCGCGTACGACGATGGCCTCACTGCGCTTAAATCCAGGACAAACCGTAATGCTCTGAAAACGATTGTAGGGCCATCGTTTTCGGGTTCGGATGCGGAGGGGGTCGGATCACCGCCTCTCGTTCGACGGCGAGATTCCAATCCGCATCGGAGGCGGACTCCCATTGTTGCCACTTTTGCATATAAATCGCGGACAAACTTCAGGCGTAATTTTGTCTTCGATTTACGTATCCCAGTCCACGATTAATGTGCTGTAAAACTGCAGTTAAATGGTGGAAAATCGTTGAAAAATATAGGCGCGAAATTCGCGATTTCAGTGCCGCGCGACACCCCCGGAGCATGCGCCAGCGGCACGAACATCTCCTGCGACCGCAGCCTCCGGGTGCGCACATAATCCTTCACGATGGTGTAGCCGCCGGAGAACGCGTACTCGGCCCGCAGCCGCTCGAAAACCCG
>Ga0224555_1000495_pt1 | contig 59754 bp, 45 predicted proteins | sample 714S23034metaG_FD_180687 | JGI IMG/M metagenome (GOLD analysis project Ga0224555, IMG submission 180687) | Peat soil microbial communities from Stordalen Mire, Sweden - 717 S2 30-34 | ecosystem: Environmental > Terrestrial > Soil > Wetlands > Peat | place: Sweden: Norrbotten County, Stordalen... | reverse complement strand
TCACCGCGTCCGTCGCAAACGCCAGCGACTTACTCCAAACGGCCCTATCGAAACCGCCCCGCCCGAAAAAACCGGACTCAATCTTGCCTCGCCTGCCGGGGCGGTCCCGATAGGGTTCTAACGTTTGTCGGGACTGATCCGGAAGGCCGCGGTGCTCAATGAGCGCATTGGGCAGTTGGCAACAAGCGACTTCCCGGCAGCCTTGATCGGCAGGATTTGGGAGCTTCCCAAGTCCTAAAATCCGGACCTTGGGAAGAAGCTGGCCGGCATCGATCAATTTTTTGTAGCTCCGGCCTGATGGTTTGCATCTTACATAACGAGGGAAACTCCATGCCTCAGAGTTCGCACGATCAAGCCGCAGAACTTCACAATCTGGCATCCCACGCCCACGCCGTCGCAGCAGTCGCCCACGGCAAAGCAGATCATCGAACCGCTCACGAACTCAGCAAGCAGGCTTACGAGTTCTCTCGGAATGCCCTGAAGCACTCCAAGCAGCTCGATACAGCAGCGGCTGAGTCTACCAAAGCGGAAATAGGGAAAGGCGAGAAAGTAGAAGCTACGCGTATTGTGCGCCCAGGACTTCCCGGTTAGCCAACTCAGCCAGGTCTTCTTCAGACTGGCCACAACTTCCAAGTGGAGAGCTTTCGCCGGGTGCCCCGCTTTTGGGACCTGGGATCGGATGGCGCTCAATTGCAACGCACGAAAATCACGCGGTCAGAGCCTTGGTAAAGGATTCACTACACTGGGAGAATCCAGGCCGGAGGAATCAATATGACGAAGCTTTCCTATGCGAAACGGGAGAACCTTTCCAAGGATGAATTCGTGTTTCCCGAAACCCGCCGCTACCCGATCGGAGACGCCGCCCACGCCCGGGATGCCTTGGCCCGGTCCAGTGGAAAACCCGAGCACGCCGCGGTGGTGTCGGCAGTACGGCGAAAGTATCCGGAGATCGACATCGAGAAGTAGAAGGACCGGGGAACAGTGAGCGGGTATCCGTGATCGGGGATTCACAAAGTCAACATGAAAAATATTTGTTCGGTATCTTAGACTTGAAAAATGGACGAAACAGAGGCGGCCGAAACTCCCGAAGATAAATCTCGGATACGACACTACGCCGACATCCTAAATCCGCTGTTCTGGCATGATGAATTCAACAGAGTCGACAGGCTGTTCGAACTCGTATGCACGCTGGTCAGAGCTTCAGGAATAAAGGATACCGGCTGGGATTCGCATCTCGAATCCATCAACCTTCTCGATGACCTCGGCACCTCTGCCAGATCGAACTTCCGACCGAAAAATTCACTTTCCCGGATAACACGCGCGTCAGGCTGACGCTCATCTCCTACTGCCATGCCACGGAGATGAACTTCCCTTACGAGCTTGTCGCGAACCTACTGCGCCTGCACCTCGGGATGAACTACTGCATGCACCCGTTCGCACACCTTGATCGACCGATCACGAAAAGGGTTAATGGGGTGAAGATCGTCGATTCAATTATCGCGGCCAGCCTGTCCCTCGCCAAAATTCGATCCGAGGATGAATAGGCCAGATTCCTAACCTTGGGACAGCTCCGAGGCCGATTCTCCGGAGCGGGAACTGTGTTCGGCCACCGCGCATCGTCATAATGGTGCCATCGCGTGAACGGTGAGTGTTCGGCGGGTACCCGAACACCACAGGCCGGGATTCCGTAGAACGGCGATGCAGTTTTCAAGAATTCGGCACGGGCGCTGCGGACACTGGCTGTTTCCTCAGCCTTCATTGCCGACTCGATAGATTTTGCGATATCAGGCAGGCGGGAGCCATTCGGGAAGTTGAGAGTATTGATTCGATCACTCTCCTGAAAACCCGTAAGGTTGGATTTGCGTGGGGGGGGCGTCGGTAAGCATGAGAGTCGGCACTTCCCTTCTTCGGCACAATTGTCCGCTTTCGTTCTTCCGCCCGGCGCCGTCTCGTCCCTCGAGCGTGGCTGCTGACCTCCGAGAACTGGTCATTCTCGAATGTCAAGAACCGGGAATGCAAAAACGACATCCTCGAACTCACTCGCTGATGCGCCAATCTCAGCCACGCTCAAACTTTGCCGGTGATCTGGACCTCGCCGGCGCCCTCTTGATTAACGATGCTGAAACAAATCCTCCCAAATGACAGCGCGTCTCCGTCAATCGTTGGTTGCGACAATGTCCCGGGCGGCCGGCGCGGAACGAACTTATCCATGGACTCTCCCGAATGAACGCGGGCGAGGCCGGCCGGATATCTCTTCCCCGTAAACTGGGAATATGCCGCCGATCCTGATCGCGCAGAATATCTCCAAACGCTTCGGCGCTACTCCCCTCTTTGACAACATCTCCTCGCAGTCCATGACGGTGACCGCATCGGCCTCATTGGTCCTAACGGCGCAGGCAAATCCGCTCTCCTCGCCATCCTCGGCGCGGAACAGCAGCCCGACTCCGGAGAAGTCTCCTTCCGCAAGGGCGTTCGTATTGGCTACGTCCATCAGATCTCAGACTTCGCTCCCGAAATTACGGTTCGACTGGTCATCGAGGCCGCACTCGAGCGCGCCGCTGTACCGGCTATCGCCCGAGAGCAACGGCTGCGCGAAACGCTTGGCCGGGCCGGTTTTACAGAAAGCGACACTCCCGGTAATCCCGGCATGGACCGTGACGCCGCGAGCCTAAGCGGCGGCTGGCGCAAGCGGCTCGCCATCGCTGAAGCTCTTGTCACTGATCCCCAAGTGCTGCTATTCGACGAACCCACGAACCACCTTGATCTTGACGGCATCGAATGGCTGGAAGGCTTGCTCCGGTCCGCCAGTTTTGCGTTCGTCGTCGTCACTCACGACCGTTATTTTCTGGAGAACGTTGCCTCCCAAATCATCGAGCTCAACCGCATTTACTCCGACGGCCTGCTGCGCGTAAAGGGCGCTTATTCCAAATTCCTCGAAGACCGAGAGGCCTACGTCGAGTGGCAGCAGCGCGCCCAGGAGAGCCTGCGCAACCGCGTCCGCATAGAGATGGAATGGCTTCGCCGCGGCCCGAAGGCCCGCACGACCAAAGCCAAAGCCCGCATTGACAACGCCAATGCCCTTATCTCCGATTTGCGCGACTCCGAATCCCGCACGCGAATCGCCGCGACCGGCATCACCTTCGACGCCACCGGGCGCCAGACCAAACGTCTCATCGAAGTCGAGAATGTCGCCGTCACCCTCGGCGATTGCGAAATCCTCCGCGACGTCAGCTTCACACTGACCAACGGCCTGAAACTCGGCCTTTCCGGCGCCAACGGCTCGGGCAAAACCACGCTGCTGCGCGCCATCACCGGCGAAGTCGCACTCAGCGCCGGTGAAATCCGCCGCGCACCGGGCCTTCGCATCGTCTATTTTTCGCAGATGCGCGAGCTGGATACTTCTCTCACCCTTCGCCGCACGCTCGCGCCCGACTCCGACTCTGTCGTTTATCAGGATCGCCTCCTACACATCGCCGGCTACGCGTCGCGCTTTCTGTTCACCGGTGAGCAGCTCAATCAGCCGGTAGAACGCCTCAGCGGCGGCGAGCGCGCACGTGTCCTCATCGCCCGTCTCATGCTTCAGCCAGCCGACGTGCTCATCCTCGACGAGCCCACCAACGACCTCGATATCCCCACGCTCGAGATTCTCGAGGAATCGCTGCTCGAATTCCCCGGCGCCCTGGTTCTGGTGACTCACGACCGCTATCTGCTCGATCGCGTCACCAACGCTTTTCTCGGTCTCGACGGCCGCGGCAGCGCCGGGCTCTTCGCCGACTACGACCAGTGGGAAGCGTGGCGCGGCCAGCAGACACGAGCCGGATCGGGAGCAGCCGCAGAGGAAACGTCGCGGCCGGCCCCAGCCGCATCTTCCGCATCTCGAACTCGCAGGAAGCTCTCCTACTTGGAGCAGCGCGAGTACGACACCCTGGAAAAACGCATCGATGAAGCGGACGCGCGCCTTCGTACGGCCGAGCGACGCATCCAGGCCACGGAAGTCGTTATCGATCCCGAAGCTCTCACCGCAGCCCTCACCGAACTCGAAGCGGCAAAAGCCGAACACCATGCGGTCTACGAGCGCTGGGTCGAGCTAACCGAAAAGGTCGACGGCTGAAACCGCTTTCGCACAAATCATCGGCGAATCACTCGGTCGAAGCATTCCGGGAGCGGGCCTGTGGTAGCGGGCTGACTTCCGAGAATTTCATGTTATCGGAAGTTAGAACTTCGTAAATTCGATTTAGCCCTAAGTGCCGGTGCTTTGCGATGGGCTGCCGAGGGATTCTATAATTTCGCGGGCCTCACGCAACTCGGGTTCGTGCGCATGCTCATGGGATGATTCGATGTAAGCCAAGCCGCGGGACGGTCAGCGCGACTGCACTTCGCCCATCATCAGATCATCAGACAGAACTAAGTGGTCACAAGATCAGAGCCGGTGAGGCGATAGCTCTCAAGGCCGGTCTTCATCCCGCGGCAGCTACTATGCGGTGTGGCGCGAGGCCCAGGCGGACGATGAGCTGCTCAAAGGCAGGCGTACCATGCAAAGCGTCGTAGCGTGGATCGACGTTGATCCAGACCAACTGGCGAATTCGCTTCTCATAAGATTCTTCGAGGCAGCGGATGGCGGCATCGTGATCTTCGAGGCCAACGTGGACCAGGGCTAGGTTGAGTGGTGAAACCCACCCCTCCTGCCCGAGTTGCTGCAACTGATGGAGCGTTGCGAGAGCCTGATCGCGGTGGCCCATGCGCGCATGGCAGTAGCCGATCTCGGACAGTCCGGCGGGAATCTGTCCCATCACTTGCAGTGCGTGCTGGAAGCAGGTGAGGGCTTCTTCTGAACGGTCCTGCTCGAGGAATACGCGACCGAGCGACCAGCGCGCATGTCCGAACTCAGGGTTTGAGTAGAGGGTCGCGCGCAGAGTCTCCGCAGCCTCATCCCATCGCCGCATTCTGTAAAGACAGCCACCGACTGCGGTGTGCACAATGGGAGACAGAGGATCAAGCCGGAGAGCCTGGCGGAGCTCGCGTAAAGCTTCTTCGAGACGGCCGCGCGGGGTAAGGAAGTCCAACCCGTAGTGGAAGTGTACGGAAGCGAGGCCGGCTCCGGCTGCTATGGCGCGATTGAAGGTATTGCCGGCGGCGGTCCAGTCCCAATCCCAGCCCGCTTGCGTGATAGCGAGAGCGCAAAGGCCGGGGACGGAGTCAGGTTGGAGCCGCAATGCGGAGGTCAGGGCAGATCGGACGGCGGGCACTGCATCGGAGGCCGGTTCGAGCCCGTACCAGTCAAGCCGCATGTGGGTCTCGGCGATTCCGATCAAGGCAGGAGCGAATGCGGGATCGGCAGCCGCTGCTTGGAGGAACAGATCGAGAGCACGTTTGAACTTTTCAGGGGTTTCCTGATTGAAGGCAAATCTCCCCTGCAGATAAAGATCGTAGGCTTCCGAAGAGGGCATCTTTCGCGCAGCTTCGAGTCCGGGGAATCTTGCGCCCAATTGCGCGCGCAGCTCTTTAAGCACTGAGGCGGTCAATTCATCCTGAAGCGCAAACAGATCGGTTACCTCGGAATCGAAGCGCTGCGACCAGATTTGATACCCTTCGCTGGTCTGGCTCAATTGCATGGTCAGACGAATACTGCTGCCGGAGCGGCGAAGGCTGCCATGCACCAGAAGGCTGGCCCCAAGGCGACGACCGATCTCCCGCACGTCCGGGGAGGTTCCCTTGCACTGGAAAGCAGAAACCCGCGAGACAACGCGCAGACCTGCGATTTGCGTGAATCCGTTGGTCAGTTCCTCGGCCAGGCCGTCGCAGATGTACTCGTTCTCCGGGTCGGGACTGATGTTGATCAAAGGCAAAACCGCAATCGTATGCGTATCTGCGGTTTTAGCCGGCGCGGAGGCGAGCACGGACTTGCCAGATGCGGGATTCAAATCCGCCAGCATTTCCCGGATCGATTGGTATCGATCGGCTGCCTTCCTGGCCAGAGCGCGGCGCACAACAAATTCGAACGGTGCGGGAATCTCCGGCCTAGCGTCGCGCATTGGGGCCGGATCAACCGTCTGCATGGCGTGCAGCAGAGCCACTGGATTTGCGCCACGGAAGGGCAACGTGCCGGTGAGCAACTGATAAAGAATCACTCCAAATGAGAAGATATCCGCGCGTTCGTCCACCTGTTCGGCACGGGCCTGCTCCGGCGCCATGTAGCCCATGGTGCCCACGGTGAGTCCGGCGAAGATACTCCTGGCCTGCGTCTCAGCCTCAGGGGAGAATGGCCGTGAAATCTTGGCAAGTCCGAAGTCGAGGATTCTTATCTGTCCGTCATCGCGGACGAGAATATTGGCCGGCTTCAAATCCCGGTGGACCACGCCCGCGGCGTGTGCGGCTGCGATCGCGTTGCCAACGAGTGTGGCCATGGAAAGAGCGTGGTCGATGGCCAGACCACCTTCGGGAATCAACTGCTGCAGCGACCGTCCCTGCACAAATTCCATCACGATGCAGGTGGTTCCGCCGTGGAAGAGAATGTCATAAATAGTGACGATGCCGGGATGACTGAGTGAGGAGGTCAACTGCGCCTCGCGCAGCAGAGCCGCCTCAAGCACGGGGTTGGAGTTCCTGGCAGGGATGACCTTGATGGCAACATTCCGTTCAAGGCGAGTGTCGCGCGCCTTGTAGACGACTCCCATGCCGCCGGATCCAATATGCTCGTCAATCCGGTAAGGCCCAAGCATCGCTCCGATGGGCAGCAGCGCTTCCGGACGCTCGGGGGCAGTGGCAGGGACATCCTCATTCCCGGTCTTGCGTTCCGGCGTCATACCTAAAGCATACAACCGCAAAAGCTCTGCTCACGTATCTGTCAGGCGTTCAGCGATGCACGGCTTCAACCTTCATGGATATGGGAACGTAAATGCGCCAATAAAACGAACTTTGAGACTCTGCTAGCCTAAGCTGAAGACAGCTATGTTCAGGCCGCACGGTGCAAACCCTTTCGCGTTCGAGGCCATCGTGAAGGCGATCGAAACAGACGTGTGCGTCGTCGGGGGTGGACCCGCGGGCAGTACGCTCGCCGCGCAACTTGCCGCCTTGGGCCATAGCGTCGTCCTTGTCGAGCGAGCGGAGTTTCCCAGAAGACACCTTGGTGAATCATTGACACCCGGTGTGCGTTCCCTGTTACAGGCCTCGGGCGCTGGCGACGTCGCAAACGAAGCGGGTGCATCGGCGGTAGAGTCGGTCCTGGTGAACTGGGATGGGGAGCTTCGTGAACGGACCGATCCAGAGGCGAAGGGCATGCTTGTGGATCGGGGGAGATTCGACGCTCTGTTGCTCAAACACGCAAGGGCGGCCGGCGTCCAGGTGCTCCAACCGGCAATCTTCCGGGATTGCCTTCGGTTCGCGGAAGGGTGGCGGATTACCGTGGAGCGAGGTGGAGAAACAATCCCCGTCAGCGCTCGATTTCTCGCGGACGCGAGCGGCCGGGCATTTGCCACACGGGGTCGGAAGCGCCGGACCGGAGCGCGAACCACTGCGTTTTACGCCTACTGGCAAGGTTCCGATCTCCCCAAGCGGCCCCGCATCGAGGCTGGTTCGGATGCTTGGTATTGGGGTGTTCCAATACCGGGCGGCACTTACAACACACTGGTCTTCGTTGATCCTCGAACCTATGCACCGGAACAACTTCAAGAATTGGTGGCCCGGTCCGGTCTGCTGGAGGGTTGCCGGGACATCTGTTTGGTCTCGCCGATTCAGGCGGCCGATGCAACACCATATATAGATGAAGAAAGCGTCACCCATCACAGCATCAAAGTTGGCGATGCGGCGCTCTCGATCGATCCTCTCTCGTCGAGCGGAGTGCAGAAGGCTATTCAGGCGGCACTCTCGGGCGCCGTGGTGGTGAACACCCTGATACGAAAGCCGGAATCCAGTGAAGCTGCCATGCAGTTCTATCGGTCGAGTCTCGCGGATGCATCTGAGCGTCATTCGAACTGGGCGGGCGAATACTACAGCGCCGCGGCCGCGAGTCGCAACGCAGAGTTCTGGCGGCAGCGCGCTTCACGGAGTTTTCCCGCCGAAGCCGCGCCGTCCTTCACCGCGAGTGACTTCGCGGATGAGCCGTTGGCCCTGTCACCGGACCTCACGTTCGTGGAATTGCCCTGCATAGAAGGCGGGTTTGTGACCTTGAAATCGGCATTGCATCATCCTTCCCTCGACAGACCCGTGACCTTTGTTGGCGGATGCGAGATGCCGCCGCTGGTTCAGAGGGTGCGCAAGGGCATGAAACCCATGGAAATTGCGTTGCTATGGTCCGACCGTGTATCCATAAAAACAGGACTCGCCCTGACGGGGTGGTTGTTGGGCAAGGGGCTGTTGATTCGCGCGCGCGAAGAAAAGGCACAGAAGCCTGTACGCCAAATCACACCAATTCGTGTATAGTTTGCGTTTAGTTCCCCTTTCACACCAATCATGGGTGAAGTGCGATCAAGGGCGCAACAGGCCCGCACCAGACATAGTTGAAAATTTGGGGAGGAATCGAATGACACCTCAAGACGAGCGGGGCTCGCATTACCTCGCGTCTTTATTAGCTGACCATTTTCCCAAGCGACGCGAAATGACCTGGCATGACCAGCTGGTCTGGCTCCTTCACCTTGGGGCCGCCATGGAACACGCGCTGATGGTGCAGTATCTCTACGCTGCCTATTCGCTGGGCGGGAAGCAGGTGCCGCCGAAATATCGCCTCAAGGTAAAGGAATGGCAGGAATCGATTCTGGCCGTGGCCCGCGAGGAAATGGGTCACCTCATCACCGTGCAGAATGTTCTCACCTTCCTGGGAGCCGGCTTCAGCGTGTCCCGCGATCAGTTCCCGTGGGCCGTCGAATGGTTCGATATTGAACCGTTCTGCATGGGCTCGCTTGCCTGCTACGTCAACGCGGAGATGCCGGAGACGGAGGAGTTCCGCGAACGGAAGGAGATTGAGGAGTTGGTAAAGAAACACCTCAAGAAAGATGCCTTGCCGGTGCATCCGGTCGCCGAGATCTATCGCGTAATCATGACTCTGCTGGCAGATACGGGACGAATTCCGGAGAGTGCGCTGCAGCCTCAAACCTATTCGCTTCAGGCTTCCTGGGATGAGTGGGGCCGCGGCTACAAGCCAGCTCCGCGGCCGCTCGATGCGGCAGGAAATCTCGAAAAGACCGAGGATGACGTGGAAAAGCAGGCGCAGTTCGAATCGAACATTTTGATTTATCGGGTTGCCACCCGCACAGAAGCTCTGGCGGCGTTAAAGGCAATCAGCCTGCAGGGTGAAGGAGTCGAGGACTCCAAAAAGGAGGGGGAATGGACGCACTTCCGCCGCTTTATCAAGATCTTTCGCGAGTTCAAGAAGATTCAGAGCAGCGACTGGAGCCCTGCGGCGCGGGCGGCGATCAATCCGAACACCAACGGGGAGCCAAATGCGCTTTGTCCCGACGGCTACATCTCCTGCGAGCGCACGCGTAATTGGGCAGTGTTGTCGAATGTGCGCTACTGGATGCTCTTCCGGTATCTGGGGCATACTTTCCAGATTAATCCCGCCGGCGGACCGGACGAACCAAACGTGCGCGCCATGCTCATGCACCGGGTCTTCGGAGAGATGTACCAAATGAAGACATTGTCAGGCAAGTTGTTTCAGATGCCGCTGCGCGATGTCGATGCCGATCCGAAAACGCCGAATGCAATGAAAATCAATGCGGGCCCACCGTTTGAGCTGCCGTCGAATACGCGGCTTCCTGTGAGCGATGTCGATTGCTGGTGCCTGCATCGCGATTCGCTCGTCGCCTCACGAGATGCGTGCCGATCGATTCTTAACAGCAACCCGACCCCGGACGAGAAAGAGTACATCAAGGCGCTCGTCGCACTCGATGAAAAAACGGAGGCCTGGATCGTCCAAATTCTTGCCGGAATGAACTCCACTATGAGGTATGACGCATGAAGATCCGGGAGTTGCGTATCCTGCCGCCCTTGGCGATTGGGCGGCTGGGCTCGGCGAATGAGCCTCAAGACAACTACACCATCGTAGACAACCCCAACGAACCGTTCGGGTACCGGAAGATCGTGCCGGCGAAGACGCTGAAGGTACGCGAGTCAACTGGAGAGATAGCCAGCGCGAGGGTTCCCAAGAAGATTTCGTTCAAGATCGACGGGAAAATTCGCCCTGTGGCGCCATTTCTGGAAGTCTTCGCAGTGGTGGAGAAAGCGCAGAAGAACAAGAGCGTCTCGGGTGAAATGGCGCCGCTCGATGGCGCACTTCTTGGAAAGGTGGGGGCGGCCCGGGCCAAGATCGAGTGGAGAGTATCTGTAGCGAATCGCAAGGTGATGCGGCGGACCGGCAACCCCGACGACAAGGTGGCCGCGAGCACCGGTTGGTTTTCCGATCACGACAGCCATGTGCTCCTGGGCTCTTCGAAGAACTTCGTGCCTGGCGGCCGCATCAACTTTGGCCATGTGCGCTTCATTCGTCCCAACAAGAAGTTCGGGCAGATTCGTCTTCGTTTTACGCCGGCACATGGTTTGATCTACGGACCCAACCGCAAGATAGACCCAACGACTCACAAACCCGATCCGGCCATCCCTCCGGAGCGCGCCATCTACGATGCATCGAAAGACTGGGTAGGTTTCGGCAGCGATCCAGACAAGGTCGCGAACCAAACTGTGCCGCCCTCGCTCTATGCAATTGAACCTCCTGCTCCATCGTGGCTGAATGACAACGTTGCGGTCAGCCGCGGATATCTGGACGATGCATGCGACGGCTTCGTTGAAGTCCGCTTGACGTTGCCTACCGGAAAGCGATTGAGCGCGACGGCGCGAATCTGCGCCTCGCCGCCCGCGGTCGTTCCCGATTCGCTGTTCATTCGCAGCCTGGCTGACGATCTTGAGCAGGTGATCTCGGGACCGGAGGTGCCGAAGGACGAGCCTTACGAGGTGACTCGCGATCACGCCTTGGACATCGTCCGGAGAGCGTACGAAACCGTACGGTTCATGAATGTGGCAGTCATGAACGGCAACAATTTCAAGGGCCGCCCGGCCCTCTTGCTCGATTCCATGCCGGAAGAGGAAGCCGCCGATACGGAGCGCGCCATTCGCCCCGTCATGGCTCCTGGTTCTGTGGATACATTGGGAATCATGACGCTCCATGAGCAGGTCTATGCCGCGTTACGCGGCGGCGCTGCGCCGTGGTTTGTGAAGTTGTTGCGGAGTCCCGATGAGGTTGCCGACTTCACCGACAGGGGACGGAGAAAAATGCCGGCGCTCATGTGCGGGGCCGATAACAGCTATCTTGCGCTGACCTACCGGCAGATCGACTCCATCCGCAAAGTATCCGAGGAGGCGCCATTTCGAGGCAAATCCCTGGTTATTCCCGCGCCCGGCCAGGAGTCGCTCACAGCGCTGAATCTGACCGCTCAGCTTCACTATGAAGCCCTCGGCAATCCTGTTAGTTCGCGGCCGGTGACGTCGGTGGCGAACTGCTGTCCCGGCCTGGAAGTGGATTTCCGCGCCGTCTGGCGTCGGATGTTCAAAGGGATTGTGCTGCGCGAGTACGACAATCTGGTGATGGATGTAGATCCCGATGTCACCAGCCGGAAGATAAAAGCCCTGGTGGGTCAACAATTGTTGCGCGTCCGGCTGCCGGAGGACAAGCACTTACACATCAAAAACCAGAGGCAGTTTGTGATGACCACACCGATCAAAGGACCGGCGTCGTCAGATGTCGACGGCGAAATCAGTTTGACTACGCAATTCAATCCCTTCGGCCTCGCATCAAAGGAGTGGTCCAACGCACTGGCACACCTCTTGAGCACCCATCAGGGAAAGACCGTTCTGTGCGACTTTACGAAAGACTTGCCCGCCGACCAGAACGACCAGCTACAGCCTATCATCGACCATCCAACTCGTAACTTCGTGACCGTCGAGTTCGAAGTCCGAAAGTTCTTCGACGGCAGCACAGCCGTTATTTCAAAAGCGCTGGCCAGCCCCGGCGAGCTTACCCAGGGGCTTTGTTCCCCTTGGCAGAACGACTATCGCGAATGTTCGTGCTACTACTGGGCCTCCTGCCGCCCGGATTACATTAATGTGGAACCGGCCGGCAATGGTCTGAGCAAAGGCGACAACTGGTTCCAGATGGAGCGTACTGGGGACTATGTGCCAGACGACTACGTTGATTCGCGGCTGGTACTTTACGATGAACTGTTTCTCGAGTGGGAACGCTGGCTCAGGTTCCAGGTGGGCGGCAAAGACTATAAGGAGGGGGACACTCGCAATTCGAAGGGTCCGTCTCCCCGGAGTGTGATTGGTGAGTAACGCCGAGGCCAGGCGGTACATGCAGGCGTCCGCGCCGCGTGTCCCGCAGCTCCATCTGATCAAGACAATTCACGGCGGGAACCTGTTCGTCGCCGACGGCAGCCGCCTGTTCGGCGCAGGCGCGGATTTATACGGACGTCTTGAAGCGGCAGTCATGGCCGGCGGCGAGCATGAGATCACCACTCTGTTGGAAAAGGTGGGACTGGGGGGAAGTCCACTCATCGACGATGCGCCGCTGGCGCAGCCCGCAATTCATGCTCTCTCGCTTGCGATTGCGCAGAAGTGCAATTTGGGTTGCACCTATTGCTATGCGCAACAGGGCGAATTCGGCGGCGCTGGGAAAAACATGCCTCTTGAAGAGGCAACGCGAGCCGTGGAACTCCTGGTGAACGGCGCAGAGGACGGTGCGCGACTGAACCTCGCTTTCCTCGGTGGCGAACCGCTGGTCAACCGGTCTGTTCTTCAGGCTGCCACCCTGCACGCGGCGCAGTTGGCTGAACGTCGCGGCAATCCAATCACATTCTCAATCACTACCAACGGAACTCTGCTCACGGAGGCAGACGCAGAGTTTTTTGAAGCCCACGGCTTCGCAGTGACCATTAGCCTGGACGGACCACGGGAAACACACAACTTGCTGCGACCCTTCAAGAGCGGTAGCGGAAGCTTCGACGCGACTGTTCAGCGAATTCGCCCCTTGCTAGCGCTTCAGCGCCGTATGCAGGTATCGGCGCGAGTGACGGTGACGCCCGCCAACCTCGAGCTGCGGCGTGCGCTCGACGAATTCATCGAGATGGGTTTCCACAGCGTTGGATTTTCGCCCATGCTTAGCTCACCGAGCGGCAACGGCGAGATGCAGAGTAAGGATCTCGAAACAATGCTCGGCGAGATGATTGACTGCGGGCGGGAGTTCGAGCGGCGCACACTCAAAGGGGAGCGCTATCCATTCGCGAACATGGTGAACGCCATGCGCGAGATTGAGCGCGGGACGCATCGGCCGTACCCGTGCGGCGCGGGGGCCGGTTACCTGGGTGTCTCAGCCGATGGCGAGCTGTCCGCGTGCCATCGCTTCGTCGGGGACGAAGCCGGCGCCATGGGGTCTCTGACCGATGGAGTCGATCGACAGCGGCAAGCGGAGTGGCTCACGGAGCGTCATGTCCACCGTCAGGAACCATGCCGGAGTTGCTGGGCGCGTTATTTGTGCGGCGGGGGCTGCCATCACGAAGTGATTCACCGCGGCAGGCCTGCCTGTGACTATATACGCGGCTGGTTGCACTACTGTCTCGAAGCGTGGCTCAGGTTGCCGCGAAGCGTGTTTGACGGGCTCTCCAGTGGCTCCGATGCGCACAGTTCGATCCGTGGCTGACGGCAGTTGGAACGCCACCGTGGATTTTGGCGAAAACGTCTCCCGTTTCAAGCGTCTGCGCCCGTCTCGTGCATTTTCCCGGAAAGATAGGTATCGTACGCGGCGAGATCCAGCAACCCGTTGCCGCTCAAGTTAAAGACGATCACTTGCTTGCGGTTTTCTTCCCGGCACCGAATTGCCTCATCGATTACGGCTGCGATCGCATGAGCGGATTCAGGGGCGGGTACGATGCCCTCCGTTCGCGCAAACTCGATTCCTGACTTGAACACCTTCATTTGCGGCACCGCAACCGCTTCGATCAGGCCAAGCTTCTTGCAGTGGCTGACCATTGGCGACATACCGTGATAGCGCAGACCGCCGGCATGAATCACCGGCGGCATGAACGCGTGGCCAAGTGTGTACATCATCATGAGCGGAGTCATCTGTGCCGTGTCGCCGAAGTCGTAGCGCAGTTCGCCCTGGGTGAGGGATGGGCACGATGCGGGTTCGGCGGCGATGATGCGATACCTGTTTCCGGACTTGATCTTTCCCGCGACAAAGGGGAACGCGAGGCCGGCAAAATTGCTGCCGCCTCCTGCACAGCCGATGATGATGTCGGGAACTTCACCGGCCATCTCCATCTGTTTGATTGTTTCCTGCCCGATGATGGTTTGGTGCAGGCACACATGGTTCAGCACGCTGCCCAGCGAGTACTTTGTGCCTGGAGTTTTCACTGTGTGTTCGATGGCTTCAGAGATGGCGATGCCCAGGCTGCCGGAACTATTTGGGTCATCGGCCAGCACCTTGCGGCCAAACTCAGTTTGTGTGCTCGGACTACCGTGGACGGTAGCGCCGTACGTTTGGATAAGGAACTTCCGGTAGGGTTTCTGGTCAAAACTCACCTTCACCATGAAAATGGTGCATCCCAGATTAAACACGGAACAAGCAAATGCCAGTGAGGAACCCCACTGCCCCGCGCCCGTTTCAGAAGCCAGGCACTTTGTGCCGGCCTGCTTGTTATAGAAAGCCTGCGGAATCGCGGTATTGGGCTTGTGGCTGCCTGCCGGACTGACTCCCTCGTACTTGTAGTAAATGTGCGCGGGCGTCTGCAGCGCCTTCTCAAGACGGACGGCGCGCAGCAGCGGCGTGGGCCGATAAAGTGAGTAAACGTCGCGGACTTCCTGCGGGATCTCGATCGTTCGCTCGGAGCTCATCTCCTGAGCAACAAGGGCCTCGGGAAACAGCGCGAACATCAAGTCCGGGGTAACGGGCTCACGGGTTCCCGGATGCAGGGGCGGCGGTAACTGCTCCGGGAAATCTGCCAGGAGGTTATACCAGGACTTCGGCATTTCGTCGGCCGAAAGGAGGAATTGTATGTTGTCGTTCACCGATCGACCCCCCTCGCTTTGGAGATGCGGTTTTTTGATGCCGTTTCAGCTACTTGTTGCTGTTCCAGATGTCGCGGAAGATCAGCCAATCGCCATTTTTCTGCCGCTTATAAACAAGGATTCCTTTGCAATCCCAGCGGGTGACCGTCCCGTCCTTTTTCGAAATATCCACGGCGGTATCGATCCCCTCGTCGAATCCATACTCGCCCATCACAAAATTCTTCAGCGGCACCTTCTTCCAGTGAGTCTTGTAGTCCGTAAAATAATCGTTCACCCACTTCCGAATGTTGCGGCGGCCGGTTACGAGCGGCCCGCCCGGCTGAAGTATCTCAGCATCCGTGTCGTACATCGCCATGACACGATTTGTGATATTTGAATTGATCGCGGCTTCGTATGCCTTATGCGCTCGCAACAGGCCCGGATCGAACTTCGGCTTCGATTTCGCCGCTGACGCTTTCTTTGTGGCCATTTCTTCCTCCTTAGGGTTTGGACATGAAGGTAACACAGTATTGTTCCCTGTGGTCAATTGCTTTCCTGACCGTGGAAGTTCTTAGCCGTCAGACTTTCGAGTAATTCTCTGGCCTCGACCAGATCTTGCGTTTCTGCGCCTTCGGTAAACCACTCATAGATGGGAGAGAGCAGGTTGCGTGCAGTATCGGATTGGCCACGGCTCACGAAAAGCGTAGCAAGCGTGGTGGAACTACGCAGCTCCCACGACCGAGCCTGCTGTTGACGCGCGCAGTCAATGGATGCGCGCAGATTTGCTTCCGCCTCAAGGTCGCTGCCATGGCGCATCAAGATCCAACCTTTGCAGCGCAGCACTTCGGGCAACCAGAGACGTTCCTGCCCGGATGGACGCTCGATCTGCTCGATGCACTCGTCAATCAGTTCCAATGCTGTGCTGGTATCGCCTTCCAACTCAGTTGCCACAGCCAATGCCGATTTGATGAGGGGGATGCGCACGTTTCCACCGGTCTTCGTCCAGCGTTCAATTCCTCGCCGGAGCAGAGCAATTGCTTCGGCGGGACGATGGTTCAGCAACGCGGCAATCCCGCTGGCTTGCGGAACAGAAACCTCATGGATAAAGGCCAGACCCTGCTCGCGGGCCAGGTGGCCGGCTTCGCCCAACCGAACGAGAAAGCGGTCGGGCTCGCGCCGATATGCGAAGACATATGCGCTGAACGTCAACGCCCACACGAGGTTGAAAGCATGGCCTTCGCCGCGGGCACGCACGACACATTCGTCACTTAGCTTTCGGGCCTTATCCGGGTAGCCCATGATCCAAATAAGCTGGCAGGCGTAAACCTCGACGAAGGTGCGCAAATCATGGCCCGTCATCTGGATCCACTGCTCCGCGCTGCCAGGATGGTACAGCGCGAGGGCGAGGTCGGCCTGCTCCCGCGACTCGGTGAGCCGGCCGTTCAACATAAACTGGACCATCGCCGTGAGATGGCCGAAGCATCTCAGGTCCAATTCGCTTGCTTTCAGACCCTCGCCGAGCAAGCGGTCCGCCCACTTCTGCGAATCGGCGATGCGACCCTGCGTGATCGTGCTGGTCCACACCCACCACAACGCCAGAAACAGGTTCCTCTGATTTCCACGACTCTCCGCCAGGCGTAGAATCGCCATCGCGTTCACGCCAACCTCGGGAGCGGCCCATCCCCGCAATCCTGTCCACGCGGCGTTGAGGGGCTCCCGGATAGCCAGTTCCATGCCGTCACGCTCAGAAGAAGGCGCAAGCTGATCAATCAAGCTCAATCCCGTGGTGAAATGAGCAACAGCTTCTTTCAGTGCGACTCGCGCAACTGCCAGCGTTCCCGCCCTGCGCCACAGTGGAATCGCCTGTGTGAGATGTCCTGCCTGCGTCAGATGGTAGGCTAGCCATTCCGGCGTTTTGGCTACTCGATCGGCGAATTCCTTCTCCAGCACATCGGCGATCCTGGAGTGAAGCTCAGCGCGCCGGCTCTTTAGCAACGATTCGTAGGCCGCATCCTGAACCAAGGCATGCTTGAAAATGTAGACAGCAGAAGGTGCCGCGCCGTTTCGAGAGACGAGTCCGGCGTCGACGAGTGTCTCCAAATTCCTGTCAAGAGCATCCGTGGGCAGCGCCGAGATGTGGTGCAGCAATTCAAAAGAAAATTCCCGCCCGATGCATGCGCCAATCTGTGCCAGCTCTTTTACTTTGCCCAGGCGATCAAGGCGAGCCATCAGAGAGTCGCGCAGGGATACGGGAATTGCGAGAGCAGACAGCGGTCCCTGAAGCACATAATGATCGCCCTCCTCCCGCAACAGTCCCGATTCCAAGACTGAACGCGTCAATTCCTCTATAAACAACGGAATACCATCGGTACGAGCAAGCACTTCATCCAGCACTTCAGGCGGCAATGCCTTGCCCCGAGTTACGCTCCCTATCAACTCGGTGCCTTGCTCCCGGCTGAGACGATTCAGCGTGACTGTGTTCACATGAGGCCCTGTCCATGGCGGCAGATACTCGGGCCTGTAGGTCATCACCAGCAGCACGGGAAGGCTGCTCACGATCGGAACCAGGAGTTCGAGCAGATCCTGGCTGGTGGGATCGATCCAGTGAATGTCTTCGATGGCGATCATCACCGGGCCGCGGCGGGTGAGCGCCCGCACTCGATCAATGAGGGCTTCCAGCGTCTTTTCTTTCTGCTTCTGAGGAGAAAGTTGAAGCGGCGGATACTGCCCGGCAGGCAGAGAGAGCAACGCTGCGAACAACGGCAGTGCATCCTCCATATGCGCTACCAGATCGGCGAGCGCCGCCTCCAGCTTTTCGAAACGCTCGACCGGCGCGTCTTCGCGAGCAAAGCCTGCGGACGACTCAAGCTCCTCAATGAACGGATGCAGCGGCGAATTGAGATGAAAGGGTGAGCACTGGTAGTGCAAAGAAGTGTGCGGTTCCAGGATTCGTTCTCGCATCCCCTGGGTCAGGCGGGATTTGCCGATGCCCGCTTGTCCGCCAATGAGCACAACCTGGCCAGAGCCGCCGCGGGTCTGCTGCCAGCAGCGTTCGAGGAGAGTAGCCTCATCTTCGCGTCCCACCAAAGGCGCAATTTCGATTCCGCCATGCGCGGCCTTGAAGCGGCCTTCCACCCGTCGAACTTCGTCGAGGCGCCACGCCTGCACTGGCTGTTCAATACCCTTGATGGAGTGCCTTCCCAGATCGGTCAGAGAGAAAGCATTGCCCAGGAGGCGCCGGGTCGCAGCCGCAATCACGATCTCACCGGGGTTGGCCAGCGCTAGCAAGCGGGCCGCCAGGTTCGGCGTTTCTCCCACCGCGAGACCGGTTTCAGCGCCGCCGTCGGGAGAATCTTCCCCTACAACCACTGGACCGGTCGCGAGGCCAATGCGAACCGCAAGTGGCCTGGCGGAAGGCATGGCCTTGACGGCATTTATGATGTCGAGCGCAGAGCGGACAGCGCGTTCGGCGGAATCCTCGTAAGCAACTGGCCAGCCGAAATAGACCAGAATCCCGTCGCCCAGGTACTGGGCCACATGCCCGGCATAGCGCGAAACCACAGCACCGCATGCAGCGCGATAGCTCTTGATCAATGTGCTCAGTTCTTCGGGGTCCAGGATGGTGGAAAGCGCTGTCGACCCCACCAGATCGCAGAACATTACGGTCAGTTGTCTCCGCTCACCGGCGGTGGAAGCCTTTGGTGTCTCAACACCAGGCCGTCCCGCAGTCTTGAATTCCGCGATCGTATTGAGGATCCGCTTTCGTGGGCCAAACGGGAGGCCAAGTTCCTTCAGGTCCAGGTCCGTAAGAACAAAAAGGGTCTTCAGGTCTACCTGGTTTTGGGCAAAGACTTCCTCAAACTCCGAGAGGCCATTCGCGGTCAGCCACTCGCCCAGGGACTCGACCATCGCTACTCCTTTCGGTTTATCGCCACAAGTTTCTCCACCTGCGGCAGGACGGAACACACTCGGAGTGATTCTGGAAGCCCTCAGTGGTGGCCCCGCCCCCGAGCGGATTCACACGGTTACAGGCTTGGCCACATCTTTACATAGAACCATGCAGGAAGCGAGCGTGACTTTGAATGTGAAACATTTGGGAAAGGGGTGCTCGAATTCCAACGACGATCCCCGGCTGCCAAAAGGTTTCAGAATCCAGGATTGCTGATTTACCGGAAAGCATAATAGACTCGTCATCGATGCATGATGTTCACTCAACGAATTCAGCGGGAGGACCGCCCGCTCCGGCTGGAGACCATCAGGCGTCAGCCAGCGTAATTCTCGCGATAAGCCCAAAGGATGAACAAGCCCGCGCGTTGATGCAAGAGTTGGATGTGGAGATCGCCGCACTGTATCCGGGCTCCATGATTAGCGGGATCGACGAAGCCAAATTTGAAGAGGCCGGTGGATATTTCGTCATCCTGCAGCAGGGTAACCAAATCATCGGGTGCGGTGGGTTCAGGCCAGTCGACAACGAGTGCGCGGAGATTAAGCGCATGTTTGTGCGGCCAGACGTGAGGCGCCGCGGCGGGGCGCGCCAAATCCTGCGGCATTTGGAACAAGAAGCGCATCGCCGCGGATTTCGCTCGACGGTTTTAGAGACTGGATGTGACAACGCCGGGGCAATTGCCCTGTATGAATCAGAGGGGTATTTGCAGATTTCGGAATTCTCCGGCTGCCTTGGAATCTCGGTCAGCCGTTGTTATGTCAAGCGATTCTGAGGTCCAGCTGTCTATTCGTCCACGTTCCAGGCTGAGAGTGCTCACGCTCGATAAGGTGCGGCCTTGTTTCGGGCGGTCGGCGGGAACAAACTTATCCGTAGACGCTCCCGATGGTACGCGGGTCAGACCGACTGGATATCTCTTCCCCGTAAACTGAGAATATGTCGCCGCTTCTGATCGCGCAGAATATCTCCAAACGCTTCGCCGCTGCCCCCCTCTTCGACAACATCTACTGCGCAGGTCGAGAATGAGCACATCGGCGGGCTGAAGCATGAGGCGGGCGATGAGGACGCGTGCGTGCTCGCCGCCGCTGAAGCGCTCTACCGGCTGATTGAGCTGCTCGCCGGTGAACAGAAAGCGCGACGCACCGCGCCCGCGTAGAGATGGGATGGCGCCGCCGCGTCCCGAAGGCCAGATCTTCACGCATAACATAGCCGCCGGTCTCGGCATTTAGCCGCGTTCTGACTGTTGAGAAATCTGGCTTATCGGAAGCATGCGATCGAAAGGGGATTGCGGGAATCGCCGCTGGAGAATATGCCGAGCTTTTACTCAGCAAGAGTTGCAAAGAAATGCTCTCCGGTCCCTTTCCGAGCCAAATTCCTGCGAGTTTGCCCGGAAATCCGAGAATATGTCGACGATTCTCTATAAATCGCTGATTATATTGACTCTATGGCGGAGAGGGAGGGATTCGAACCCCCGATACCCTTTCGGGTATGCCGGTTTTCAAGACCGGAGCCATCAACCGCTCGGCCACCTCTCCGCGGTCTGCGGGCCATCTTCGATTGTACGTCGAATCGAGCCAGTTTAAGGAATGCGGGCGCCGCAAGCCGCCATGTGCATCCGCAGGCACACAAACAGAAAGCGGGAGCACACGGCTCCCGCTTCGGGCTCTAGAGCGGTTCCGCAGTTGATGTAGCCGTTTCCAGTTCTAGTGCGGGGTGGATTCTTCTTGAGGAAGAATCCACTTGACGTTCGAGGCTTCGGGGCACAGTAACTGCGGAACCGCTGTAGCCCAGTGACTACTGCTTGCCTTCGAGTTCGTCGGCCAGCGTGCCCACACCATAAATCTTGCGCAGTCCCTCGATGATTCCGGCTGAGTGCACGGCGACAGCCCGGTTCTTTGTGCCATCGTAAACAAAGTCACCCGCCAGTGATTCGATGTCTCCGTCGAAGATGAGCCCCACCAGCTCACCATCGCGGTTCACTACCGGCGAGCCGGAGTTGCCTCCGATCACATCGCAGGTGTTTACAAAATCCATCGGTGTCGCCAGGTCGAGTTTGTCGCGGGCCGCCGCCTCTTTCGGAGTCAGATTCCACGGCGGCTGGTTGCTGAAACTCGCCGCGCGATCATAGAGTCCATAGAACGTGGTGAAGGGCGGAGCGGTGGTTCCGTTGTAGGGATAGCCGTCGACTGTTCCATAGCTCAGGCGCAGCGTGAACGTGGCGTCGGGATAGGCGTTCTTGCCATAAATTGCAAAGCGCGCCTTGCCCAGCTTTTCGCCCGCTGCGCCGAATACGCTGGTGATGTTGTCTCGATATTTCACGTAGCTCGCACGCCACACAGGATCCACGCGGCGCGCTGCCACGATCATCGGATCGGTGGAAGCAGCCACGGCAGCTTCGCCGCCATCGATCAAGCTCTTGCGGAATGCGGGATCGCCGAGTTTTGTTCCGTCAACAAGCGCGCCCACAGTCTTATCGACGTCGCCGCCTTGCAAAATCGCCTGTAGGTATTCGTCGCCGGCGCCCAGTTTTTCCTTCGCGAGATTCAGCGCGGTGGTCATATAGAGCTTCTCAACCGAGGGATGGACAGGCGCTGGAGACAACAGTTGGAAGCGCAGGGAATCCAGCCCGGCTTCGTGATATTGCGGCAGTCGATCGCTATCCGGCTTTTTCACTTCAACCACATACTGCACGACCTGCAATGCGAACGAGAATAACTGGCTATCCGTCCGGCGAAAGATTCTCTTCTGCATCTCCGGTCTAGCCAGGTCCACCGCATGCGCGACATCGTCCCAAGCGCCGCCATATTCTTTCTGCAACTCCGGATCCGCGGCCACTTTATCGCGCAGGTCTTTCTCCTCGGCCTGCTTCTTGGCCAGAATGGCCTTGTCCGAAAGTGCCTCCTTGCGTCCCAGGTAGACCTTCAGGCTGTTTTGCAGCAGAAACACATTCGTCCCCACCAGCTCTGCCTGCTCGGTTCCCTGCTTTGCAAACTCTTGCTCGGCGGCAATGCGGCGCTGGTAATACTCAATGACCGCCGGCTCGATCGTATCTCGCTCCAACAGCAACTCACCCACGGTATCCTGCCGCGCAGTCGAGCCAGGATGGCCTGAGACGAAAACCAGTTCGCCGGGCGCTGCGCCCTTGGCGCTCCACTTCAGATAGTTCTCCGTGTGAAGTGGCTTACCGTTGTCGTACACGCGATAGAGCGCCATATCGAAGTCATACCGCGGATAGGTAAAGTTATCCGGATCGCCGCCGAAAAAGGCAGCCTGTTCCTCCGGCGCGAACACCAGGCGCACGTCGGTGTACGCCTTATATTGATAGAGCCAATACTCGCCCCCGTCGTAGAGAGTGACCACGTCGGAGCGCAGGCCGGTCTTGTCTTTGCTCTCCTTCTCGATAGCCGCAATCTCCGCGTCGCGCGCTTTCAGCGCTCCGGCATCGTCTTTTGCGCCCTTGGCGGCGTCCTGCACTCGCGCAGTCACGTCCTGCATGCCTACCAGCACATTCACTTCCAGATCGGGAGTCTTCATCTCCTGGTCCGGCGTCGCGGAATAAAACCCATCGCGCACGTAATCGTGATCAGCCGTTGAGTTCTTCTGCAACTGATCGCGCGCCACGTGATGGTTCGTCAGCAGCAGGCCGTTGGGGCTCACAAACGAACCCGATCCGCCGTCGTTCAGGCGCACACTCGAGAGCCGCAGATGATCCAGCCATTCCTGCGTCGGATGAAAGTTGTACTTGTCCGCCAACTGCTTGAGCGGCGGGTTGTCAAACGTCCACATGCCCTCTTCGGCGCACATCGGCGTCACAAGCGCGAAAAGCATTGCGGGAATTACAAACACGGAGCGAAGAGCACGAGCAGTCATAGCATCCTCATCGGTTCGCCGGCGCCCTCTGGCGCCTGGCGATTAGTTTTGCGGCAGCACCACCACTTCCACCCCGGAGGCTGCGTCTTTCTGGTGGAAGACCGTTTCGGTGGCCTTCTTGAAGTCCTCCGGCCTGGCGTAGGGAATGTCGGTGAAGGTTTGCGGATTGCGGTCAGTGAGCGGGAACCACGAGCTCTGCACCTGAATCATGATGCGATGACCGCGGCGGAAGGTGTGGTCGAGATCGGGCATGGTGAAGTCGAGGTCGGTTTCCTTCGCGGGCACCAGCGGCTCCGGCTTCTCCCAGCTTGTGCGGAACTTCGCGCGAAACGGCTCGCCGCGCAGCAGCTGCTCGTAGCCGCCCATGTGCAGCGGCAGCGCGTCAATCACGCGCTTGTTCGGAGTCGTGTCGGTATCGGGATCCTCATCGGGATAAACGTCGATGAGTTTCACGTCGAAGTCGGAATCTGTGCCCGAGCTTGCGACTTTCAGATGCGGCGAGATGGGACCGGCAATCGTCACATCTTCCGTGAGCGGATCGGTCTCGTACACCAGCACGTCGGGCCGGTAGCTGGCGAAGCGCTGGTCGTCCACCATGTAGCGCTGTGGCACCGTGTCTGTGGTGCTGCCCTCAAACGGCACGGGATGGGCGGGGTCGCTCAAATACTCGTCAGAGCTCTCGGTCTCAACTGGCGGATCAAAGCTCAGTTTGCCGCCGGCGTGAAAGTAGAGCGTCTTCGCTACCGCGTTCTTCGGCGGCCACTCGTCGTAGCGGCGCCAGACGTTTGTTCCGGTCTCAAATACAATTGCCGTTGGAAGAGTTTTGCCCGCGCCCTTCAAATAATGCTCGAAAAATGGGAACTGGATCTCGGCGCGGAAGTACAGTGACGTCTTCGCGTTGAATTGCACATCACCCAAATGGTCGCCGTCGTTGCGCGCCCACCCTCCGTGGACCCATGGACCTTCCACCAGCGTTGCCGGCGTTCCGGGATTAAATCTGCGCACCGCGTAGAACGTGCGGTACGGCCCTTCAAGGTCTTCGGCGTCGTACCAGCCGCCCACCACAAGAACCGCGCATTTGATGTTCTTCATGTGCCGCGACAAATCTCGCGACTGCCAGTAATCGTCGTAGGTGTCGTGTTTGTATTGGTCGTCCCACATCCACGACGCGCCATCGAAATACTTGTCCAGGCTGGCCACATTCCCGGCTTGAAGAAAGAACTTGTAGCTGTCCGGCGTGCCGAAATCGAAGGGTACTTCGGACCTGGGTAGCGCGGGATTCTGTTGCGGATGGAAAAACGGAGCATAGAATTCAAAGCCCGCCGCGAGCATGAATGCCCCGCCGTGATAGGAGTCGTCGCCGAGAAAGAGATCCGTCATTGGCGCCTGCGGGCTGGCCGCGGCAATGGCCGGATGCGAGTCGATGATCGACGCCGACGTGTAGAACCCCGGATACGAGATGCCCCAGATTCCCACCTTCCCATTGTTGTTGGGCACATGCTTGAGCAAAAACTCGATCGTGTCATACGTGTCTGACGAATCATCCACGTCATGCGGCGATTTCTTTTCGTCGATGTGCGGCCGCATCTCAACGAATGTGCCCTCGCTCATCCAGCGTCCGCGCACGTCCTGGTAGACAAAGATGTAGCCCGACTTTTCGAACTCGTCTGAGGGGCCGAGTTGTGCGGGATAATGGTCCTCGCCGTAAGGTTCGACGTTATAGGGCGTGCGCTCCATTAGGAACGGATAGGGCCCAGGATCCTCGGGAAATGCCGATGCTTTCGGCGCGTACACGGCGGTGAAGAGCCTTACGCCGTCGCGCATGGGAATGCGGTACTCGTATTTCGTGTAGTGGGCGCGGAGAAACTCGTCGGCCTGCGGTGCCGTCTGTTGTCCGCGCAGGCCGGATAGCACAAGAATCTGCGCAGCCAGAATGTCGAAAACGAAACGTCGCAGAGTGAGCATCGTGGCCCGGAATCTCCTGATCATCCAGAGTAACGCAGCAGGACGCTGTTTGGCCCTTGCGGTATGGAGACTCCTCGAACTGCTGCCGAATTGTGACAAGTGGCGGATAGACGAGTTCGAATAGAGTCCCGTCTCCGTGCCCTCGCCGACAGCGCACCTGGTTCGCGGCACTCTGGCGGGCAGAGGCAACCGCTTCCAGCCCTCCAATCAACCGGGCTCCATCGCGGCCAGCGCGCGGCATTGCCTTCCACAGAATTTCTGCATTTCCTTATGCCATCTTTACGTGATCCGCGCTGTCCCGGTTTACTCTGAAAGCGATCCCTTAATTGGCCGCAGGCGCATTCGCCGCTGAGGCTGTCTCACCATTCCCAACACCTGAGGAGAACTATGTCAAAGTACAAATTGGAGTACATCTGGCTCGACGGCAAGAAGCCCATCCCAGAACTGCGCGGCAAAACGCAGATCAAGAGCTTCGACAAGACGCCCACCCTCAGCGATTTGCCCCTTTGGGGATTTGACGGCAGTTCCACCATGCAGGCCGAAGGCAGCAAGTCCGACTGCATTCTGAAGCCCGTGGCTCTCTATCCCGATGCCAGCCGCAAAGACGCGTTCATCGTTCTCAGCGAAGTCATGCACCCAGACGGCACCCCGCATTCCACTAACATGCGTGCCACTGCCGCCGATGACCCGGATCTCTGGTTCGGATTTGAGCAGGAATACTTCCTTTATAAGGATGGCCGTCCGCTTGGGTTCCCCAAGGAGGGCTTTCCCGGTCCGCAAGGCCCGTACTATTGCGGCGTCGGCTACAAATACATGGGTAGTGTTGCCCGTCAGATCGTCGAGGAGCACCTCGAGCTCTGCCTCGCTGCCGGCATCAACCACGAAGGCATCAATGCTGAAGTAGCCAAGGGCCAGTGGGAGTTCCAGATCTTCGGCAAAGGCTCGCACAAGGCCGCGGACGACGTTTGGGTTGCCCGCTATCTGATGGCGCGCCTTTGCGAGAAGTACGAAGTGGACTTCCAGCTCTATTGCAAGCCGATCAAGGGCGACTGGAACGGCTCCGGCATGCACACCAACTTCTCCACCAAGCACCTGCGCGACGTGGGCGGCAAGGAGTACCTTGAGGCGCTGATGAAGGCCTTCGAGAACAATATCGCCGCGCACATTGAGGTCTATGGGCCGGATAACCATCTGCGCCTCACCGGCCTCCACGAGACGCAGGCCATCGACAAGTTCAGCTACGCCCTGTCTGACCGCGGCGCCTCAGTCCGCCTGCCTGTGAACTTTATTAAGAACGGCTACAAGGGTTATCTGGAAGATCGCCGCCCGAACTCGGAGGCCGATCCTTACCAGATCGTCTCGCGGATTTTGAAGACGATCAACACCGTGCCGACGAAGTAGTCCGGACAGCGGGTCCGATTTTGAAGACGGCCCGCAGAAGCCAGAAACACTCGGCGCAGCCCGCGAACGGCTGCGCCGGTTTTCTTTCACTCCGCGCGCAGAAGCACATCGCGATTTCTAATGGCTCCTTTATAACCGGCGTGTTAGAAACAAAAGAACGGGACGCGGCGGTGAACGCCCGAGAGGCCGGTGAGGTCAGATGGAGCACATAAGCCTGGATCTCTTAACTTAGCTGCCAACGTTCCAAATCCGCTGCCAGGAAAGTTTGCCCGAGACCCCCAAAACCCTAAACCTATGACCGCAGGCCATCAAGTCGAGTTGCAGCCGCTCTTCGGTGACTACCCGCTCGACCAGGCCTTCGATGAGATGCGCGAGCCTGGCGGAGAGGTGCGGCCGCAGTACCGTGCGCTGGCTGAGACACTCGCCGCCCTGCCCGCCGACGAACTGCGCCGACGGAAGCAATCGGTCGACCTCGCCTTCCTCACCCAGGGCATCACCTTCACCGTCTACGGCCGCGAAGAGGGCACGGAACGCATCTTTCCTTACGATCTGCTGCCCCGCCTGGTCACCGCCCAGGAATGGGACCGCATCGAGCGCGGCCTCACGCAGCGCATCACCGCGCTCAACCTCTTTCTCCGCGACGTCTACTCCGACGCCAAAATCCTCGCCGACCGCATCATCCCGCACGAGCTCGTCTACAGTTGCAGGCACTACCGGCGGCAAATGCGCGGGCTGCAGGTGCCGCGCAACGTCTACATCGCGGTCGTCGGCTCCGATCTGCTTCGCCTCAACAGCGGCGAATTCGTGGTCCTCGAAGACAACCTTCGCGTGCCCTCGGGCGTCAGCTACATGCTCACCAACCGCCGCGTGATGAAGCGGACCTTCCCGCAATTGTTTTCGAGCTACGGCGTGCGCCCCATCGAGCACTACCCGCAGGTTCTGCTGGCCACGCTTCGTTCGCTTGCGCCCGAGGGCCGGCCCGAGCCGAACATCGTGCTGCTCACGCCCGGCGTCTTCAATTCCGCCTACTTCGAGCACACTTATCTCGCGCGCCAGATGGGCATCGATCTTGTTGAAGGCCGCGACCTGGTCACGCACGACAACATCGTCTACATGCGCACCACCGACGGCCTCAAGCGTGTTGACGTCATCTACCGCCGCGTCGACGACGACTTCAGCGATCCCCTCGTCTTCCGCTCCGACTCGGCTCTGGGATGCGCCGGATTGTTCAACGCCTACCGCGCCGGCAACGTCACCGTATCCAACGCATTTGGCACCGGCCTCGCCGACGACAAAGCCGTCTACGCATACGTGCCCAAGATGATCCGCTACTACCTCAACGAGGATCCAATCCTGCCCAATGTCGAGACGTTTCTGCTCAGCGAGGACAAGGACCGCAAGCACGTGCTGGCCAATCTCGATAAGCTCGTGGTCAAGGCCGTCGGCGAAAGCGGCGGCTACGGAATGCTCATCGGCCCGCATTCCTCAGCCCGCCAGCGCGAGGACTTCGCCCTCCAGATCGAGGCCAATCCGCGCAACTACATCGCGCAGCCTACGCTCGATTTCTCGCGCGCGCCCTGCCTGGTCGACGACCGGCTCGAGCCGCGCCACGTCGATCTGCGGCCCTACATTCTCTTTGGCGACAAGATCAACATCGTGCCCGGCGGTCTTACGCGCGTGGCCCTCGAAAAAGGTTCGCTCGTAGTTAACTCTTCGCAAGGCGGCGGAAGCAAGGACACATGGGTTCTGGAATAAGTCTGATTCGGGAACATCGGGCGTGGGGTGAGAGAAGCACGATGCTATCGCGCGTTGCCGACAGCCTCTACTGGATGAGCCGCTATCTTGAGCGGGCGGAGAACACCGTGCGCCTGCTCGATGTGACTATGGGCCTGATGCTCGACCCCGGCGGCGCCAACGCGGAGCAACGCTGGCAAAGGATGACCGCGGCCCTCGGCCGCCCGGTGGGAATCGAGTGGAACGGCTCGCTGGAAGCGATGGCGCGCAAGCTTGTCTTCGATCTGGTCGATCCGTCCTCCGTCACCTTTTGCGTCAGCGCGGCGCGCGAAAATGCGCGGCAGGTGCGCGAAGAGATCTCCACCGAGCAGTGGCAGCGGCTCAATCGCCTCTTTCACCAGATCCACTCGCCCAACGCACAGGCTCAGTACGCTACCAGTGCCAGCGACATGCTGGCGTCGGTGGTGGACGGCATTCATTTGTTCCAGGGCGTCGGCGACTCCACCATGATTCACGGCCAGGGCTGGCAATTTATCCGCCTCGGCCGCTCGCTGGAGCGCGCCTACGCCACGGCCACACTGCTCGAGGTCTACCAGTCGGAGCTTTTTCACGCCCACGAGCGCGAATCTTCCGGCTATCAATACCTGGAGCTCGTCGGCTTGTTGCGCTGTTGTACGGCGTTTGAGGCCTATTGCCAGGTGTATACCGCCGATCTATCGCCGGAACGAATTCTCGAGTTTCTCGTCCTCAACCGCGATTTTCCTCACGCCATTCGTTACTGTGTCGAAAACATCCGCACCGCGATCGAATCGATCCAGCGCGCCGGCGGGCGTCGCTCGCCCGATGAGGTGTTTGCCGGCGTCGGAAAGCTGCATGCCATGCTTGGCTATACCACCATAAGTGAAATTCTGGCCGGCGACGCAGCCGCGTTCCTCCACAATATCCGCGAGCAATGCCTGCGCATTCATGAGCTGGTTTACCGCAACTATGTGCAATACTCCATTCAATCCGCACTGGCGGTATAGCGACGGCTGGCGGCACCCGGCCTGATTTCGAGGGAGCGAACATGAATTTTTACTCCATCCGCCACCTGACGCGCTTCCGCTACTCGCAGCCCATCAGCGAGAGCATCATGGAGACGCGCATGCATCCGCGCTCCGACTCGAGCCAACACTGCCTCAGCTTCCCGCTCTCGGTCAGCCCGCGCTGCCGCGTCTTCAGCTATCGCGACCACCTGGGCAACAACGTGCAGTACTTCGACATTCCCGGCGAGCACAACCAGCTCGTCATCGTGGCCGAATCCGTGGTCGAGCAGCAGCCGCTGCCGGACGTCCCGCATTTTCTTTCCCCCGACGCGTGGGAAGATCTGGATGAGCTGGTCGAAGCCGGCGATTACTCTGAGATGCTGCTGCCCAGCACGTTTGCCGCGGAGACGCCGGCGCTCGTCGAGCTCGCGAAAAAAATGGAAGTCGTGCGGCGCGACGATCCGCTCCATCTCGTGCTCGAGCTGAATCAGCGCCTCTTCCACTATTTCGATTACGTGCCCCGCTCCACGCGCGTCGACTCGCCCATCGACGAGGCCATCCTGAGCGGCGCAGGCGTCTGCCAGGATTTTGCCCACACCATGATCGCGCTCCTGCGCCACGTGCGCATTCCCACGCGCTATGTTTCGGGTTATTTGTATCGCGGCAGCGAGGATCACGACCGCTCAACGCCCGATGCTACGCACGCCTGGGTTGAAGCGCTCCTGCCTCATCTGGGCTGGGTGGGCCTCGACCCCACCAACAACCTGGTCGCGCATCATCGTCACATCCGCACCGCTGTCGGCCGCGATTACGCCGATGTTCCGCCCACGCACGGCGTCTTCCGCGGCAAGACCGCGAGCGAGCTCTACGTGGCCGTGAAGGTTGAAGCTAGCGAACAGCCGCCGGCTCTTGACCGCAAGCTGCCCATCCCCGAGGACTGGAGCGTGCTGGTCGAGCGCGCGCAACAGCCGCCCGAGCTCCCGGTGCCTTTCATTGACTTGCAGCAGATGCAGCAGCAGCAGTAGCGCTCGCCCGATGACGGACCGCTTATTGCCCCGCCATCGTTTGCTCCGCGCCCATCGCCTTCAGCCGCATCTGCGCCAGCCGCCAGGTTGACGTAGGGATGGCGAGGATCCTCTTGGGCTTCTGCAGCTTGTGGTAGTCGGCGATGGCAATGTCCCGCTCGCCATACTGCTCGGCTATACGGCCCAGCACGTACCACACTTCGTCGTTGGGCTCGTCCAGATTCCAGTCGTCCATGGCGCGCAGCAGCAGGTCGTGAGCTTCCTTCGTCTTGCCTGTCTCCGCATACAGGCAGGCGAGCGTATGCAGAATGTCCGGTGCGTCCTTCTGCAACTGCGTCGCCTTCACGGCCGTTGCGATATCGTCGTCTGTCACCTTGCCCGTGAAGAGCGATTCCCAGGCAAGGTTATTTAACATCTCTCCATTCTCCTGCCCGAGCAATAACAGTTTTTCTCCCCAGCCGTGAGCTGCGGCAAAGTCGCCGCGATTGGCCTCGATCTCCATCTTCATGTTGATGGCATCGCTGTCGTTGTCGAGCAGCTTGAGCCTGGCGTCGGCCAAAGCAAGAGCGTCATCGTAGCGTCCCAGCCCCAAGAGGGCCTCACTGTTGTACAAAAATGCCTGCTTCGATTCCGGCTCCTGTTTCAGCAGCGCCGAGGAGACGTCGAGCAGGCCTGCAAAATTGTCCTGGAGCGAGTAGCCGTCGGCGAGCGCGAGCTGAATATTGGTGCGCTCGCGATCGCCGGCCGCATCCTTCAGGCCCGCCTCAAGAACCGCAACGCCCTGCGCAACCGTGGGCTTCGTATCAACCATGATGGCCGCCGCGGCCAGCTTCATCTTGCGCGCATCGGCCGCTTCCCCTTTCGTCCAGAACCTCGGAAACACGGGGCCGCCCAGCGGATCGTCGCCGCCCTCCAGGTGCTGATCCTCGCGCATCCAATCCAGCAGCGCCTTTGCGCCCTTCAGATCGCCCGCGTTGACGCGGTCCAGCATTTCCAGGGCAATTGAATTCGGCTTATCGAGCGAATCGAGCACTTTGTACTGCCCGTCCTCTTTCACGATGAAGACAGTCATCGTAGTGTCGCTCAGTAGCTGCACCTTTTCCCTGTACCCCGTCGCATCGTCGCCCTCGCCCTTGGGATCGAGCATCTGCAGCAGAATGTCTTCGGTTACGTCGAGCGAGCTGTCTTCGCGCGCCAGCTCACTGTTCATCTGTTTGCCTGAATTCAGCTCGTCTTTCAGCTCATCGGCGTCCATGGCTTTCAGCACCTTGACCCCATTGCGGCTAAGCAACGCGGCGAAGCTGCCTTCATTCAGGTTGGCATCAAATGGAACCAGGGCGAAATGCTTTACGATGTCTTCCGGCGTGTTGGCGAACTTCGCGTCCTCGTGGTGGATCGCGCCGCGCAGCATGTTGGCCAGTCCCAGGGTACGAGCGGCATCGTCGCCCGCTGCGCCCGCCTGCAGAAAGTCCGCCGCCTGCGGATACTGCCTCATATTCATGAGCATCTCGCCGGCGGTGCCTGCTGTGTCTTTAAAGGCCGCGTCGTCGGTAGACCGCTTGTTGGCCTCGGCCAGTCCCGCCTTGCTGTCCTGCATCATGGCCATGCTGGCAGAAAGCAGCGGCTTGGGCTCGGGATTGAGGGTTTGCCCGGCCTTGTACGCTTCCGCATAATCGCCGCCGTAGAAAAGCGCGAAGGCCAGATTGTCGGCGATGCCGAGATCGGACAGTTTGTCCTCGCCCAGCGCCTCATACTCGGCGATTGCTTCCTTCATGTGCGCTTGCCCGCTGTAACGTCGCCCGACGGAGTCGTACTCCAGAAGAATGGCCAAGTCGCCCTGCGCCGAGTGATCGTCGGGATCGAGCTTGATGGCGGCGCGATAAGCCTCTGCGGCGCCGGCCAGGTCGCTGCCGGCGCGCAAATTCCGTCCCACAAGATCGTGCTTCAGAATGTCGGCAAGCGTCCGCTCGGCAAGCGCCGACGTCGGATCAAGTTTCACGGCCAGTCGCGCTTCATCGCGAGCGGCCTCGCCCATCCCCGCTTCAAGCAGCACATTGGCCACCTGCAGATGGTGCACGGCTGAGTTCGGATTCTGCGCGATCAGCGCGCGATAGCTCGCCAGCGCCTCCTTCACCTTGCCGTCACGTAGCAGCGCCGCGCCTTGCGGCTCAAAGTTGACCAGGATCGCCGGCCCATCGATCAAATCGGCTATTTCGTTGCGCAACGCAGTCGCCTCGGCCACCGTATAGCGCCGCTTCACCGTGTCGAAGGCAAAGTGCGCCAGCACCTCGCCATCCTTGCCGGTGGAAAAACTCTCGGTCAGCAGCGCCGGGCCCACCGCGATCGTCGCGTCCTTGGGCAGTTCCTTGGGAATGAATCCGGCCGGCGGGATCAGGCGGTAGGTCCACTCGATGTTGTAGGGTGCATCGAGCCACCAGTCTTCCGTGCGCGGCTTCTTGGGTTTGTCCGGGCCGGTGTTCTTCTTCTCATCGCTGTCATCTTTGCGCTTCAGCTCGTCCGGCAGCATCTGGAAAAGCCGGTCGACGCGAATCGCGGCCTGCGCGCCCTCGAGATTCGTGTAGCCGCGCTTCGCTTTCTCGCACGCAATCGTGAGTTTGAAGGTCTGGGAGAGATCGGCCGGGTCGGTGCGATCAACTTTCGTCAAATCGTCCGAAACATACTCTGCCTGCACGTATCCGCGCAGCCCATCCCGCGTGTCCTTGTCCGGCTTGTCGGCGTAGTACGCGCGGTACCCCGACGCGTAGATCCCCTCGGGCTCGGTGATCTCCACCACGTTCGCTGGACCGTTGTCCGTCAGCGTGAACTCGCGTGTCTCCACCAAGCCGTTGTCCTTCGAAGTTGACTCCGGCGTCTTCACCAGCGCAGTTGTCGTGGCGCTCGTGATGAGCGCCAGCCGCCCCTGGTCGCCCATCGGAATCTGGCCCAGTTGCGCGTAGCGGTCGGTGGCGTCTATCCATAACGGATCTTTCCCCGGCACATAAACAATCGCGTGATCGAACATTCCCATGCCGGGCAGATCCGCAGAAACATCCATCCGCGACTCGACACTGAGCAGCGCCACGTTCGCTGGAATGCCGGCGGCGCGCAGCATGGCGACGAGCAGCGTGGCCTTGTCCTTGCAGTCGCCGTATTTCTTGGCCAGAGTTTCCGCCGGGTCGTGCGGCACAATGGCGGCTTCGCCGAATTCGATCCCCGTGTACCGCACCTCGCGGTCCAGATAGTCCACAATAGCCGCTTCCTTTTCGGCCGTGGACTTTTTCCCGGCAACCAGCGGGTCAACAACAGCTTTCACCGCAGCGGAGCCAGAAAAACTGTCGACGATCTTTCCGTATTCGGCTGCTACGCTCTGCCACGACGCGCCCGTGGCGAATGCGATGATGGGAAAACGCACCACATCCGGGGGAAGGTATGGCTCGCGCGGATCGATGCCATCGATCGAGCCCACATCGAAAGTGAGAGTCACGCGCGCGCTCGCCTCTGCGCGCACAGGCTTCACATCCGGAAGCAGAAACAAGTCGGTCCGCAGCGGCAGCCCCGCGGGAGCGTCAAAGATCACCCGGCTGTGCGCCACCGGAACGTCTTGCTGGCCGAGCTCGACGCGCCCTACCCGGCCCTGTGCAAATAGCGGCTGCGTCTCTGTCTCGGTGTACTCCTCTTCCACCACCACGCCCGGTGCGATCGCTGGGAACGGCGCGTGCAGCCGCTTGCCGTCGCTGTAGGTTTTGTAGTCGCCGCCGCGTGCCGGCGCTTCCGTAATCGTGTTCGGGTCCAGCGTGTGGACGCTGAAGTCCGGCGCGATCACCCGCGCGCGAATGACGGGTCGCGCTTCGTGCCACGGCTCCCAGCCAACTGCAAGAGAGTCCCATCCCTCGGCGCCCTTCTGCGTAAGCACCTTATAGACGATGCGGCCCATGTGAGTCATCCGCCCCGCGTCATCAAATGTGTAGCTCTCGTCTTCCACTAGCTCAACAACATTGGCGCCGTCGGGCACGGGCACCGCCGATGCCGCCTCATACAGCGCTTTGGGATCGGCAGAAAAGTCGGGCGCATCCCACGGATCAACAACCGCACTGGCGGCCGCACTCGCAGCCGGAGCTTCGGGCGATTGTGCAGGTGCGGCGCCGGCAGCGGCGCATGCGATGAAGGCAAAGAAAAGGCTGGGTATGAATAGGCGCAAGAAGGAATTGGACACGGGTCACCCGGCTCGCTGGAGTGTGAAGACAACGGTAAACCGAGCGGAGCCGAAGCGCAAGCAGCGACGGGGTGCAGCGCCGCTCATACAATTACGGTTGTGCCAACCGCCCTGTCTCGGGTATGACTATATTATTCCAGGAGTTGACCATGGATAACCAAGGCAGCACTGCCGCAAACAGGTTCTGCGCAGGATGTGGGGAGCCCCTCCTTCCAGACACACGTTTTTGCCCTTCATGCGGGAAACCCGTAGAGTCGCTCGGTGCGCAGGCTGTTCCCGCAACGCCAATGCCACAGGCGCCTCAGCCTCCTCAGCAATTCCCCGCTCAAGCGGCCAACGTAGCTGGATGGAGCCAACCAGGCATAAAGTGTCCGCGTTGCGGCTCCACTCAAGTTTTTGCCGCGAAGCGAGGATGGAAGTGGACGACGGGCTTGATTGGAAGCGGCAAAATCGTAGTTACTTGTCTGCAGTGCGGAAACAAGTTCACGCCTGGTCAGGGCGCCTAAGAATCGATCGCGCCCTCCGCGCCTCTGCCGCAATCCTTCTCAGCTCTGGCAGCATCTTGCCCAGAGCAAGCGGAGCCGCGTCGCGCGTCCCCAGCGCGAAGTACACATCGCGATAGTGCCGGTAAAGCTGTTCGTAAACCGCAGCCGATTTTTGATCGGGCTCGACCGTGCGTAGCGGCAGGCACACCGCAGCTTGCGCTTCCTCGATAGTCTTGTACGCTCCAGCAGCAATCAGGGCAAAGATCCCCGATCCCAGGCTTGTTGGAATCCCCGCAGGCACCAGCACCGGCTTGTTCAACACGCTCGCGTAGACGCGGTTCAGCACTTCGTTTTTTTGCGGAATGCCGCCCGCGTTGATCACGCGATCGATGCGCACTCCGTGCTCCGCCATCCGCTCCAGAATGATGCGCGTGTGGAAGGCTGTGCCTTCAATGGCCGCGAACAGCTCATCCTGCGCCGTGTGCACCAGGTTCCAGCCGAGCGTCACACCGCCCAGCTCGGGATTCACCAGAACCGTGCGGTCGCCGTTGTCCCAGCTTAGGCGCAGCAGTCCCGTCTGGCCTCCATGGTACGCATCGAGCCCTTCGCTGAGCGCGGCAACCGTGGTCCCCGCACGCTTGGCAATGGCCTCAAAGATGTCTCCTACCGCCGATAGCCCCGCTTCGATGCCCGTGTATTGCGGATGCACGCTGCCTGGCACCACGCCGCACACACCTGGAACCAACTCCGCCTGGCGCGCCATCGCAATGACGCATGTCGACGTGCCCACCACGTTCACCGCGTCGCCTTCGCGAATGTTCGAGCCGATCGCGTCCCAGTGCGCGTCAAAAGCGCCCACGGGAATCGGTATTCCAGCGCGCAGCCCCAGCTCCGCTGACCACTTCGCCGAAAGATGCCCCGCCAGATGATCGCTGGTCAGGTACTCGCCGCCCATCTTCGCGCGCACGCCGGCAAACAATGGATCGACCGCAACAAGAAACTCTTCCGGCGGCAGCCCGCCCCACTTCGGATTCCACATCCACTTATGGCCCATTGCGCATACGCTGCGCTTCAGCGAGCTCGCCTCCGTCACGCCGCACAGCGTTGCCGCCACCATGTCGCAATGTTCGAGCGCTGTCACAAAGCGCGCGCGCTTCTCAGGGTTGTGCCGCATCCAGTGCAGCAGCTTGGCGAATCCCCACTCGTGCGAGTAAACGCCGCCGCACCACTCGATGCCCTCAAAGCTCAATTCGTGCGCTTTGCGCGTGATCTCCTCGGCTTCGGCGAATGCGCGATGATCGCACCATAAGTAGTATTCGTCGAGCGGCTCCAGCCCTTCGCCCACGGGAATCACGCTCGATCCCGTCGTATCGAGCGCTATCGCGGCCACCTGGTTGCCATCGATGCCCGTCTCCTTCAGCGCATCCTTCGTTGCCGCGGCCAACGCGGCCATCTGGTCGCCGTGCGATTGCGTCGCGTAATTCGGATCCTCTCGCTTGCGGTGCAGCGGATAGCTGGCCGATGCGGTGCCGATCGGCCCCTTTTTGCTGTCGACCAAAGTCACGCGAACGCTGAGTGTGCCGAAATCGACCCCGGCAACAATGGCCATCTAATCTTCTCCGTTGGTAAACGCTTCCTGATCCGCCCAACAGACTACACTATCGCCCTGTACCGTTGCGGCGAACCGCGTCGTCCGCCTATTTCTTCGAGCCCGGCAACATCGACGTGAGCTTGCCCATGATTCCGGGCTTGGCGGCCGGTTGCGCGGGTGAGGGTTTGGCCGGGGTCACAGGTGCAGTCGCCGGTGGGCTCTGTGCCTTGGGCGCGGCCGGCTGCGCTCCGGGTCCGGCGCCTGGATTCGCGCCGTTTGGCCTCCCATTGACGACCGTCGCGTGTGCAAACTGCGGCGGTGGCGCCGCGTTGTCCTGGTTCTTCACCAGAATCGTGATGCGCCGGTTGGATGGGTCGTACGGATTGTTTTTCACGCGCAGCATCTGGTCGGCGAATCCGCGTACCTGCGTCACCTGATCGCTGCGCACTCCATCCTGCTGCAGCAGCCGCCGGGCTGAGTTGGCGCGGTCTGCCGAAAGCTCCCAGTTGCTGTAATTCGCGTCTGTCGAGTACTGCGCCGCATCCGTGTGACCCTCGATGAGCAATTGGTTCGGCAGCGTCTTCAGCTCCGAGGCCAGCAGCGCCAGCAGCTCCTGCCCGCTCGAGCTCAGTTGTGCGCTGCCACTCTGATAAAACGTCCCATTCTTGTCCTCGATAAGCTCGATGCGCAGCCCCTCGGGAGTAATCGTGATCTCGATCTGCTTGATCAGCTTCTGCAAGTCCTTGCGCGCCGCGATCTCTTGTTCAAGTTTTTCTTTCAGCTCCTGCAGTTTCTGCTGATTTTGGTCGGCTGCGGGCGCAGCGCCTCCGCCGGTTCCCGGCCCGGTTCCCGACATCGTGGTTCCCAGCAGGCTGCCGGTTCCCCTGGGATCGTTGAAGTAGCCGGCCACCGCTTTCTTCACCGGATCGTTCTGGCCCATCAGCCACAGCACAATGAACAGTGACATCATTGCGGTCACAAAGTCGGCATAGGCCACCTTCCACGCGCCACCATGATGGCCGCCATGCCCGCCCTTCTTCCTAATCACGATGATGGGTTGCGCCTTCGCCGCCATTCAATCACTCAGCCTTCGTTCCCTTGGTCCCTCCGCGGCTTGGTTCCTTGGTGCCTTGGTCCCTCAGTCCCTTAGTCCCTGCTCCTACGCCGCCGCTGCTTCTGCCACCGGCTCGCCCTTGTTCTTGCAGTTCTTCTCCATCTCGTCGAAGTTCGGCCGTGCGTACGCCGGAATCGCGCGCCGCCCCAGCTCGATTGCAATCATCGGCGCCGAGCCCTTCAGAAACGCCAGCAGCAGCACGCGCAGCACGTGCAGATAATCGTTGTGCTCGTCGGCCAGCTTCTTCATGCTGGCGGCCAATGGCCCCACCACGCCGTAACAAAGCAGGATGCCGAGAAACGTTCCCACCAGTGCCGCGGCCACGTGCTTGCCAATCTCCTCCGGTGGCCCGCCCAGCGAGCCCATCGTGATGACCACACCGAGCACCGCGGCCACAATTCCCAGGCCCGGCAGTGAATCCGCCACCGTGTTCAGCGAGTCGGCCGGTTGCACCGCCGCCTGATGATGTACTTCCATGTCGAGTTCCATCATCTGATCCATGTCAAACGGCTCCACGCCTCCTGTGATCGCCGTCCGCAGCGTGTCGCAAACAAAGTCCCGCGCATGATGGTTGCCGAGAAACTCTGGATAGTTCTTGAAAATCGTGCTCTCGCTGGGCTTCTCCACGTCCATCTCCACCGCCAGTAGGCCCTCTTTGCGCACCTTGTTCAGGAACTGGTACATCATCTTCAAAGTGCTCAGATAGCGCGCTTTGGTAAATGGCGAGCCTTTCATCGAGGCCATGAGCCCCGCAACAATGTCCTTCAGGATGCGCACCGGATTCGCCACCAGCAGCGTTCCTGAGGCCGCGCCCGCAATGATCAGAAGCTCGGCGGGCTGCAAAAGGACAAGGATGTGCCCTTTCTCCATCAGGAAGCCCGCAATGATCGCGGCGAACACCACGAAGATGCCTATGATGGCAAACATGTCGATCCCTCCACCGGAGCCGCTGCCGCGTCGTCTACCGCAACGGTCGCCCGGTTCCCGCCCGTCCTGCTGCTCGTTTCCATGGCCTCGCGCGCCCGCTCCAGCAGTCGCGCCAGCGTTTCCGCTCCATCGCTGCTGGCCTGTGCCGCGCCAATGCTTACCGTGAGCGAAACGCGATCGCCCCACCAGCGGAAGTCCGCCGTGCGCGCCAGACCGGCCAGCGTTTGCGCGTGCGATGCCAGCATCTTCGCGCTGCGCTCGTGAGCTACGATCAGAAATTCATCGTCGCCCCAGCGGCTCATCTCTTCCGCCGGGCGCAGCCCATGCACCAGCGCATGCCGCACCTTATCCAGCATCGCGTGGCAGGCGCTCGCGCCATGCGTCTTGCGCAACTCCTCCGCTTGATCCACCCCGATCCACAAAACGCTGAAGGGCGGCCCGCCACGCATGAAGTCGTCGAACTCCGTTTGCAGTCTTTCTTCGAATTCGCCCCGGCCCTCATCTGCCCCCAGGTCTTCGCTGCTCTCTCCATGAGGCAGCGCGTCAAGGCTTTCCGCGGGATGAAACAACGCCGCCTCTCCGATCCGCTCTCCCAGCCCGTCGCGCAGAACCAGAGCCCGTGCGATCACCGGAACTCCGTGCCCCAGTTTGTGCCTCGCCCTCACCAATGCGCGCCGGCCATCTCCCGCCGTCGGTCCGAACGCCTCATCTCCATTGCGGGCCTCGTCCAGCAAGAGTACTTCCAGGCCCTCGGGCAGCGGCCGCCCCAGCACATCGATCGCTGCATACCCGGTGATGCCCTGCGCCGCCTGGTTCCACAACACGACCTCTCCCTCCGTGCCCACCAGAGCAACGCCCTCGGGAACACTGTCAAACGCGGCTTCGAGCAGTTCGTTGCGGTCGGCCATCGACGCTATTCTCCGGCCCTCAATTGGGTCCCTTGGCTGTGCGGCATTGGCCGCGCACCTATCTTTCGCGCACACCGGTTCGCAGGCCGGCTTCTCCCTCTTAAATCGGCGCAATTCCGCGCAACTTCAAGGAGCTATTCCGCAATGAGGGAATTTCAATGTGGAAAGAATTGCGCTCTGTGGCGCAACGGCAACGTCAGGCCTGGGCAGCCCTAAGGCGCTCGTTTTGCTAGGGTTGACGCCGGTGCTAGCCGTGGTAGCTCCGCACCCACTCCAGGATCGACCGCACCCCGATCCCGCTGGGTCCTTTGGCGATGAACGGCCGCGAATCCTCCACCCACGCCATGCCCGCGATATCGAGATGGATCCAGGGTGTGTCCTCGGCGAAGACGTGCAGGAACTCCGCGGCGATGATGGCCCCGCCCCAGCGTCCGCCCGTGTTCTTGATGTCGCCGATGTCCGACTTGATCAAGTCCGCGTACGCGTCGCCCAGCGGCAGCCGCCAGAATTTTTCTCCCGAGATAGCAAGCGCGTCGGCGAACTTCGCGTACGTCGCTTCGTCATTTGAGAACGCGCCGGCCGTGACCTTGCCCAGCGCAACCGAAATGGCGCCGGTCAGCGTTGCCGCGTCGATCAGGTGCGTCGCGCCAAGCTGCCGCGCGTACGTCAGTCCGTCCGCCAGCACCAGACGTCCCTCGGCGTCGGTATTGATAATTTCGATGGTCTTGCCCGGCTTATCCGGGGCTATCGGCATCGCGGTCTGCACATCGCCCGGCTTCTGCGCCGTGCCCGAAGGCATATTCTCCGCCGCGCAAACAATCGCGATCACCCGCACCTTTGGCTTCAGCAACGCAATGGCGCGCATCGCGCCGATCATCGCGGCTCCGCCGGCCATGTCGTACTTCATCTTTTCCATGTTGTCTGCGGGCTTGATCGAGATGCCGCCGGTATCGAACGTAATCCCCTTGCCCACGAGGCCAAGCACCGGACCTTCCTTCAATCCTTCGGGCTCATAGCGCAAAACGATAAGCGCCGGCGGTTCCGCCGAACCCTGGGCAACACTCCAGAACGCTCCCATTTTCAGTTCATGGAGCTTTTCCGTGGAATGAACTTCGCACCCCAGGCCCACTTCCTGCGCCATCTGCGCGGCCCGCTGCCCAAGGATCGTCGGCGTCAGCTTGTTGCCCGGCTCGTTCACCAGCGAACGTGCGAAGTTCTGGCTCTCGCCTACGATTACGCCCTCGGCAAACGCCGCCTCCACCGCTGCTTGCTCGGCGCCGCCCGCAACCGCAAGCGTGAATGTCTGGATGCTTTGGTCCCTGCGATCGCTGCGGTAGGTGTCGCCGTCGAAGTCACCCACAAACGCGCCCTCCACCGCGGCCCGGGCCACGGCTGCGCCGCGCAGACCTTCGGAAATAGGGAGTGCCAGCGCCACCTCCCGAATCCCGCGCGGTTTTGCAAATCTCACGGCGGTCCCCGCGCCGTCGCGCACCGAGTGCACGGTAGCTTTCGCCAGCTTGCCCAGCCCGACTATCAGCAACCGCTTCGCGGCCAATCCCGCCGGTGCGTGCAGCAGCACCCTTTCATTGGCGCCGCCTTTGTATTCGCCGGTTGCAAGCACGCTCGCCGCAGCCGCCTGGACAGCAGCGTCGGCCGTGAGCAGCATGGGCTTCGGTTTAGCATCCGGACCCTTTTCGGTTTGAGTGTCGGTGGCCAGAACGGCCAGCAACTCGGTTGCGATCCCCGCGATCGGGGCAAAGGAAAGCTCAGTCCGCATAAAGCCTATTCTTCACGGAACGCTCGGCTTATGGCAAATCTGAGCGTGTCAGGGCGAGGGTCACCCCTTCCCGCGAGCTCGCAAGCGTATTGTGTAACTTACGCTTCAGAGATGTCATTTTGCATACGATTGACAGAAATAGTTAAAATGTCATATCATTAGTTCATGTCAGAAATCGTCGAAAACTCAGAAATTGTCACAGAATTAGAAAATGTCAAAACACGTATCAATGACAACGGCCGCATCGTCATCCCGGCCGAGATACGGCAACGCATGGGAATCAAGCCCGGAGACACGCTCTTCCTGACCTTGGAAGGCGATGTCCTGAAGGTTGAGCCGTATCTGGCCCGCATCCGCCGCATTCAGGAGAGCCTGCGCCATCTGATTCCCGCCGGTCGCCTGCTCTCCGATGAATTAATCGCCGACCGCCGTGAAGAGGCCCGTCGCGAGATGGAGGAGTGGCTTGGCTAACCCTGTTGTCTTTGACGCCTCCGCCCTGATGGCGTTGATTCGCGGCGAACGGGGTGCAGACATCGTCGCCGCCTGTCTGCCGCGAGCCGTCATCAGTACCGTCAACCAAGCCGAGGTGCAAACCAAGCTGGTATCCGCCGGAGTCGATGAATCGCTGGCCTGGTGGCACATCGCCGAGGTCAGGTGCCCTTCGGTACCTTTCGACGAAGATCAGGCGCGCATCGCCGGCGGTCTGGTAAGAATCACCCGCCCCTACGGCCTCTCCCTCGGCGACCGCGCCTGCCTGGCCCTTGCCATCCAGCGCAAAGCCACGGTCTACACCACCGACGCCGCCTGGAAGAACCTCAACCTCGGCATCCAAGTCGAAGTCATCCGCTAACCGCTCCCCATCCTCATTCGAGAAAGGATCAGCCCCCATCCACGCTCAACGTCGGGAGCGCACGCCCGCCCACTCTGCACAGCAAGCTAGCGGCTAAAAGCTAATGGCTAACGGCCGCCTCTGTGCTTGTTCGCCTTGATAGCCGCCTTCGCCTCCCGGTCCGCCTCCCGCCGCCGCTCCGTCTCCCGCTTATCCCAATCCTGCTTGCCCTTGGCCACTGCCAGCTCGCACTTCACTCGCCCATTGCGGAAATACAGCCGCGTCGGAATGAGCGTATGTCCCTTGATCTGCGTCTTGGAGAGTAGCTTGCGGACTTCTTCGCGGTGCAGCAGCAGTTTCCGCGTGCGCGTCTCGTCGTGGTTGGCGATGTTGCCGTGGGAGTACGGCCCGATATGCATGTTCAACAAGAATGCCTCGCCATCTTTGATCAGGCCGTAGGAGTCTTTCAGGTTGGCCTTGCCCTGGCGGATCGACTTCACCTCTGTCCCGCGCAGCGCCACGCCGGCCTCGAACTTCTCCAGCAGAAAGTAGTTGTGGCTGGCCGCTCTGTTGTGCGCCGCGTCGCGCTGGCCGCTGGCCACGGGATCGCGGGGCTTCGCCGGTTTTTTGGCGGCCGGCGAGTCCTTTTGGGCGGTTACATGGCTGGTTTGGCGGGCCATTGGCAGGCGTCCTTGAATTCTCATCCTAGCATCGGGCCATATCTCAACGGGCCGCGAAGAAGGTCAGCGGGGCTTTGTTAGAATGAGGGAGCGTTTCTCCGAGAAGTTCGGCACAATGAATCACATCGCTACGCCCGTGGCCCTCAACAGCCTGTTGTCGCTCGCGAATGTGGGCCCTTCGCAATGCCGTGGAGTCGTATGAACCATCGCAACCCCTCACAAGCCGTAGTTCGAACCATGGCGTCGCGATGGACGCTCATTCTCGCGCTTCTGGCCGCCGCGGCCGGCCTCGGCCTGCCTGCCGCCCGGCTCCACGCGGAATCGGCCAACTCTGACTTCAAGCAAGGCCAGGCCGCCGAGGCACGCGAGGACTACGACGCTGCCTTCGAACTCTTCCAGAAGGCCTACACCCGCGATCCGAAGGACGCGCGCTTCAAGATCGCCCTCGCTCGAATTCGCGTCACTGCGTCGTCAGTGCACGTCACGAAAGGCCGCAAATTGTTCCAGGCAGGCGACCTGCAGGGCGCGCTTTCTGAGTTCCTTCACGCCGCCGAAATCGACCCCGGCAACGAGGCCGCGCAGCAGGAGATCGCCCGCGTGCGCCAAAGGCAAGGGACCAGCGCAGCCGCTCCCGAGGTCGGCCTTCCCCAGCCGCCCGGCGAGGAGCAGGAACTTGACCAGGTCGAATCTCCGCCCGAGCTGCACCCCATCACCAGCGAGCCGCTCTCCCTGCACATGGCCGAGGACGCCAAGGTCGTCTATCAGGCCGTTGCCAGGGCCGCCGGCGTCAATGTCCTCTTCGACCCCGACTTCAACTCCAAGCGCATCCAGGTCGACCTCAACAATGTTTCCCTCCTCGATGCCCTGCGTATCGTTGGCGTCATGTCCGATACCTTCTGGCGCCCCGTCACCAGCAATACCATCTTTGTCGCGCAGAACTCGCGCACCAAGCGCCAGGAGCTCGACGAAGAGGCGGTGCAGACCTTCTATCTGACCAATGCCTGGCAGCAGAACGACCTCAACGACGTACAGACCGCCCTGCGCAACGTCATGCCCAATGCCAAGGTCTACGGCGTGCAGAGCCAGAACGCCATCGTCATGCGTGCCACGCCCGACGAGCTTCTCCTCGCGCAGCAACTCATTGACGACCTCGACAAGGCGCGCGGCGAAGTTGTCGTCGACATCGCCGTCCTCGAGGTGAGCAAAAACTGGGAGCGGACCCTCGGCATCTCCTGGCCCAGCAGCATCGGCGTCGCCCTTCAGCCCAATTGCACGGCAACCAACAGCTGCGGCACTTCCGGCACCACCACTTCCGGTACCACCGGCACCGGCACTGGCGCCTCCACCACAAACCCCACGCTTTACACGCTGGCCCACCTCAACTCCACTGATTTTGCAATGACCGTAGGTTCGGCCACCCTCAATCTTCTCCTTACCGACAACAACACCAAGGTTCTGCAGAGCCCGCGCATCCGCGCCACCGACGATCAAAAAGCCACCATGAAGATCGGTTCGAAGATTCCCGAGGCCACAGGGTCTTACTCGACGCCGGGCCTTGCCGGGGGCGCGGCCATCGGCTACGCGCAGACCCAGTTCCAGTACATCGACGTCGGCGTGAACATCGAGATGACGCCCAACATCCACTACGACCACGACGTCACGCTCAAGATCAAGATCGAAGTTTCGGCGGAGAGCGGAACGACGACCATCGAAGGCGTTACGGAGCCGATCATCAGCCAGCGCGTAGTGGACCAGGTCATCCGCCTGCGCGAGGGCGAGGCCAGCATCCTGGGCGGCATCCAGAACAACGAGGAACAGAACAATTGGAACGGCATCCCCGGCCTGAGCGCGATTCCCGTTCTCAAGTACATCTTCGGCTCCAGGGACCGCGTTATTCAGGATGACGATATCGTCTTCGTCGTGGTGCCGCACATTGTCCGTTCGCAGGAACTCGATCAGGCCAATCTGCGCGTCATCGACACCGGCTCGGGCCAGTCCATCGATCTGCGGCACGCCGACATGAGCGGCACGCCGGCTCCGTCCGCGCCAACTGTCCAACCCGCCGCAATGCAAGGTCCGACCGTGGGTTCGATTCCCGCCGAGAGCGCCGTCGAGGCCGCCCCCGCGATGCTGGCGCAGCTACGCTCCGACATGGCCTCCAGCGGAGGTCCGCAGCCAGTCGCGCAGGCCACCGTTCAACAACCTCCTGCCCAACAACCCGCTGCTCAGCCGCCCGCCGCGGCTCCCGCGCCCGCTCCGCAAACGCCCGTTCAGCCGCCCACGCAGCCCGCCGCCGCACCTCCCGCCGTCTCGCCAACCATCTCCACGGCGTCGCCTGCGCAGGCTCCAGCAGTTGCCCCGCCAGCTCCAGTGGCTACACCGGCCGCCGCCGCACCGGCCGCCACCGCACCGGCCGCAGCTACCGGCGCCGCCTTCGTGCTCAACGCACCCACCGCTCCGCCCGCCTCCGGCGCTACCTTCCAGGTCCCGGTCGTCTTGAACGGCGCTACTGACGTCGCTTCCATCGCCATTCAGCTCCATTACGACGCGGCAAAGCTCCAGCTCGTCAACGTGTCTGGCGGCGATTTCCTCAGCCGCGACGGTCAGGCCGCGCCTCCCATTCACACCGACCAACCTGCGGGAAATCTGGTCGTCGGCATCTCGCGCCCCCCCGGCACGCACGGCGTCACCGGCACGGGAGTGGTCTGCGTCCTCACCTTCCAGGCCAAAGCCTCGGGCCCCAGCGACCTGTCCATCGCTCGTGCCTCGGTGGTCAACAGCGCGCAGCAGCAGTTGCCCGCGGCGAGCGCGCAAACTAGCATCGTCGTCAAGTAGTAAACAGCGCCGATGAACCTTCAGCATCCCATTCCGGTTCAGCGAAGCGAGCGGGGTTCCCGCGGACAGGTTGCTGGCAGCGCCGGTGTCCGACTGGCGAATGAGCGCGGCCTCACGCTCGTCGAGCTCATCGTCACCTGCTCCATCCTCACCATCCTCGCCATGGCCGCGTTTCCGCTCGTGCGATTCCAGGTCAAGCGCCAGAGGGAGCGCGAGTTGCACTACGATCTTTGGATGATGCGTGACGCCATCGACAAATATAAGGACGCGGCCGACCGCGGCGCGTTCCAAACCAAGGTCGAGAGTCAAAACTATCCCCCGGATCTTGACACGCTGGTCAACGGCGTCGACGTGCAGGGAAAGAAACTCAAATTCCTTCGCAAAATTCCGGTCGATCCCATGACCGGCAATACGGACTGGGGAATGCGCTCCATGCAGGACGATCCCGACTCCGACTCCTACGGCGGCCAGAGCGTATTTGATGTCTACTCCAAATCTCAGGGCACGGGGCTCGACGGCACGAAATACTCCACGTGGTGAGAGGATAGGCTGAAAGCTGAGGGCTGATAGCTGAAAGCTGAAGAAATGCGCAACCGGCACACACAATCCGGCTTCACGCTCGTCGAGTTGCTGATTGTCATGGCGATCATCGGCATCCTGATCACGATGGCAATTCCCCGCTTCACGGCCGCGGTCCAGCACGCGCGCGAAGCGGTGCTGCGTGAAGACCTGCAGACCATGCGCATGGCTATCGACTCCTACACCATGGACAAGCAGAAGGCCCCCCAGTCGCTTGACGATCTGGTCCAGGAAGGCTACCTCAAGGCCATCCCCGAAGATCCCATGACCCACGCCAAAGATTCCTGGGTCACCGAAACCAGCGACGCCATGTACTCCATCGACGAGACCGAGCCCGGCATCAGCGATGTTCACTCTGGTTCCGATGAGCAAGGTTCTGACGGCCAGCCGTACTCCTCTTGGTAAATTCAGGAGTGAGGAACGGCTCCATGCTGAGAATTCGCGCTCTCTTCATACTCGCTCTCGTAACCGCCTTCTCCGTTTCCCTCCACTCGCAAACCCCAAGGACCATCTCTATTCGCTTGCTCGACGGCAAAACCGGCCTGCCCGTCAAGGCCTCCAACTTTCTCGTGCGCGTCGATCACTACGACACTTTTCATCCCGACTGGGTCAAAATCAATGACGATGGCACGGTGTTCGTGACCCTCCCCGCCGACGCCAAAGAGATCTCCGTCAAGGCCACCTACGGCATGGGCATGGACACCTACGTCAATTGCGATGCCGCCAAAGAGAGCGATAAAGAGCGGAACATCTGGTATCCGATCGCGACGATTCTGAACGCCGGCATCGTTGCGCCCGACGAGTGCGCCAGGACCGACTTCAAGGCCAAGCCCGGCGAGTTCATCTTCTTTGTCCGCAAGCGCGCCTGGCACGACAATCTCGAGCAATAGCTTCGAAAGTTCTTTCCATCGTGCCGACTCGCCGTCAGCTTACCCCACCGCCGGGCCTGAAAACTGAGAGCTGATAATAGAGTCTTGGCGATCGAACCTCCATCTACGGCCGCATTCGACTTCCTCATGCAAGTCGCGTTGTCCTATGCGAGCCTGCTCGAAACCCCACTTGCTCATCCGGAGACGGGCCTTGGCGGCAATCTCTTCTACGCGGGCGAACTCGAGGCCGCGGGCCGCGCGCTGGTTGTTGCGGCCAACATCGCCGGCGCTGCCACCCTCGTTGCCACCGCCGATCCCGCCGCGCAAAAACAGGCCGTCCGCGATGGCGTCGCTGATTTCGCCGTCACTACGCTCGACGAAGCCCTGCGCATCCTCAAAAATCAACTCCGCAAGCGCGAGACCGTTGCGGTATGCGTCGCGTTACCATTGTCAGAAATTGATCGCGAAATAAACGAGCGCGGCCTGGCGCCCGATCTCCTGCGCCGCGACCTACGCATTCCGCCCCTCCATCAGGCACTCCTGATTCAGCAAAACGCGGAAGCGCTGATCGTTCCGGAAGACGCTCCCACAGAACCCGATCCCAGCAGGACGCCCGCTCTCGTCACCTGGCGCGTGGGCTCAGCGCTTCCCAAAGATCTCGCCAAGCTCGACGAAATCGCCCTCACCTGCCTCGACCCCGAAGAATGGAAATCCCACCGCTGGCTGCGTCTCTCCCCGCGCTATCTCGGCCGCCTCGCGCAAGGGCTGCGCCTGCTCGACGCCGACCGCGAATTCGTCGCACGCTTCATCGATCGCGCGCGCCAATCTGTCGATCTCGGCGAAATCACCTTTGCCATTGAAATCGTCTCGTACTTTCGCGGCCAGCGCGACGTGTACCGCTTCTCCCCCACCAAACCCTAGTCAGCAAACAGCAGGTCCATGCTTCACGATCCACGGTTCACGATCCACGACCACCATTCACCGTCCACCGTTCCCTACTCCCTATTCCCTGTTCCCTGTTCACTTGTTCCCCTAGTCCCTAGTCCCGAAGTCCCTCAGTCCCTGCTCCCTAGGTCCCTGCCTCTTCAATCTTCCGCCACAACTCCTCAATGCCGTATCCGGTCTTGGCCGAAACCGCCAGGATCTCGTCAAATTCGAGTTCTCGCTTCAGCGCCGCCAGGTTGCGTGTGCGCTCGTTGCCGCTCAGCCGGTCCACTTTCGTCGCCACCACGAGGAGTTCGCGGCCCACGGAGCGGAGCCAGTCGAGCAACTGCCGGTCGTTTGGCCGCACAGGCACGTTCGCATCCACGATGCAGATGCACAGCACCAGCGTCGCGCGCGTCGCGAGGTACGGTTCAATAAATCCCGGCCACTCCGCCGAAATCGACTTCGAAATCTTCGCGTAGCCGTATCCCGGCAAGTCCGCGAAGATCATCTTCGGCGCGCGCCGCTCCCCCGAGACCTCAAAAAAATTGATCGCCCGCGTGCGCCCCGGCGTCGACGAGACTTTCGCCGCCTTCGCGCCCACCAGCGCATTCAGCAGGCTCGACTTGCCCACATTCGACCGCCCCAGAAACGCGATCTCCGGCACGCTCGCTTTGGGAAACTGCGCCGCCGAAACCGCGGAAAGCATGAATTCGGCCGACCATCGCATCGCGCGCAACCTCTCTCCTGAGTCTACGCGGCCTGAATCTACGCGGAGACATCCCGCCGATGAGCGCTACGTCTCGGCCACCGCCAGCGGCCGCGTGCGGTCCGTCCGCAGCGTCGGCACAGCCGCCAGCAGCGTGCGCGTGTACGCGTGTTGAGGCGCAGCCAGCACGCGCCCGCATTCGCCGGTCTCCACCACTTCCCCGCGCCGCATTACCGCAACCCTTCCGGCAACCTGCCCCACCACCGCCAGATCGTGCGAGATGAACAGCATTGCCAGCCCGTATTCGCGCTGCAGTTCGCCGAGCAGCGCCAGAATCTGCGCCTGCACCGTCACGTCCAGCGCTGTCGTCGGCTCGTCGGCAATCAGCAGCCACGGCCGGTTGATCAGCGCCATCGCAATCAGAATGCGCTGCCTCTGCCCGCCTGAAAACTGATGCGGATAATCGCCATATCGCTGCGCAGCATTCGGAATTGCAACCGCCTCCATCGCCGTCATCGCCTTTCGCTTCGACTCTCTGCCCGTCAGCCGGGGTGCGTGCGCCTCCGCGCATTCAGCCACCTGCGGGCCCACCGTCATCACCGGGTTCAGCGCCGTCATCGGCTCCTGAAAGATGATTGCGATCTCGCGCCCGCGAATTCTCCGCATCCGCTCCGGCGTCTGCCGCAGCAGATCCACTTCCCTGCCGTCACCTCGCCACAAAATCTGCCCGTCCACTTTCGCTGTCGGCGGCAACAGTCCCATGATCGCCAGCGCCGTCGCGCTCTTGCCCGATCCAGACTCGCCCACCAGCCCCAGCACTTCGCCCTCGTCCACGCTCAGGCTCACGCCGCGCACCGCTTCCAAGGCGCCAAATCGCACCTCGAGACCGCGAATGTCGAGCAGAGCCCCCATACGCTCATCCTAGAGCACGCCGGCCCGCGCAACATAAGGCCGTCACATACTCTGATCGCCGGTGGTTTAGGAAACGGGAAAGGAATTTTGGCGCCGAAGAAGGGACTCCGCTGAGACGCAAACTATTAGCCTTTGAGAATAAGCCAGACGCTTAGGCCTCCGATTGATCACCCTGAACTTCGTTGCGCGCAGGAAACCCGGCGAACTCCAGCACGCACCAACCTGTTTCAGCACCAAAACCGGCTGGATTGAGTAAGAAAGGTAGCAACAGCTGCCACCCCGGACAGCCCTTGCACCCTCGTCCGCTTCAACCTTTTCGCCCGTTACGCATTTGCCTGCTTGTGCGGCGAGAACAGACGGGGATTTCCGCTATGGTCAATTCCGCTCAGACCCCGGGAAGCCGCGGGACTACAAACGTGATAGCGCTCAAAGCCGCAATCCAAGCCTTAACGTGTCAACGTGCTTGGAGCAAAGGAAAATGATATGCCACAGTTCGGGTCACCTTTTTCAGAGTTGGCGAATGGCAGGAAGCTCTCGGACGAGGAACTCGTCAGAGCAATTCGGTTCATGGTAGCCGCAGAGTACGAAGCGACTCAGATGTATATGCAGCTTGCCGAGTCAACCGACAACATACTCGCCGCGGCAGTGCTCAAGGACATAGCGGACGAGGAACGTGTACACGCAGGAGAGTTTCTGAAGCTGTTGTACGAGCTTGCTCCCAATGAAAAGGCGCTCTATGCCAAGGGGGCTGGAGAAGTGGAAGACATCGCGAAATCGCAACTTCAGCACACGACGTAGGCCGCGCAGGAACGTAAACGCGCAGCTCCCTGCAATTGGAGCCCGGCCGCCTCCGCAGTTGGGTCGATTCGTCTTAAGTTGGTACGCCCATTCCCGGCCCGAACGGACCCGTAAGGACGGCCGTCGAACTCGGCAAAGTTGAAGAGTGCCTTACTGGCATAGCTGCGTGATCTGCTGGAATGGATCAGGCTTGGCTACCGGATAAGGCAAGTGGCGCGAATCCATGAACTGAATTTCCCATCGTATGTAGAACTGCGTGGAATCTCCTCGTGTCGAATACGTTCATGGAATCGTCAAAATGTGCGTATTGGGAGTGTTGAGCAGTCTTTATTTTCAATAACTTGTTTGATTTTCAACGCGGGTGTTTGATCTGACTCCCGCCGCCTCCACCATGCTTGATCGTGAGCATGATCTGCCGCTCGTTTGCACGCATGGAAATCACTTCGTGCAGTTCAGAATGCCGCATTTGGCCGGTAGTCCGCGCCTTTTGCATTACGATTCCCGAGCGCAATTACTTCTTGCTATGCGAACATGAACATGCTCAAATCATCCTTCCCGATGATGAAAGCAAAGGCATAGCAGATGGCGCACGACGTTTTCATAAGCTACTCCTCAAAGGACAAGCCAGTCGCAGACGCCGCATGTGCCACTCTTGAATCCAGCGGCGTGCGCTGCTGGATTGCTCCCCGCGATGTGTCGCCCGGCGTGGCGTATGCGGAATCGCTGGTCAACGGCTTGTCCAATAGCCGGCTGATGGTCCTGGTCTTTTCCGCCAATTCGAATCGCTCCCCCCAAGTGCTGCGCGAAGTCGAGCGCGCCGTCAGCAAAGGGTTGCCGATCCTTCCACTGCGGATCGAAGACGCACCCATGTCCCAGGCGATGGAATACTACATCTCCAGCCAGCATTGGCTCGACGCTCTCACCCCGCCTCTGGAACGCCATCTTGCCCGCCTCTGCGAGAGCGTGAAAGCTCTGCTCTCGAGCCAGGCCGACGACGAACGCGAGCAATCGCGCGAGCCTGACCGGAAATCAGTCACCGGGCGAACCGCAGGCGATTCACCTATCACCGTCCCAGCCACCGCCCCAGCGGATCATGCGGACTCGGCGCGTGCACCTTCCAGCAAGCTCTTCTGGTGGATCGGCGCTGGAGTGGTTCTTCTAATCGCGGCTGCGGTCTTCGCGATAGTAGCCTTCAAAAGCCGCACCACCTCTCAACCGGCAGAACCAACTGCAATTGGCGGCCCTTCCGCAGCGCCGGTATTCAGCAACGTGAACAACGAGCTTCTCAGCGCGGCATCGAGCGGCGATACTGCTGCGGCCGCGCGGCTATTGGGACAGGGAGCTGACGTCGACGCAAAGAACAATCAAGGCGATACGGCGCTCCTGCTGGCTGCAAAGTCAGGAAAGATTGACACGGCCAGGCTCTTGATTGAGAAGGGCGCAAACATCGAAGCCAAGAACAATGTGGGCGAGACAGCGCTCATTGCCGCATGTACTTCGGGCCATGCCGAGATTGCGCAGCTACTGGTAGAAAAAGGCGCCGCCACTGACGCGCGCGACGATGGTGGCGCGACGCCGCTGATGTACGCCGGCCTCGGGGGAAATACAGCGATCATCGATCTGTTGCTTGCCAAGGGCGCAAACATCAATGCGCAGGACGATAAGGGTGAGACGCCACTGATGTATGCCGCTTCTGCTGGGAGCGAGGATGCGGTGAAGCTCATGCTGCACAAGAATGCAAACCCGGCAACAAAGGACCACAATGGCCAGACTGCGCTTGAGTATGCGACACAATGGAAGCGCCTTGATGTTGTCCAGCTCCTCGAACATCGGAATCGATAAGGTCGATAGTATGGACCGGCTCATCGGATTCGGAGATGTTCCTTCCTGACGGGGTGTACCATCTTTGCGAAAGGTATAAGGACACAAAAGGCATATGGACCCATATCGTTCAGGTTCTGCCGGACTTCATTCCGGAGAACCAACAATTCGGGACATTTGGAATATCTTGCTCCGCGCAAGAACAACGAGCAAATTCGCCATTCTCGGCGGTGTGATTGTTCTTCTAGCGGCGGCATTTCTTGCCGGATCGCGCTTCGGGAGTAATCTCGTTCCCGGCGGAGGAGTCGACCCAATTGCGGCAACACGGGCCAACAACCAATTCCAGTTGGCAATCCGGAGTCGCCCGTCCGTCAAGGTCTTCGAAGACTTCCTCAATTTCACAGCTGAGAAGAACTGGCCCGGTGCGTTCCGCCTACTGGGGCCTTCATGGGCCAAATTCAACATCAACCAGCCCAATGATTTGGAACGCATCTACAGAAGAACGCTTCGCTACGAGTTCTATTACTACATCCCGGACAGCGTGACCGACGACAAGGAAGTTTACAACGTGGACTTTGCATTCTGGGACGCGGTGCCCGATCTTCCAGTATTCGATGGCGTCGTGAATTCGAACTTGTCAGATGTCCTGGCGCCGGCGAAGGTTGATGCTCTCACACAAGCTCTGGTCGACGAGCTTCCAAATGATTTCGTTGTGCCGGACTCGGAAAAGAATCAGCTGCCTGCCCTTGCCGGGAAGTTCGTTGACCGTTTGAAACTGAGCGATATGGTTCTCCACCAGGATGACATCGTCGAGATGCTGGGCGATGAGTTGGGTCTTCAGCCGATTGTGAAAGGCAATTCGTATTTCCAAACGGCCGAAGCCGGCAAAGAGGAACGCCGATTTCTAAAGGTGGTTTTGGTCAAACAGAATGGCCAGTGGTTGCTCGACTCTTACGACTCATTCATGGTTGCAAAGAGATAAGGCGTGTGAACGAAGCATGGACTCTTGGGAATGGAGCGCTTCGGTGAATCGACAGATTCTCCCCAAATCGCTCTTACTCGTGGCCGCGCTGGCCGGAATCTCCGCCGCGCCTTTGCTCGAAGCCCAGCAACCGGCCGTTTCGCCCGGCGCAACAGCGCCTCGAGCCCAGCAGGCAACTCCGGCCAAAGTCACCCATCCGCCTCAGTACTATGTTTGGAAAAGAGCGCACGACGCGCAACTGCTGGTGGATTTCGGCGGGCTCGAGCGCTTTAAGGAGGCCGATGCCGTGCTGGCTGCGCCCAAGCCCGGCGAGGACCGCGTCGTCTTCATGGGCGATTCGATCACCGAGGAATGGAAGCTGGGAAACTCGTTTCCAGGCAAGCCCTACATCAACCGCGGAATCAGCGGTCAAACCTCGCCGCAGATGCTGGTGCGCTTCCGGCAGGATGTGATCGATTTGAAACCGAAGATCGTGATCATTCTCGCGGGGACCAACGACATCATGGAGAACACAGGTCCGATGACGGTTGAACAGAGCGGGGAGAGTATTGCCTCCATGGCCGACTTGGCCACGGCAAACAACATCCGAGTGGTCCTTTGCTCGGTGCTGCCATCGTCCGAATTCGCCTGGTCGCCGGAGCTTAAGCCTGCACCCAGAATCGTGGAATTGAATGCATGGATCAAGCAATACGCGGCTGAAAAGGGCTATGTCTACGTGGACTACTACTCGGCAATGACGGATGAGCGGGGGGGCCTACCGCCCGCGCTGAGCGACGACGGCGTTCACCCGCTATCGGCCGGTTTTGCGATCATGGCGCCTATGGCGGAGGCGGGAATCGAGAAGGCGCTGGAGCGCGGAAACTAGTCTGCTCTTACTGTGCTGTCCGCCCTGCGGGGAAGTTAATAACAGGCTCTAGCGGGGCGATTTCGTATCGGCCAGTCAATCGGCCCTTGCGTCGGCCAAACACCGCAACCGCATATGCGGCCCGGCGTCGCGCTCGCTGTTCCCAGCGGGGCAATCCATCGAGGGGACGCGGGTAAGCCAGCATTGCGCTGATAAATGACGCCTCCTCCATTGACAGTCGATCGGCGTCCTTATTGAAAACCCTTTGTGCAGCCGCATTCGCGCCAATAAGGCCTGAGCCAAAAAAAGCGCAAGCCAGATAAGACCGGAGAATTTCAAGTTTCTTGTGGCGGGATTGGATAACGAGAGCTAAGAATGCCTCGTACATTTTCCGCTGCATCGTCGGCGCCCTATATCCCGTCACCGTGCGCACAAACTGCATGTCGATTGTGCTTGCCCCTCCGTGTTTGCGGCCCCTGAGCACCTTGATAGCCTCCCGGAGAATCGAAAACGCGTCCACACCGGGATGATGAAAGAATCTTCTGTCTTCGATGGCGATGGTCATCAGTTCCAAGGCTGTCAATGCAGCCGCGGGCGACTGCGGCAATGGCCGGACGTTTTGATCGATTCGCGACAAGTCGCTTCGCAGCCTCACGAACCACGTCGAAGGCTTGGCCCAGTCAGGTCGTTCGAGCCCACTGCGCGCACCGGGCTCGGCCGCAACCTGGCGGCTTCTTCGGGACTCTCTCGATCCCCAGGCATCCGCAACGTTCGTCTTCACCCATTCCGCAACGGCGTCCGCCGTCGCATCGCCGAACAGATGGTTAGGGCAGTCGGTGGTTCCTTCGTTGCACGGGGCAAATCTGTGTCCCATCACATTCGCGGCAGGTATTCCATAGGCTGCGGCAAGCCAGCGAACGAGTTGCGCACTCGCCATGCTCTGAGCATCCGTCAAGCGGTCGGTTGCCGTGCCCACATGCTCGATGCCAATCGATCTGGAATTAATGGCTTTCGCGTGCCAGGCGGAACACTCATCGCGGACCATTTGGTAGATATCGCCATTCTTATCGACAACATAATGAGCTGATACTTGCGACTTGCGATCCAAAAACCAGTTGATTGTCCCCTCGACGGTCGCCGCCGTGGTGCAGTGCAGCACAATCATGTTGATGCTGGCCCCATTGCGCGAGGAGTAATTTGGGCTTTCGATGAAGCTTTTGATGGCTGGTTTCACATGTCGCGCGTCTTGACCCGAAATCGCTCCTGCGTCAAACGTGCGCGGCCCCCCACTGATCCTTTTTCGTTCCCTATTCGAAATCTTTGTTGTCACCTGCTCATCGGCCGAGCCGGAAAGTGGCTTCGGGGCATCGCCAACCGCCTCAACAACAATCTTGAATGTCGGATCCCGCGGTTCAACGACCTTCATTCCGTCCACCGTATCGTCGCAGCGAAGCTCACATAAATAATCGGCATTATCGCAGCGGAGCACGAGTGCCAGGGACGCGCAAGTCTTTCCAGGAATCCGTTGCAATCAATATACGCTTCATCCTCTTTTTTGAACGGTCCGAGAGTTCTCAAAGGTCTCGATCTGGTCACCCATCATTTCACCGCAATGACTCTCCTATAATGACCGGGAAGCAGCGCCGCGCCCATGCCCGGAAGGTGGGAGACGTCAACAATGCCAGGCAAGATCAATATCTTCAGTTCGGTCGGACGGTTTGGCGCGAACCTTTTCGGGGACGTGACCATCGTCCAACAGCTTCTAAACCTCAAGATTCCGATCCCTTTGCGCCCGCTCGACGTTGATGGACTCTGCGGGCCGGCAACAATATCCGCCATCGAGCGAGTTCAGCGCCATGATCTCCTCATGGCCCAGCCTACTGGAAAAGTGGAACCGGACGACCCCACGTTCAGCTTCCTCACGCGTGGCATCGCGGCTGAAGCTCTCGGCAGTCAGCAGATCGCCTGGGGAGCCAAAGTGAGTGCCGCGTTCAAGGTCAAGCTGATTGAGATTGCCCGGAATATTGATATCGATCCGAACTTCCTGATCTCGGCCATGGCCTTTGAAACAGGCGAGACCTTCAGCCCATCGATAAAGAACACCAACGGAGCCACCGGCCTGATTCAATTCCTGCCGGACACAGCCGTTGAGCTTGGCACGAGCACTGCGGACCTGGCCGCCATGACTGCCGTAGACCAGATGGATTATGTCGAGAAGTATTTCAATCCCTACAAGAACATGCTCAAGACCATCGAGGATGTGTACATGGCCATCCTTTGGCCGGCCGCAATCGGGAAGGCAAACTCATGGGTTCTCTTCAGCAAGCCCAGCGCCCAATACGATCGCAATTCCGGCCTCGACACCAACAAAGACGGAACTGTAACCAAGGAAGAGGCAGCAGCGATGGTCAAGGCTAAGTTGCTCAAAGGCAGAGGCGCGGGATACTTCGGATAAATTCTATGCGAACGGCCTTAGCGAATCGACGGCGCCGGGGGAAGATTCAATGAATCGACAATCTGGCGTCGCGCGACCCGCGCGTCTCAAACGCCTCCTATCCCAGACGAATCAATGCTGCGGAGTAATGGGGAACGCCTACGCGTATCTTGCCAGAGTTTGCCTTCAGCGGCTCGCCGCCTCGCGGATGGAATTGTCCATTGCCGCGCACAACGCTTCCCTGAAACGTGACCCCGTCCTTGGCGTCGATTGATGAGGCCTCGAGGCGCGCGACCGAAGGTCGTGTGAATCCAACCGCAGGATCGGTGATCGTAACTTCCGCATCGCGGCCGTCCTTGTTAAATACGGCAACCAGACGTGTCGCGGCTCCTCCGCCGGCCGCATAGGCCGTAACATTCCCTCCCTGCGCTTCAAGCGTCGTCCTTTTCAAGGTGTGCCCTGCCAACTGTTGCGCCAGCATCAGGCCGTAGTACTCCGGCCGAGCAGCAAAGCCGCTCTCAATGGAGCCCACGATCGGCGAATAGTAGCCATTCGCCCCTCCATGCAGATTCACCCCGACGCATCCCAAAGTCGCAATTTGAAGGCAAAAATCCCCAGCCCACAATGCCGACGCGAACGTATCACTGACGCCCGGCTTACCCGCGTTATAGCAGGAGTTTCCTTCCGCCATGCGAAACGGCAGACCGGCAGCCTTTGCCGAATCCAGCGCTTGCCGGCAGGAGTCGTCAAATTTGGCTCCTGGGTGCAAGAGCCGATCAATCGTCATGGTTGGATCGGTTGGAGGGCCCAGCGGATAGTAGTGGCTCGTCGCAAGCACAATCTCTTTCGGAACGTCGTCGGTGAACTGCTTTACCCATCTCTGATCTGAGGCCGTGTCCGGTCCGGCCACCGCAACGTGCGGGAGCTTCTCGTGAAACGCAGCACGAAACATCTTCCAACGAGTCAGGTACTCGTCGAATGTCCAAGGCTTGTTCTGCTGATCCCGATGCTTGAAAAGATCAGGTTCATTCCCGAATTGCACTGCGATCAGTTGCCGTCCCAGCGTCCTGGCTACATATCCGCCTTCGGCAAGCGCCTGCTGCAGCGTGCCTCCGCCGAGGTTCAGGCCATAGATGCATCGCCAGCCGGTCGCGCTCAGAAAGCCCTGCAAGTTGCGGATGGAATGCGGCGTGATGTTGAAAGTCCGCGGCTCGCGATGGCCGGGATCGGGCCCCACCAATCCGCCGGCGTCCGGTGGGGTTGCCGGCTCCATCTCTGACCAAAGCGTAAACTCGCTCAGGTTGCCACCCAGGCGCAGCACGCCCGCTGGGTTCAATGTGCGAAACATTTGAATCAGTGCCGTGTTCCGGGGCGAAAAGAAATCTGGATAAGCCAATTGCCCGCTCTCGTAGCTCAAGCCCATGTAATCGAGCGGCACTTTGGCAAGATTCGTCGCAGAGTCGATGGTCAGCTCAACCTCTAGAGCGGACGGCTGTGCCATCAACTTGCGCGGTCCGCTGAGTGCGATTGCGCCGAGCGCAGCGCTCATGGAGCAGAATTCTCTTCTCGACAGTTCTTTCATGGTCTTTCCGTTTCTCGTCTTTCCTTGGCATTGTAACCGGGCAGAGTTGGCCGCTTGGCCCCGAGGGACTGATCCTTTGCTCCGGTTGGCGCATTTGTTCGCCCGCACAAATATGCAACGCGTGGGTAGATGGAAATCAGGATTGCGCCCGCCCGCAATGAGCGGGCGCAAAGGTAAAACAAAAACACCCGGCTAGAAGGTCAGACGTCCGCCCAACTGAATAACGCGCTGGGTGCCGGCGGCCGAGGTGATGCTGGCCTGAGAGCCCGACGTGATGTTCCCGGAGGACGGCTGGCTGAGGCTCACCCAGTTCATGACGTTGGTGACCTCGGCGCGGAACTGGAACACCATTCCCCGCTCGAATGTAATGTTGCGGAACAGGCCCGCATCCATATCCTTGAGGCCCGGTCCGATCAGGGAGTCGCGTCCCACATTGCCATCTGCGCCGCCAAGGCCGATGCCCCCGGCGACACCAGGCCCGTTGGCCACGAACGCTGCGTTGTTGAACCAATGCGCGGTTACGCTATCGCCAGTGCACACACGGCAGCGGTGTGGAGAGAGCTTGGGGCTAACCGGGGTAACAGTGTTGTAGTCGGGGCGGTTCGCGTTCGCACTGTCAAAGTTCTTGTTGGATCCCGTGGACACCGTAAACGGCCCGCCGCTGATCAGATAGACGACCGGTGAGATCTGCCAGCCGTTGACCACTTCCTTCATGAAGAAATTCGATCCATGGTAGTAGTTGATGGTCCACATACCGGAGATGGCAGCATTACTGTTATGGTTTTGATCCATGAGGCCATATTCTTCCCGAAGGCCGCCGCCGATCGCGCCCAGGGAGTTGTTGGTCGCGGTGAAGGGCTTGCCAAGCACGCCGAAATCCTGCGCGCCCTGCAATCCATTCTCCACGAAGTTTGCGCTTTCCAGCGCGCGGCTCCAGACATAGAAACCGCTGACTGTGAAGCCGCGTGACAGCGACTTGGTCGCCGAGATTTGCAGCCCGTTATAGTTGGAGGTCTGGTCTGAGATCAGGTCGGTAATCCCGGTCAGGGTGCCAGCCGCACCGGGAGTGCCGCCATCGTATTGACGACGGGCGTCGGTGCTGGCCGCTGCCGTGCTGGGCGTGCCGAAAACCGTTGAATAAGGCGCGTAGTTGGCGTCGACGAAGGTTGACAGGTGACGGCCGAGGGTACCTACATAAGCTACCGTCGCGCTTATCCTGGCAGGCAATTGCCGCTGCACGCTGAGGTTGAACTGGTAGACCGACGAATCTTTAAAGTTCGTCACGATGGCTTCGATGGATTGGTTCGGGTAGAACTTCGGAGCCGACGGCGTATAGGTGTAGGGGAAGATACCTCCACCAGGTGTGCCACTGGGGGCGGGGAAATTGTAAGCGGGGCCACCGTACAGATTTGTGAGGGATGGAGTGGGGCCAAAGCCGTTGCGAATGGAGAACGGCATGGCGTTGCCGGGCTGGTTCCACTCATTGCCGGCGGGATTGCCGAAGAAGATGCCCGCTGCGGCGCGAACCGAGGTCTTGCCGTCCCCGAACGGATCCCATGCGAAACCGAGACGAGGTGAAATGTGTGTGAACGACGTGGAGATGATGCCGCGACCGACGCCTTTGTCCCCAGGGAACAGTTGGCCCAACGGCGCAGCCGGAGTAACGGTGGATTGCTGGTTAGGCACAAACGACGCCGTCCTGTTATGCGGATCGACAGGAGGCGTATCGATGTCCCACCGGATTCCGATATTGGCCGTGAAACGGGAAGTGATGCGGTAGTTATCCTGCGCAAACACCGCGTAGTGCCACGTGCTCAGATGCGTGGTATTAATCCGTTCATAAGTAAGTAGACATACCCCATGTGGAGTTAGAGGAATGCATATTGGGTGTCCGGAGTAAGAAAGAACATGCGGATAGTCCAAGGCAGCTTTTGCAAGGATTGCAGGCGGG
>Ga0224555_1000494_pt1 | contig 59792 bp, 42 predicted proteins | sample 714S23034metaG_FD_180687 | JGI IMG/M metagenome (GOLD analysis project Ga0224555, IMG submission 180687) | Peat soil microbial communities from Stordalen Mire, Sweden - 717 S2 30-34 | ecosystem: Environmental > Terrestrial > Soil > Wetlands > Peat | place: Sweden: Norrbotten County, Stordalen... | reverse complement strand
ATAAAATACGGTGACGTATATTTACGGGCTATACCTTGGAGGGCGCTCTGTTCGCGCGTGGTGAGAACGATGGGGAAGGGGCTGTGTCTAGGCATGGCGTATGTAATCAAACATACGCGCAGTTTGCGGATTTCGTTCAGAAGCGCAACAAGAATACGTCATATTATTTATGCCACTGAGTACTTAGGGCCAGCTTCCCGGTCGCCGGCGATCAATTCATTCCCAACGGGGACGGTGTCAACCCGGATGGGAACGCGGCCCTCAATTCCATAGACGCCGCCGATGACGGCGCCAATTTCGTCATTGGAGAACGGACGGACGGGCTTTTCCCCTTCTCTGGAACGGTGGATGACACTGCCGTTTACCAATATGCCCTTAGCCCGCAGCAGATCACGAGTCATTATGCCGATGCCGCCCTCCTGACCATCGCCAAGGCAGGCGCCAATGTGGCGCTCACCTGGCCGGTGGGCATTCTGCAAGCATCCACCAATGTGTCGGGTGTCTTTACAAATGTGGCCAGTGCGACGTCGCCTTACACCAACGCTGCCAACGGGACGGCGCTATTCTATCGGCTCCAAGTGCCGTGATGCGACCACCGCCGCTTGCGCGGCCGGGGCGGCCTCAAACCGCCCCGGCCCAAGGCGGCGGATTTCGATGCCGCCATGAAGAAATTGAAGAGGTCCATTATGCGCGGGAACATCTTTTTCAAACGAACCGAACTTGGGGGTGTTGGCTGGCGGCGCGGATTCACCTTGATTGAGTTGCTGGTGGTCATTGCGATTATTGCCATCCTGGCCGCCATGCTGCTGCCGGCGTTGTCGAAAGCCAAGCAGCAGGCCTGGGGTTCGCAGTGCGTCAACAACCTGAAGCAATGCCAACTGGCCGCCGCGGAATACAAAAACGACAATAACAGCTACCTTGTGCCCAACTCGCCTTATACCGGCTACTCCTACGCCGGGGCGTCCAACACTTCCTGGATTGACTGCGCCGACGGCGTTGAAAGCTATCCGACCGCGTCGCCCGGAAACACCAATCTGGCGCTCTACAAGAATGGTTTGCTCGCGCCCTATGTCGCGTCGCAAGTCGGCATATACAAATGCCCGGCGGACAACATCCCGTCGGCGGACGGCCAGCGTCTCAGAACCTATTCGATGAACGGCCAAATGGGGGCGGTCTATATGGCCAAGGCCAACTTCAATGACGACAGCCCGGCCCTCCAATACTCCAAAGACGCGGATATTATCCATCCGGCGCCTTCGGATGCCTTCGTCTTTGGTGAAGAAAACATGTGGTCCATCCAGGATGGCTATCTCGAAATTGACAGCCACGACGGCGGTTTCCCGGACGTTCCCGCCGCTGCTTACCATAACAATGCCATGGCGCTCTCTTTTGCCGACGGTCACGCGCAAATCCACAAGTGGCAGACCTCCTCCTTGCGCAATGCCAAAAGCCACAGCCCACAGGTGTCGGGCGGATCGGAAAACGTGGATTGGATTTGGTTTGGCCGCCATTCCGCGGCGGACGCGGATTCAACGTATTATTAGCCGATGACCGGGCGCCGGCTTGTTCACGGCGCGGCCAGCCTGGCGCGCAACACTTCGAGGTAACGCCGCGCCACGGCGTTGGTTGGACTGCGCTCCGCCACGGTCTCAAATTCTTTGAGCGCGTCGGAGGTCCGCCCTTCTTTCGCCAGCGCAATGCCCAGATTCAGCCGCGGCTCGATTAACTCCGGCATGAGCCGCGCCGCCTCGCGAAACTCGCGGGCCGCCTCGGCAGGTTGATCGCATAGCCCCAGTTCGCGCCCGCACTGGAAATGCGCCTGCCCCCAATCCGGCGACAACCGCGCCGCCGCCGCATACCGCGCCGCCGCTTCGCGGTGCCGCCCCATCGCCGCCAGATTCTGTCCGGCGTCAAACCGCACAGCGGCGTCGCACGGCTCCAGCGTGATGGCGTCGGCGAAATTCGTGCAGGCCTCCTGGAGCCAGCCCCGCCCCTGGCAAAAGCGGGCCAGCGTCGCCAGTTCCGGTCCGTGATGAATTCGATTGGCCAGTCCTTTCTCGAAGCAGGCCTTGGCCTGGTCTTTTTGGCCCATGCTTTCGAGCAGTTGCCCCAGGCCCAGCCAGGCCAGTCCGAAGCGCGGCTGAATGTCCAGCGCGCGCCGGAATTGCCGCAGCGCCTCCTCCTTCCGGTCGAGTTTGACCAGGGCCATGGCCAGATTCTGCAACGGCCAGACATCCTGCCCGTTCAAGTCAAAAGCGCGTTCAAAGGCCGCTGCCGCCTCCTGGTGCTTCCCTTGGCCAACGCGAACCATTCCAAGTTGCGACCAACCCTGCGCGTCGCTTGGCAGCAAATCCACCGCGCGTTCCGCCTCCTCCGCCGCCCCCGCCAGATTCCCCGCCTCCGCTTTGAGGGCGGACGCCTGTTCCCGCAGCAGCGCGTCATCCGGGGCCGCCGCCAGCGCGCTCTCCACCACTTTCAGCGCCTGCGCTGCGGATTCCATCGGCCCTTGCGCCAGAGCCGCCACGCGCCCCATCTGCTCGTCGTGGTTGATCTGTGTCGTGAAGGGCGGTTCTGTCAGGCGTCCCATGATTTCGCCCACCGCCGCCGCCGCGTCGCGCTCTGTTCGCCCCAGGCGCCGGGCGCAGTCCGACTCCGTGGGCCACGATGGTGGGCCGGTGGCGGCGGCGCGTGGCGGCAGCAGTTTCTCGATTTGTTCGGCCATGGTTCGCGCCAGCAGGTAGTTGCCCTGGAAGGTCGGGTGGACATGTTCGTAAAATAAATTCCCGCCCGGCAATCCATCGGGGCAGGCCGCCGCCAGCGCCCGCTCCGAGTCCGCCAGGAGAATGTGTTCGGCTTCGCGGCCCGAGGCGGCCTGGCGGATCAGCGCGTTCAAGCGTCCATCGCAACGGAACCGCAACGTGTCCAGGTCGCGGGCGGCGGCGAAGCGCGTTTGCGCCTCGGACGGCCGCCCAAGATCCAGCGCGCAGCGGCCGAGGCGAAATTGCAACCCAGCCACCGTGTCATCAATCCGGGCGGCGGCTTCGTAACGCGCCTCGGCCTCGGAGAGATGCCCGCTGTTTTCCGCCGCCACGCCCGCTTGGTGGAGTTGTTCCCATTGCGCCTTGTCGGAGTCCGCCAGTCCGGCGCGATGCTCCGAGGCGAAGGGCGCGCAGTCTTTCAAATTCACCGCCACTGTGCTCACCACCACCCCGGCGCCGCTCTCATGCCCGGCCCGCAGGATGTCGGCCAGATTCCGCGAAAAATTGCCATAGACGGCGGCCATGCGCGGGTCGTCGGCGCGGACTTGCTGGTCGAGGAACATCATCATGCCGCCCCAATCTCCGTTCTCGGACGGTGCTTTGTGCCAGGCCGCGCGCCAGGACTCCAGCCACTGGCCAAGGCGCGTCGTCTTGAGGGCCAGGCTTGCGCGAACCAACGGCACTGGCGGCGATTGCGGGCCAAAAACCGTCCCGGCGCCGAACGGCCCCACGACTTCGTTGTTCCCCATATAGACAACCCAAATGTCCCCGCCAGCCTTGGCGCAGTCGCGGGCGATGGGGACAATGACGTGGGAATTGATGGCCGTCATGGCGGCGTTGACCACCTCGAATTTCAACCCGGGATGCCGCAGGCTCAACATCGCTTGCAACACGCGGGGCAGGCCCAAGCGCGGCTGGGGGTCGCCGTAGGCGGCGGACTCGCCAAAAACAAAGATGCGAATGACCTCCGGCGGTTTATCCCGCGCAATCGAGATCGGATGCGGCGCGCGCGCGCGGCGCACCCCAAAAAACCGCACTCCGAACTGGTTGTTTTGCACGAGTGTTTTTTGGCCGTGGTGGACCGAAGGAAGCAGGAAGGCCGTCGGATAGCCGGAGCCTGCCAGCCGCAACGCCGCTTCGGCCGCCAGCAGCGCCAGCAGCGGCGCCACCAGAGCCAGCAACCGAAACCGCCACAGTTTCCACCCGGCCAACGGCGTCCTGGCTGGAGCGGCGGCCCCTGGCGGAGGCGGATTGGATTTGCGCCGTTCTTTCATGCGCCAAAACGCATACCATTCAGCACCGCCTCGGAACTGTCAAAACCAATCTCGACGTTATTTTGGCTTTTGACCGCCCGCCTCGGACGTTCTATGGGACACGGCGCCGCTGCTCAAATTGCCAAAGCGATCCACGGCAAAAAGCGCGATCGCCTGGGGCGGAAGCGCGCCCGGGCCGGGGTTGATCGTTTCGCTGGTTTGGCCGCCGGCCAGGATTTCGGTGGACCAATGGCCGCCGGACTTTTTTTGCAAGACCCATTGCCAGACCGCGCCGCCGCCGGAGCGCCAGTCCAATTTCAATCCGCCCCCCGCCCATGCCGCCTGCAACAGAGGCTTGCCGGGGACCTTGCCGCCCAGCCAGGGCGCGGCCGGAGGCAGCGCGGGCGCGGCGTAAACCTGGCGTTGCAAGGCCTCCGCCACGCGGTTGGTGTTGAGCAGCAGGGACCTGGCGTGCCAGACGATTTCCCCCGAGACGCCCGCCTGCTTGCGTGTCAATTCGATTTCTCGCGTCACTTCCCTGGCGTCGTCGTTGACGTCTTTCCAGCCGTTGCCCTTCATGCCGGCCAGCAGGGTTCGATGGCGCGTGTTCTGGCCGGCCCACCATTGCAACAGCCCCGGAAAGCTCTGCGCCTTCTGATCCACCGGCCAATAAAGTTGCGGCGCGCAATAATCCAGCCACCCTTCGTCCAGCCAAAGGCGCGCGTCGCAGTAGAGCTTCTCGTAGGCGTCCAAGCCGCTGATCTGCGCCGGGTGGGACGGACGCCAAATCCCAAAGGGGCTGACGCCGAATTGCACCCACGGTTTTTCCTTCTTGATGGCCTGGTAAACGGCCTGCACAAACCGGCTCACGTTGTCCCGCCGCCAATCCCCCCGCGTCATCCGGCCTCCCTGTTCCTGGTAGCGCTCCCACGCCGCGTCGTCGGGAAAGTTGATTTCCTGCCCGTCCGCCGTTTCGGGGTACGGAAAAAAGTAATCGTCAAAGTGAACTCCGTCTATGTCGTAGCGCCGCACCACGTCCAGCACCACGCTCAGGGAATAATCCCGCGTGCCCTGTTCGCATGGATCCAGCCACAAAAACTTGCCGTAAGTGCGGACCAGATCGCGGTGTTGGACGGTCACGTGATTGGCCGCCACGGGGGTCTTGAGATTGCGAAAGCGCGCGCGATAGGGATTGAACCAGGCATGCAATTGCAGGCCCCGCTTGTGCGCTTCTTCCACGGCGAAGGCGAGGGGATCGTAATACGGGGCCGGGGCCTGGCCCATGCGGCCGGTCAAGTATTCGGACCAAGGCTCGATCCTGGACTCGTAGAGGGCGTCGCACGCGGGGCGAATCTGCAACACCACCACATTGAAGCGCAAGGCCGCGGCGCGGTCCAGGATGGCGAGCATCTCCTGTTTTTGGCGGGTGGAGTCCAGCCCCTTTTGGGAGGGCCAGTCAATATTGGCGACGGTGGCGACCCACAATCCGCGGAATTCGCGCTGGACGAGGGGAGGCGATTCGCCGCCGGTCGCAAGGGCTGGGGCGGCGCCGCCCGCCAGAGCGCACCACAACGGGAACCAGGCAACCCAACAGGCGATTTTAGACCTCTGTTTTCTCTGTTGCCTCCTGTTCCACAACATCTTCAATTCCTGCCACATGGTGGACAGCACAGAGCAATAGCAAGCCGGCTCCCGGTTGGAAAGCCTTTTCGGCGGACGCCTTTCACTGTTTTGAGCAGCCTTTCTCAATTCGGCTCAACAATCGCAGGATGAAGCCAAAATTGGATTATCTTTGTGTTGCCCCGCAGTTATACCTGCTGGCAGGCTTATGCCCGATGAAGCTGCGTGACAATCAAACATTTTTATCGCTCTATTACGAACCGAATGCCGTGGAGGTCGCGACGGGCGAGGCGGACTCGTTCGCTTCGGTGGAGTCGTGGCAGCGGGAGAGGAGGCAATTGGGACAGGTGGCCACACCTAAACCGGTGGCGGCGTTGATGGCAAAGTGGGTCATGGCGGCCAAGCCACGCACCGTGCTCGACCCAGCGGCGGGTTTGGGTGGCTTGTTAGCCGCCTGCCGCCAATTCGATGGCGAGGTGAAGTTGGTCGGCGTGGAGCGCGACGTCGAAACGCTGCAACGCGCGAAGGCGACCGCGCCACGTGGCACAAAGTTGATCCTGGCGGACTATCTTAAGTCTGATGCCGGCTTGTTCGACGGCATCATGGCCAACCCGCCCTATGTGAAAGCGCATCGGCTCGACTACTCGGAGAAGGATTGGCGCTATTTCGAAGAACGCCTTGGCACGCCACTGGACCGGCTCACCAATCTTTATGCGCTGTTTCTACTCAAGATTTGGGAGGACCTGGCGGCCGGCGGACGCGCCGCCGTCATCCTGCCGGCGGAATTTCTGAACGCGAATTTTGGCGAGGAAATCAAGGAGCGCCTGCTGGAAGCTGTTCGCCCGGCGGCACTCCTGGTCTTCGCCCCGTCGTTGAACATTTTCAAGGACGCTCTTACAACCAGCGCCATTGTGTTTCTCGACAAGGCCCGTTCAGCGAAATCGCCGGTATGGGCCAGGCGCATTGAATCCGTCGAGGAAGCTGAAAAGTTTGTTGGCCTATTTTGCGCCGGAACGGCCAGCCGTGCGAGCGATGGTTGTCTCGATCTGGCGCTGCTGAATCCTCGTGACAAATGGTTAAACCTGCTGTTCAACGGAAAGGCGCAAGACAATTCCACGTTCCTTCCAAAGCGGGTCGGTGATTACTTCGACTGTCGCCGCGGCATCGCGACGGGAGCGAACGATTTTTTTTGTCTGAGCCGCTCAGAATTGCTCGAACATCATCTGACGCAAGAGCATGTTGCGCCATGTATCACGAAGGCCCTGGATGGAGGTGGACTGGTCTTCACCCGCGAGAAGTTTGACGCTCTGGCATCCAATGACCGCCGCTGCTTCCTGCTGAGTCCCTCCCGTAGCGGACAAGCCCTCCAGCGCTACCTGAAATCAGGAGAAGATCGAGGCATTCCACAACGCCATCTGCCCAGCCATCGTCCACTTTGGTATATGCCGGAGAACCGCGCCGTGGCGGATGTTTGGGCTGCCGTCTTCTCACGCGAGTCGGTCAAGTTTATTCTGAACACTTCTGGCGCGAAAAACCTGACGTGCTTTCACGGCCTTTACGCCAAACCCGGCAGCGAACACTTGCCGCCGCTGATGACGTTGTTCCTGAACAGTTCCAACGGACGTAGGGCGTTCTCCCAAGTGAACCGGTTTTATGGCGGCGGGTTGAACAAGCTGGAGCCCAAAGACGTTGAAGACATGCCCTGTCCCGGGATGCCGCAACTGGGCCGAGCCGAGGCGGCTGAATTGATCTGCAAGCTGACCGACTTGGAAAAGCTGCCGCTGGCGAAGCGGATTGCGCCCATTGACAAGTTAGCCGCGCATTACTTCGCCGCTAACTTTCGGCCAGAAGAACTTTCCTCGTCGCTGCCGCGTCAAGCTCAAAGCCGCCGCCTTGCGGGACGACATACGCGTCGTGTCGTCCCAGTTCCGTGACCCGATGTTCTGCGGCGAACGTCGGGATGGCGGTGGCGCGTCCAATCTGCGCGCCGCGCGTGATGGGAATCATGATCGTCGCCTTCTCCTGACTCTTCTGCGGCGTCTCAATGGTAAAACCGCCGCCGCTCCCTATGGTCGAAAAGATGTCGAGGAAATTGATGGCAAAAACCGAATCAAAAAAAACCTGGCAGTAGCACTGGGGCAAACGATGTCGTTCCAACCAGCGATAAACAATCACAAGGTCTTCCACTTTTACCGTAAAACTTGGCGTTTCTCTGCCGGTTAAGTTGCCGGATGCACGTTGTCTCTTGCGAACGGCGATGTAGGTCAACGCCTCGAACTTGCTGGAGCGAACCTCCACAGCCGCGATGGCTTGTTTCACCAACGGCTCAACATCCTCGTGGCTGTGCCCCGACACGTCGGCATCAATGGCGGATCCGGCGGGAACAAGGAGCAAGTCTGGCCGTTTTCCGAAGCGTCGTGTTTCTTCTAGTCCGGCGAGGTAACGTGCCTTGAATTCGGGATGACCCGCAGCAATGCGGTCGGTGCTGCCGTATTGCACGACTTTCCATTCGGGCAGCCCACGGAGGAGAGAGGCTGAAAACATGCGTTCGGCCCAATCGCCCATGGCTCGATTGGCAAGGAATTCGGAGCGGGCGTCCGTCGGCACGGTCGGTTTCCGAGCCGGTGGCTGGCCTTCGCCGCCGAAAGCCAGATGCCGGTCGTCGATACCCTTTTTGCGAAGATTTTCAACCACGCTCTCAAGCGTTGCCTTGAGCCGCGGAAAGGATGGGTTCCCTCCGCTCATTCCTTCTCCTCGAACGTGAAGAGTTCTCTAACGTCAACTTTCAGCACATTGGCAAATCTCTCCAACCCGGCGACAGATGGGGCATTCACGCCACGTTCCACGAGGCTGATGAATTCAACCGAGCAGCCCACGGCCTCGGCGAGTCGCTCTTGTGTGAGCTTCTTCCTCCGGCGCAGGTCAGCGATTCGTCTGCCAAGTTTTCGTTTGAGCACGCAGTTTAACTACCACTTGAGCCTCTGGCTCACCACGAAGCTAAACTACGGCTTTTCGCTTTCCAGCGGCCCTCTTCCATTCTCTCCTTTCATGGGGGCGCTCTAGCGCGCATTTGAGAAAGATGCACAAAAACTCTTTTGCCTTGAATCGGCGGAGGCGGGCATTTAGGCTGCCCGCGCCATGAGTTCAGGATTTCCCAAATGCCGCGCTGCTGCCGCCGCCTTGTTCGGTTGGCTGGCTTGGGCCGCTTTTTTTGGGGCGGGCTGCGGCAAGAGCGGGTCGCCAACGGTGGTCGTTTACACGTCGCAGGACGAAGTCTTCGCGGAGCCGATCTTCCGGGAGTTTGAGGCGGAGACGGGCATCCGGGTCCGGCCCGTCTATGACAGCGAGGCGGTCAAGACTGTCGGCCTGGTCAACCGTTTGTTGGCAGAGCGCGCCCATCCGCAGTGCGACGTGTTCTGGAACAACGAGGAATTCCGCACCCGCCAGTTGGCGGCGCGCGACGTGTTCCGCCCCACCAACGGCTGGACGCGCCTGGGCTATCGCACGCGCCGCCTGGTCATCAACACCAATCTCCTCTCCGCCGCCGACGCGCCGCGCGCCTTCAGCGAGGCCACCAATGCCCGCTGGCGCGGCAAGGTCGCCGTGGCCTATCCGCTCTTTGGCACGACGGCCACGCATTTCCTGGCCTTGCGGCAACTTTGGGGCGACGCGCGCTGGCAGGCCTGGTGCCGCGCCCTGGCGGCCAACCAACCGTTCCTCGTGGATGGCAATTCGGTCGTTGTCAAGCAGGTTTCGCGCGGGGAGGCCTGGTTTGGCTTCACCGATTCGGATGATATTGCCGGGGCGCAACGGGAGGGTTTCCCGGTCGCGGCGCTGCCCGTCACCGGGCAGACGCTCGTCGTGCCCAATACCGTGGGCGTGATCCGCAACGCCCCGCACCCCGCCGAGGCCCAGCGGCTCTTCGAGTTTCTGGCCGACCCCAAGGTCTCGCAAAAACTGGTCGAATTGTGCGCGCTGGAAGGCGCCACGCTCGATGCCGGGCGCGCCGCCACCGGCCTGAAGGTGGATTGGGACCAATTGCTGCGCGACCTCGACTCCGCGACGGAGGAAACGCGGCAAATCTTCCTGCGCTGACAACGCCGTCCCAGCCAATCAGGCTTTGCCGCCAAAACTGACGTAGTCGTCCAAGTTTCAAACTTGGCGGCAGACGCAATTTGAACCAAGATCACTGGCGTGCAGCCGAACAGACTCGAAAATCTTGACGGTTTTATGTGACAAAAAACCCCTGCCGCGCGGGGCCGATCCAGGCCCTCACTGCCGCAACGGCGGTGGAGTGGGCATGAACACTTTGAGGGCGAATCCATCGGGGGCAAATCCGCCTCCATAGACCGAAAAGGAAAAGTACTTGGCAACCGTGTCAAAGGGCGGCAGGAGCGAGAAATCGGCCCATTGGCGAATGGTGTCCATCTGCTCTGAAACGGCGGCGTCGGGAATGGGCACGCCCACAATGTCCTGCACGGAAGGGTTCTGTTTCCGCAGAACCTCCCACAGCGGGCGCATGGACTGGTTCTCATTTTCAAAACCGAACAAACCGGTTCCCGTCCCCCCCACTTTCTGAGCGGCCTCCGCCAGCCCTGGCGCGTCCAACAGCGACTTGGCCTTGTTGTCGCTGCTGCGCAGGTGGTCCTCCAAGATGCCCGTGTCGCCGGCCATGGCCAGGTAGCCGCCGCTGGCGCAAAAGCTGAGGCCGGCCGCCTTCGCATTGCCCCCCGCAAGGGTGTTGACGTTGTAGATTTTTCGCCCGAGAAATTCGCGATCCGTGATGGGGGCGCCTTGAAACGGAATCGCCAAAAGCACTTTGAGCGCGGCGGCCAGCTTGTCCGGGTTGGGCGAGCCAATGAGATAGATTGTCGGCGGGGATTTTAAATCCTCCAAGGTGTCGGTCTTGGGCGCCTTTGAGTAACTGATAATGTCGTCGCCAAGGTTGTTGAGCAATTCGGCTTTCAGGTCGTAATGCTCGTCCTTGTCCTTGCCGGCCATGGCAAAGACCATGTTGAGCTGGGTCATGGCCTGGGCGGGCAGCAGATTGTTCAACATGGCTTCCAGTGCTTTCCAACTGCGGGCCATGTCCAGCCGCCACCGCCAATACTTGCCCGCCTCCGCCGGCACAAAGGAGGGCGGCCCGGAATCCTTGGCGTCGGCGGCAAAGATTTTCAGCAGCGCGGGGCGGTTGGCCTCCGGCATGGCCAGGAACATCTGCGTGCAGTCGCCTTCCGGGTAATGTTTGTAAGAAAGAGACAGCGAATTCAGGTTCCCCAAACCCGTGGCGGAAAAGATCGTGGCCAGGGCCGGAGAGCCGGCCGGCGTGTCGCCCCCCGCGGCGGGCTGTTTGAGCATGAGGTCCGTCAAAGCTCTGGCATTGAGCCAGAAATAAATGGGCGACTCGCGCAAGCGCGGCCCGTAATCGGCTTGAAAGGCCGGGGATTCCTCCAGCGCCGGAACCATCCCGCCAGCTTGGCGGCTCAGGATTTTGTCAACCGCCTCGGCCGAGCTGGACACCAACAAAAGCGACTCCGACTGGCCCGCCGTGATTTCGATTTTATTGGTGGCGGGCGCGGCGCTTTCGTCCGACGGTTCGGCCGGTTTGCCGCCCGCCAAAAGCTTCTTCCAGGAAAGATCCGCGGGCGCGATGAAGAAAGTGGCGAAATCCGTCTCGCGAATTTTCTCCGATTTCATGGGCTTGCCCGCATCGGTCCATTTCTTGGTCACCTGGGCCAGGTTGGTCTTCAATTGCCCGGCATGGTTCCTGGTGTCTATCAAAAGGACGGCCGCCAGGGAAGAGTCGGACTGGAGCTTGGGCGTGACCGGCACCAGGGCGAAAGTCACCTGGCCTTGCGCCAGGCCTTGGTAGTCGGAAAACTTGATCCCCAACGTCTGCTCCAGCGGCTTGACCACGCCGGTGGCGAATTTGTCAACAAATTTGTCCTTGAACGGCTTGAGGCCCGGGTCCTGCCACAATCTGGCATAAGGCTGGTTGCTCCAGAAAAGCATGGCCTTGCCCCAATCCGGCGCGGTCAACACCAGCAGCGTGTCTTTGGGCAGCAGTTTCTCCGGCGGTGGAACAGCGGCCCCGGCCCGCGCGCCAGAGGCGGCCAGGGCCAGGGCCAAAAGGATTCGGGGGGAGATTTTCATGAATGGTTGGGGCTGGCTCCGGCTTACTCGGTGGCCGGCTTCTTCATCCGGCTGGGCGGCGCCAGGTAATGGTAGGGGTTGCTGGGATTGTCGTTGTCGTAGGCGAAGGAATCGCGGTGATTCAAAAAGAATTTGACCGATTCCACCGGGATGGCGAAGCCCAGGCCCTCGCCAAAACTCATCTTCATGTTGGTCACGCCCACCACTTCGCCCCGCAGATTGAAGAGCGGGCCGCCGCTGTTGCCGGGATTGATCTGCGCGGTGGTTTGCAGATAAAGACCGCCCTCGATCTCCCGCGTCTTGGTGCTCAGGATGCCTTCCGTCACCGTCCGTTCCAGACCCAGCGGACTGCCGATGGCAAACACGTGATCGCCCACGGACAATTTGTCCGCCTCCCCCAACGGCACGCTGACAAATCGCGGCGCGTCCTTGTCCTCAATGTGAAGCAGGGCCAGATCGCCGAATTTGTTCAACGCCACAATGCGCACCAGCTTGAAAACCTTGCGCTCCATCTGGCCGTTTTTGACGTCATAGACCTCCACGGAAATCTGCGTTTCGCCTTCCACCACGTGAAAATTGGTGATCAGAAAACCGTCGGGATTGATAAAGAAGCCCGATCCCAGGCCCGCCGGCGTTCGCACCTGCACCACCCCCGACCCAAGGGCGTAAGCCAGCTCCCGCACGCTTTGTTCCTGCGCCGCCACCGGCGCCACCCTGTAAAAACCCTGTCCCGCGCCCGTCTCGGACGCCGCCTGCGCCGCCTGCGAAGGCGCCGCCGCAGGCCCTGGCGCCGACGCCACGATGGCCTTGGCGGCCGCCTCGTTGTCGCGCAGAATTTTGAGCACCTGGTTGCGCGGGATGACCAGCACCGTGTAACCAATGTCCATCACGATTTGGTCGCGTTTATCCGCCAGAATCGTGCCAGTGACGGACGCCTTGCCTTTGAGTTCGACCGTCGCGGCGGGCGCCGTGGCGCAACCCAGGAGCAAAAGCAGGCTAAGACACTGTTTCAACATGAGGGAAACATTAAACGGTTTTGGGCCGCCTGACAAGGACGGGAGGCAATTTTTATTCCCATGGATTTATAAAAGCGGAAGGCGTGTTAAGCGTTATTAGAATCGGCAGGGGAATGACCGGCAAAGGAATGAAGACAAAGAGAGGTCATTTCCTGTTCCGCTGCCAAGTTGTGCCAGCGCGGCCTGCAGACACCAGCATTCAAACAGGAGAGCGCGGAGAGAAGAAACCTCTGATTCCTCCGCGTCCTCCTGTTCGAATAGAATCCTCGCGTTCCTGGCGTTGCTTTGCGACGGTTCATAAGCTTCATCATGTCACCAACGCGGGCTTGATTCCTTGAATGGCCGCAAAAGAGCGCAAGGAGCGCAAAGAAAACACCCCCTCTCCTCGAAGGAGAGGGCCGGGGTGAGGATTCTTCTTCTCTTTGCGTTCCTTTGCGGCGTTTCATGCCTGTTCGCTCAAAAGGGTCAAAGGGGTTACCACGCTTTTGCCCAATTCATCCCGAGTGCAGGTGTCCTTTCCCTTTTTCACTGGCTGAAAGTGGCGGGTTGCCAGCGGGACAAAGACCAGTTTCAGGGCGTCCCAATACTCAGAACAGGTCTGCTCCCTCAAAAACGCGAGAGAGTTCGGCAAAAGTATGGTGACCCTTTTTCTGATTGACGGATTGCAGTCGGTTCAGTGGCGCGCCCGATCGCTGATGCTTTAGTCCGAAGGGGCATCGTGGGTCAAGATGACTCAACCAGTCCTTGGCAGCGTGAAGCATGTCCGCGTCGGCGAGGGATTGACGTTCATGGTCGTCTCGGATACGGGGATGGCACTGGCAGGGGGATGCGGCGGGTCAGGTTCTGGCCGTTTTTCTGGATTGGGTGTTTGAAGAAGGCCAAAGAATTCGTTCGGGAACAGGAGGAAACGGAGAACGCGGAGGGAGCAGCCTTCCGTACCGTCAGGAGCGACGTGACGGTCCACCAGCTCATCTTGATGAAATTGTATCGGCGCTGGACTAATCGCTGCCGGTACGGTCATCATGGAGGGAGTTTGGAGCCATGCAATTTGACGACCTGAACGAAGCTCAGATTCTCGCCCTGGCCATCACGGCCGAGGAGGAAGACGCCCGCATTTATCGTGATTTTGCCGAATCGCTTCGCAAGGATTATGCCGCCACGGCGGAACTGTTCAATAAAATGGCCGCGGAGGAGGACGGGCACCGGCATCGCTTGATCGAAGCGTATCGCCAGCGATTCGGCGAGCATATCCCGCTGATCCGGCGGCAGGAGGTCAAGGGCTTCACCATGCGCCGCCCGTTATGGGTCTCCGGGGTGCTTGGGCCGGATCGCGCGCGGGAGGAGGCGGCCTTGATGGAAATTGAGGCGCGCCGCTTTTATGAAGCCGCCGCGCAGCGGACGAAGGACGCCGGCATTCGCCAACTGCTGGGGGATCTGGCCCAGGAAGAGCAGAGACACGAAGCCACGGCCGAGGCAATCACGGACCAGCAGGCCGCCTCCGGCGCGTTAGGCCATGAGCACGACGTGGCGCGCCGGCTCTTTGTCTTGCGTTTCATCCAACCGGGGCTGGCCGGGTTGATGGACGGCTCGGTTTCCACGCTGGCGCCGTTGTTTGCCGCCGCCTTCGCCACGGGCGCCACTTCGGCCACGTTCAGGGTCGGTCTGGCGGCTTCGGTCGGCGCCGGCATCAGCATGGGCTTTGCCGAGGCCATGTCCGACGATGGCAAACTGAGCGGGCGCGGCACGCCGTGGATTCGCGGCGCGGTCTGCGGCCTGATGACCACCCTCGGCGGCCTGGGCCATACCCTGCCATTTCTCATCCGCGATTTTCATCTGGCCACCACTATCGCGCTGGTGGTCGTGGTGGCGGAATTGGCTCTCATTTCCTGGATTCGCAAGCGCTACATGGACACGCCATTGCTGGCGGCGGTGTTCCAAGTCGTCGTGGGTGGCGTGCTGGTTTTTCTGGCCGGCTGGCTGATTGGGGCGGGGTAGAGAAAGCAAGGATGAAGGATGAAGGATGAATCAAGCATGAACAAAACACTGGTCATTGTGCCGACGTATAATGAGCGGGAAAACCTTCCCGCAATGGTGGACCGTCTTTCCCGGCTGGCCGTGCCGGTGGATATGCTGGTGGTGGATGACAATTCCCCTGATGGCACCGGCCGGCTGGGAGATGAACTGGCCGCCAAAAACCCCTTTCTCCACGTGTTGCATCGCTCCGAAAAGGACGGCTTGGGGCGCGCTTATTGCGCCGGCTTCGCGTGGGCTTTGCAGCGGGGCTACGAATTCATCATGGAGATGGACTGCGATTTTTCCCACGATCCCAACGACATCCCCCGGTTTATCGAGGCGGCGGGGGAGGCGGATTTGGTCTTAGGCTCGCGTTATTGCAACGGCATTCGCGTCATCAACTGGCCCATGAAACGGCTCCTGCTCAGCACCAGCGCCGGACGCTACGTGCGTTGGATCACCGGCATGCCCTTCTCCGATCCGACGGGCGGTTTCAAGTGCTTTCGCCGCCGCGCCCTGGCCTCCATCGTCCTGGACGGCGTGCGTTCCAACGGCTACAGCTTCCAGATCGAGATGACGCACAAGATTTGGCGGCGGGGGATGAAAGTGGTCGAGATCCCGATCATTTTCACGGATCGTTTTAGCGGCACCTCCAAGATGTCGCGCAAAATCGTCTGGGAGGCGCTGGCGATGGTGTGGCGGCTGTGGTTCCAAAACGGCCTGCGCCGATCCCCCCGGCCAGCCTCCCCCTAAACCTTGTCTTGTCAAATCTGGGAGGCGGGCGCGCGCTTGAGGAACGTATTGGCGACGTGGGAGACGGTGTCTTTGTATTGCGGGTCGCCGCTTAACTTTTTCCAGACGGGCGCGCTCTTGAACTGGTCCCAATGTTTCTTGTGTTCATCCATGTTTTCGCCGGAAACCATGTAAACCAGGTTGGGCCGTTGCGATCCGATGAGAGTTTCGGAGAAAAAGACCGGGCACAACCCGACTTCCTGCATGAGGGACACTTCCCCGCTGTTGAACATGCGGACTTTGTCAATGCCCTTGCTTTCGCTGTGGCTTTGGTAAGTGCGCAACTCGAAAATCCACGGCTTCTTGTCCGCCGCCGACGGCGGCAGGGCCAGCTTTTTCATGCCCTCAAAGGCCACGTTGAGCGAGCTTTCGATCCGTTCATAAGCCGGACTGGACTTGGGCAGGGCCATGTATTCAGCGGCGGCGGCCTGATAGACGGCATCGGCTGCCAGCCGGGCGGGGATGGCGGCGAAAACCTCCAAGGAATCGCAGGGGATGAGGACGTAAATGCTGTTGGTGGGGGAGTCTTGCAACTCGGTAAAGACGCCGATGGGCTTAATGCCCATGCGATTGTAGGCGGGGACGGCCGCGTTTTGCCAGTAGTCGCTGACCAGCTTCTGTTGCTGTTCCGATTTGGTCGTGTAAACCCGCAGTTCGTAATACTGCGCATGGCCGGCCATTGGCCCCGAATCACAGCAGGAGCAGGCCGATTTGCATCCGGCAAGTGCGGCCAGGCTGGCCGTGGCCGCCAGCATGAGGGTGGTTTGGAGGAAAGTTCGTGTGTTCATAATAAATCCTGTTTCGTTTAAATCCGCAGTTTCACTTCACCCATTAGTGCGCCCCCCTGCTTCCAAGATCAAGCCGGAAAGGAATGGAAAACCTGGCGAAAACCCGCTGGTGACAGCCAGCGGCCACTTGTCACCAGTACTGGTGACTTGGTGAAAAGGCAGGGTGCGCGTATGGTGTCCCCAGTTGATGGTGCTATGGTTCGGTTGGGTGTGTCCCGAATCATATCGGTCAACCAGACAATTTCTGTTGTTTGTTCTCATAACAGAGGGGCCGGGCGAAAGTCCGGCCCTTCTTTTTTTCCCTTTTCCCCCTGACTCCGCCCGGCGCAAGCTGCACAATGTCGGCGTGTCCGAGACTCTGGTCATCAACGAGATTTACCTCAGCGTGCAAGGCGAGAGCACCCGGGCGGGATTGCCCTGCGTGTTCGTGCGCCTGACCGCCTGCAATTTGCGCTGTTCCTATTGCGACACCGCCTACGCCTTCACCGAAGGCCGCGCCATGGCCCTGCCGGAAATCCTGGCGCGGGTGGAGGCGCTGGCCAAACCTTTCGCCTCCCGTTCCGCCGCCGGGCGGCTGCCTCTGGTGGAATTGACCGGCGGCGAGCCGCTGTGGCAGAAGAATTCCCTGCCGCTCATGCGCGCCTTGTGCGACGCCGGCTTCTCCGTCCTGCTGGAAACCAGCGGCGCGCTGGACATTGCGCCGGTGGACCCGCGGGTCAGGCGCATCATGGATTTGAAGGCCCCCAGCAGCGGGGAATCCGGGCGCAATCGCTGGGAGAATCTCGCGCTTATGAAAGACAGCGACGAAATCAAGTTCGTCATCGGCACGCGCCAGGACTACGAGTGGGCCAAAGAAATCCTGTTGACGCGGGATTTGGCGGGGATTTGTCCGGTCTTGTTTTCCTGGGTGTCGCCGCTGCTGCCGCATCAGGCGGACAAGTCGTTGCGCCGCGCGCCGGCGGGCCAGGTTCCCATGTCGCGGCGGGCACTGGTGGAAGCGATCATCGCCGACGCGCTGCCGGTGCGTTTCCAACTGCAACTGCACAAATTCATCTGGCCGCCGGACCAAAAGGGGGTTTAGAGCGGTGAAGCCAATGAAAACGGAATTGAGTTGTGAAGGATAGGGTTCGACCGTTATCATTTTGCAGTGCGTGAACTTGATTCAATCGCTGGGACAATTCAGCATTGCGACGCGCAATTACTGATGCGCGACCTGCCTGACGACGCGTTTGACCTGATTGTTTGTGACGGCCCTTACGCGGTCACGGCGCATGAGTGGGACAACGTGGCGGACATCCAGCATTTCAATCTCGAACTCCTGAAATCGTTTTCACGCCTGCTCAAGCCCGGCGGCGCGGCTTACTTGTTCGGCAAGCCAGATTGCGTTGATTTTATTGATTACCGGCCGTTCCTTGCCTTGCAGTCGAAACTCGTCTGGTATCAACCGAGCAGGCTGGCGCAGGGACGCATTTCCTACACGAACAACTACGATTTGATCTGCTATTTCACCAAGGGCAAGGCGAAGACGTTCAACCTTGACGCAATTCGTGTGCCGCAGTTGGTCGAGCTGGAGCATCGGTTGCGCTGCGAGAACGTGCCGTCCGTGCGCAACGGCAAGTTTGGCAAGACTGTTTTTCATCCTGATGGCAAGAATCCTGGCGACGTATGGGGCGACATCAAACAACTGACCTACAAGTCCAAGGAACTGGTCAGCCGCGAATTGTTGAACACGATTCAGAAGCCGGAGAGACTTATTGAACGGCTCATCAAGGCTAGTTCCAACGCGGGCGATTTGGTTTTCGATCCGTTCTGCGGTTCGGGCACTGTGCCAGTGGTCTGCCAAAGGCTAAATCGCAGATTTGCGGCCTGTGAAGTCAACCTGGATTATTGCCAGATGGCAGAGCGACGCATAGCCGATGCCGCCAGCAGCCCGGAATCATCGGAAAAACTCTTTGAGTTTGCGATCCCTGACAGCAAGGAACCTTCAGTTCCATCTCAACCCGGCTTGGTATAAACAAGCTTGCCGTTCTGCAGCACCCATTTGATGGTGACTCCAACGTGGGAAATCTCATTACGGCTGGCGTCGAGTTGTCGCCCGGCCTCGCGCACCACCGCATCCACTGGCACTTCGTAGATGACGAGAACATCCAGCGGGCTTTCCTCATCAAACATGGCGCAGTAAATGGCTGTGTTACGAGTGATTCGCTCCAGTGATTTCGCACGTTTATCTGGCGGAGAACTAAACATCCGATCCAGTTGAAATGGTCCGCCGTCAAAACACGAAAGGTATTCAAATTTGCGCTCTGGATTAGCAGGGTCAAACGCATCGGGTTCATGCTTTGTCCTGTGAACCTCATGCCCAAGAATGTCCGCAATTACAAGTTCCTTGACAAGTCCCGGCTGGAGCAGGTTCTTGAATCCATGTTGAGCCGCAACCTCTTGCGCCTTGCGAACGAAGTTGATGATTTGACTGATATAGTTCATCGCTTGGTGGCGGCGTGAAGGATTTGGACATTCATCCCCTGTCCTTTTCAAATGTGAACAACTCTTTGACTTCAATTTTTAGCGCCTTTGCGAACTTCTCCAATCCAGCGATGGATGGTGCGTTCACGCCGCGCTCGACAAGGCCGATAAACTTCACCGAACAACCCACTGCTTCCGCGAGCTGATCTTGGGTAAGCTTGTTTGCCTTGCGGAGGGAGGCGATTCGTTGTCCAAGTTTTCGTTGAAGCACGGGAATTAGCTACCATAGAATGATTTTCCTGAACAGGAAGCTAAACTGCCGCTTTTACAGCTTGCATATTCGCCAGGTAAAGGCCGCCCCTGCATCAGGCGGTCAAGTCATTGCGCCGCGCGCCGGCGGCCCAGGCTCCCATGTCGCGGCGGGCACTGGTGGAAGCGATCATCGCCGACGCGCTGCCGGTGCGTTTCCAACTGCAACTGCACAAATTCATCTGGCCGCCGGACCAGAAGGGGGGTTAGCGCCGGGTCGTGGAAGTATCACGGCAGGAGGCAGGGGACAACTTGCCGGCTGTGGCGGCGGTAGATTTTGAAATCAGCGTCCGTAGTCAGCACCACGGGGTCGGGCAGGATTTCACTCATGCGCACCAGGCAGGCATCGGCCAGGCTCATGGGCACGTCGGCGTATTTGGCGCGCAAGTCGAGCACCGACATCATTTCGTCTGCGAGGCTGAAATCCAACCGCAGATGTCTCTGACGTAACAATTTGTCGAGGGCGCGAGCCTGGGGTTCATGCAATAAGAAAAGCGACTCGGACACCACGGCCTCGCAAGTGAACCACGGCGCGGGCTGCCGGAGCAGATTCTCCCGCGCCCAGCGATGGTGTTCTTCGCGCGGGTCCAGCAACGCGACCAGCGCCCCGCTGTCAACGATGCAACTTTTTGGCACGAATCATCTCCGCCAATTTTTGCTTTTTAGGCGAACGAAACCGCGGGGAAGTGGCGGGAACTTGCGCCGTCCAACTTTCCTCCAGGATGTCGCGCAGGCCGCCTTTTTCCAGCGGCGGCAGTCCCGGTTGATCCAAACCCTCCCGCACAATGTCCGATTTCGACACACCGCGGGAGAATGCCGCCTGTTCAATCCGATGGGCCAGATCATCCGGCAGTCGGATGGTCAAACTTTTCATGGGCCTATCGTAAGACGAATGCGGCAATTGTGCAAGACAATTATTTGCATGCCCATTCCTTTTGGTTGCGGCACGACCGCGCTTAACCTTATGCTTCCCGGTCGCGCCCCGCCGGCGGCGAAGTCTCCGGCGCGGCGCGTGAATCGAGAATGCTTTTGTCCCGGCGCCAGTGCGCATGAAATCCAAATCCAAACTCGTGCTCGACCTGTTGTGCGCTTGCGAATCGCCCAATATGCTCTGGATCGAGCCGGACGGCTCGTGGCCCATTGTCTGGGAACGGGCCAAAGGAACGCGCGTGTGGGACGCGGACGGCAAAGAGTACCTCGATTTGACGGCGGCCTTTGGCGTGGCGGCGGCGGGCCATGCCAATCCCCGGGTCGTCGCTGCCGGGCAACGGCAGTTGAGCTTGCTGCCGCACGCGATGGGGGACGTGCATCCGCACAAGCCCAAGGCGGAACTGGCCCGCGAGTTGAGCCGGCTCACTTTTGAACGGTGGAGCGGCGGGCGCGCGTCCGGCAAAACCATCTTCAACAATTCCGGTTTCGAGGCCGTTGAGGCCGCCTTGAAAACCGCCATGCTGGCGACGGGCCGGGGGGGCATTGTGGCTTTCACGGGCGGCTATCACGGTCTCGGTTACGGCGCGCTCAACGCCACCCATCGCCCGTTTTTTCGCGCGTCTTTTCAATCGCAACTGGGGCGCTTTGGCCGCTTCGCCCCCTTTCCAAAATCCGGCGACGATCTGCCGCCGCTGCGGATGCGGCTTGACAAGCTGATGGCCGGCCGGCAATGCGGCGCGGTCGTCGTCGAACCAATCCAGGCCCGCGGCGGCATCAACGTCCCGCCGCCGGATTTTCTGCCGATGTTGCGCGCGCTTTGCGACCAACACGGCGCGTTGCTGGTGCTGGACGAAATCTACACCGGCTTCGGTCGAACGGGGACATGGTTTGCCTGCGAGGACAGCGGGGTGACGCCGGATTTGATCTGCCTGGGCAAGGCGCTGACGGGCGGATTTCCGCTCTCGGTTTGCGTCGGGCGCGCGGATTTGATGGACGCGGCCTGGCCGCCTTCCACCGGTGAAGCCATCCACACCAGCACGTTCCAGGGCAATCCCGTCGGCTGCGCCATGGCGCTGGCGCAAATCGCGGAGATTCGCTCCCGGAAGTTGCCCCGGCGCGCGGCGGAGTCGGGCCGCTTTTTGCTGGAGGCCCTGCGCGCGGAGATTGCCCGGCCGGGGCTGCGGGTCGAAGCGCGCGGGCGCGGCTTGCTGGCCGGGTTGGAAATCAAAAACGACGGCGGCCTGGCCATGCGGGCCATCAAGGAAATGCTGCGACGCGGTTTCATTCTGCTGCCGGAAGGCGCGCGCGGCAACGTCATCAGTTTCACCCCGCCGCTGACGATTACCAAGGCGGAATTGGCCGCGGCGGTTTCCGCGCTCAAGGATGTTCTCGCATGAAACTTTCCGAAATGAAATCCGCGCTGGCCGAGCGCGACTTGAGGCTGACCAAGTCGCTCGGCCAGAATTTTCTGCACGATCAAAACCAGCTTCGGCGGATCGTCCGCGCGGCGGAAATCGGGCCGGCGGACAAAATCCTGGAAGTCGGCCCCGGCCTCGGGCCGTTGACCGAACTGCTGGCGGCGCAGGCCGGCGAGGTGCTGGCCATCGAGAAGGACGCCCGCCTGTTTGATTTTCTGTCGCAAAAATTTGCCGCCGCCGCCCATCTCAAACTGCTCCACGCCGACGCGCTGGAATACGTGAGGAGCCATCGCCATTGGCGCGGTTGGAAGCTGGCGGCCAACCTTCCCTACTCGGTGGCGTCGCCGATATTGGTCGAACTGGCCGGGGCGGAGGAGCCGCCGGAGCGCCTGACGGCCACCCTGCAATGGGAGGTCGCGCAGCGCATCGCCGCCGCCGCCGGCAGCGAACATTACGGCGTGCTGGGCTTGCTCCTGGGCCTGCGCTACGAGCCGCGCGGATGGTTCAAGATTCCCGCCTCCTGCTTTTTCCCCGTGCCGGAAGTGGATTCGGCGTGCGTCGTTTTGTCGCGCCGGGCCGAACCGCTGCTGGACGCCGCCTTGCACGGAATGTTCACCCGCATCGTCAAGCGCGGCTTTTCACAGCGGCGCAAAATGATGTTCAAGCTCCTGAAGCAGGATTGGCCGGAGGAGGCGTTGCGGCGCGGCTTTGAACGGACCGCTCTCTCGCCCCAAATCCGGGCCGAACAAGTCAGTCTGGAACAATTCGCGCGTTTGACGGAAACTCTTTCATTATGAGCGAGGAAATTTTTGACATCGTCAATGAGCGCGATGAAGTCATCGGGCGGCTGCCGCGTTCGCAGGTGCATCGGGAAGGGCGCAGACACCGGGCCATCCACGTCCTGGTCTTCAACGCGCGCGGCGGGATTTTTCTGCAAAAGCGCTCGATGACCAAGGATACTTTTCCCGGCGCGTGGGATTCGTCGGCCTCCGGCCACGTGGACAGCGGCGAGGACTACGACGCCTGCGCCGCGCGCGAATTGCGCGAGGAACTGGGGCTGGTGATTGGGGCGCCCCCGGCGCGCTTGTTCAAAATCGCCGCCTGCGGCATGACCTCGCAGGAGTTTGTCTGGGTTTACCGGCTGAACTCGGAAGGGCCGTTTGTGTTGCAGGCGGAGGAAATTGAGCGCGGCGAATGGTTCGCGCCCGCCCGCGTCAGCGAACTGACCCGCCGCCATCCGGGGGATTTCGCCAGCGGTTTTGTGCTGATTTGGCGGAAGTTGAATGCAGGACCGCTCTAAAAAATCAGAAGGGCCGGGTTTTTGGCCCGGCCCTGCCGACTGAGAAAAAAGAAGATTTGTGTGAAAAGCATAAGGCCCGTCCTTTTCGTTTTGCTGCTATTGGCCGTCCCGGCGGCGGTGCATGCCCAATTCGACTATATTACGAATGCCGACGGCTCCTCCATCACCATTACAAACTACACCGGGATCGGCGGTGCCGTGACTATTCCAACCGACATCAACGGGCTGACGGTCACCAGCATCGCGGAGGGGGCGTTCATGACCAACGACAGCCTGACCAGCGTCACGATCCCTGGCAGCGTTACCAGCATTGGGGAATATGCGTTCGATGACTGCGCCAATCTGACCAGCGTCACTATTGCTGATGGGGTCGCCAGCCTCGGTAATTATGCGTTCGAGTACTGCGCCAGCCTGATCAACGTCACGATTCCCGGCAGCGTCACCAACCTCGGTTGGAGTCTGTTCTATCGCTGCTCCAACTTGACCACCCTCACGATCGCCAACGGGATCACCAACATCGGGGAGAATGCGTTCAATGATTGCCCCGCTCTGGCCAACGTCATCATTCCCGGCAGCGTCACCAGCATCGGGCAGAGTGCGTTCGAGGATTGCCCCGCCCTGACCAACGTCACCATGCCCGGCGGCGTTACCAGCCTGGGGGATTTTGCGTTTGAGGACACCGGCCTGACCCGCGTCACGATTCCCGGCCGCACCACCAATATGGGGTTGGGGACGTTCAGTTTCTGCGGCAGCCTGACCAACGTCACCATTCCCGGCAACGTCACCACCATCGGATTAAACGCGTTTGTGAACTGCACCAGCCTGACCCGCGTCACCATTGCCGATGGCGTTGCCAACATCGAGGCATTCGCCTTCCAAAACTGCACTCATCTGGCCAGTGTCACGATTCCCGGCAGCGTCACCAACATCGGGGCGGATGCGTTTATCGCTTGTCCTGGCTTAACCGGCGTCTTTTTCGGGGGCAACATGCCTGCTCTTGGTACGGACGTGTTCTCTTATGACCTCAAGCTGAAGATCTATTACCTGTCTGACACCGCGGGCTGGGCTGATTTCCCGGCCGAGAGCGATGTTTCACCCGTGCTCGTACTGTGGAACCCGCTGATTCAAGGCAGCGGGGCCAGATTTGGCATCCAGACTAATCGCTTTGGGTTCAACATCACCAACGGCTCAACCACTAATATTCCCATCGTGGTGGAAGCTTGCACCAATCTGGCCAATCCTGTTTGGGTTCCACTCCTGACCAACACGCTCACCAACAGTTTCTATTTCAGTGATTCGCAGTGGACAAATTACCCCAGTCGCTTCTACGGCCTGGGCTTCCCGTAATGCGCCATAAGGCCCTCGGAAGTTGGTATTTGTGTGACAGACGCGGTGTTTTTAAGTTGATTTATCGCGGTGACGGTTTGACGGCCCATCTCTGGACGGCGGCTATGGAAGAAAGAGCCGGAAAAATCCATTCGACCCACTATTATAGGCGACGGTGCGGTTGACTTGGACATTATTCGTCAGCGGTCCTATCAATTCAATCTCCTTCCAGTTTGAAAGAGTGCTGGAACTTTGGAGGTAGTAAAAAGCATTGGATTGGCCCTGAAAGCTCAACTTCAGAACCTGTTGCGACGGGGCAATGGTAAGCGCCGGGATTTGCGAGCCAATGTGCTGTAGTTCATACGCCCCGATATCGGTGACTTGGCCGGAAGGCCGAGGCAAACCGCGCTGATCCTGGGACTGCGCAAGCTGGATTTGAACTTCATTGACGAGCTGCTGCTCCTCTGCATTGGGACAGAATCGCATATTCGACATGCCGCCAGCCTAAAAAGTTCTCGCAACGGTGTTCAGTCCCAAATCATTCCTCATTGCAACTCAATGACTTAACGGCACTCATGAATGCGTCCTGTCACCGGCGGCTCGACTTTGGCCGGCTTCATCGGCTAATCTCCACGCATGTCGCAAACTTTGACTCTGGGACATTCGCCGGACCCCGACGACGCGTTTATGTTTTACGGGCTGGCCAAAGGGCTGATCCCCACCGGCGGGTTCGCTTTCGAGCAGGTCTTGCAGGATATTCAAACGCTCAATGAACGCGCCCGGCGCGGCGAGTTGGATATTACCGCCATCAGCTTTGGCGCTTACGCTCACGTCAGCGGCCAATACGCCCTGCTGCCCAGCGGCGCGAGCATGGGCGATGGCTACGGCCCAATGTTGACCGCCCGGGAACCGTTCACGCGCGAGGAATTGGCCCGCCGGAAAATCGCCGTGCCCGGAACCATGACCAGCGCGTTCCTGGCGCTGCAACTCTGGCTGCAACGCCCGGCGGACCAAATCAATTTTGTCGTGGTCCCCTTTGACCAGATTTTCCAGGCCGTCAAATCGGGCCGCGCGGACGCCGGCCTGGTCATTCACGAAGGCCAATTGACCTATCAAAAGGAGGGCTTGGTCTTGTGCCAGGATTTGGGCGCGTGGTGGAAGCGCGAAAACGACGGGCTGCCCCTGCCTCTGGGCGGCAACGTGATTCACAAGCGTTTTGCGCCGCAGACGCGCTCGGACGTCGCCCGGATTCTGACCGCCAGCATCCAATTCAGCCTCGATCACCGTCCCGAAGCGGTGGCGCACGCCTTGCACTACGCGCGGGACATGGGACGCGATCTGGCCGATCAATTCGTGGGCATGTATGTCAACCATTGGACGCTGGATTACGGGGAAAAGGGCCGGGAAGCAATCCGGCGCTTTCTAGGGCGCGCCTACGAAGCGGGCCTGCTGCCGCACCGGCAGGAATTGGAGTTTGTAGATTGAGGGGACTCCGTTTTTTGGGTTCCCTCCTAATCTTAATCTTAATCTTAATCTTATGTGGAAGACCATTCAGCTTCTCTGCTGGCTTTGCGCCGCCGCGCTGCCTCTGTTGGCCGCGGATTCTATTCTCCTGCCGGGCCGGGAGGCCCCGCCATTTTCCGGCCGCGACCAGGATGGCAACTCCTGGAAACTGTCCGACCACCTCGGCAAACAAATGCTGTTTCTGTATTTCTATCCCAAAGACGATTCCGCCGGTTGCACGGCCGAGGCTTGCGCCCTGCGCGACAACATGGTCGAGTTGAAACAGGCGGGGGTGGAGGTGGTGGGTGTCAGCTTCGACGACACAGACACTCATAAGAACTTCATTTTCAAATACAGCCTGAGCTTTCCCCTGCTGGCCGATACCAGCGGCGCCATCGCCGATGCCTACGGCGCGCGGATGGATGAGTCCCCAAAGACGTTCTCAGCGGATGAGATCAAGGATTTGCCGGGACTTGTCAAGCGATGGAAGGAAAGGTCCGATCCGGCCTCCGTTTATCTGTGGAAAAGTTTGTCCAAGCCGGAGCAATCCTTGCTGGAGAGCTATCCGCCATCCGCCCCCAACGCGCAGCAAGTTCAAGCCATGGTTGTGCAGGCCCTCAACAAGGCCATCGCGGGACCGTGCATTTACAAGGACAAGAAGTTGAAAGGCGTCTTGGCGCGGCCTGGAATGATTGACCTTATGACGCAACATCCGTCAGGCCCCAACCTGGTTCTTCTCAACCGCTTGCTTCTCGAAGACGCTTACCCGCTGGAATTGGCGAGACGCCAGAACATGGACCGCCGGGTCAGTTTTCTCATCGGCCTGGACGGCAAGATTCTCCACGTCACCGACTCGCCGGACCCCGCCGTCCACGTGAAGGAATTGACAGCGGCCCTGGCGAAGCTGAGAGGCAAGGTTTCCCCGTAGAAGACCTGAAAAGGCGTCGTTTCAATGTTACCATCTTCCTGCCCCGTTTGCGGCCCAGACGGCTCACCGCTTACGCCACGCGTGTATCATAGCCCATCGCCAGCCCATGTCCAATCCCCGCCGCGGCTCAATTGCATTTTATCGTTCCCCCAGTCCTTTGGGAACCGCGTGCGGCCACAGCCAAAAGGTGAGGAGCGCGCCCGTCCTCGGGCGCAGCAACGTACGACCTCCCGCCGCGTCTGGTCTATCCCGACATGCCTTGTTTTTCGAGCGTTACTGCGCCCGAGGACGGGCGCGCTCCGGCATCGCCCCGCTGTGTTCATCCAAGCATTATTCATGCCGCAGTGTGTTTTTCATGCGCATTATTTTTCACTTTATTTTGCTGTTTTTGAATTATTCCCACCAAAAGGTGGTATAGTAGTCCCCGTGACGCGCTCACGCGACAGTGGGGCCGGAGTGTGCGGGCCGGCCGGCCCGAACGCTCCCACGCGCCCGCGCCGCTTTTCGACCGTGTCCGCCGTGGTGTCCGGGAAAACCGGCCGGCTTGCCCCGGAAAAGCAGCCCGGAAGGATGGCGGGACAAGCGGGGGCCCGTTCTTTGACATTTTGCGGAAGAAAGCAGGGCCGGTTTTTTTGCGGCTCTTGTGCCTCTTTGCGGCAAAGCATTGAGGAATGGCCGCTCAAAAGCAAAAAGACGCAAAAACTGGCAACGCGCATAACTGGGTGCATAAAGGCGCGAAAGCCGGCGGCTTCACCCCCACAATATGCAGCTATATGCAGGTACATGCAGGTACATGCAAGTTGCGCTTTTTCACCGAAAAGGCTGCGTTTGATCAACGCGCAAGGGTTCACCCACGACCGAGGGCCGGAATTGCCGCCTTGCAAGACCGCGCCGGACGGTTAAGTTGTGGGCCACGAGAATGAACGAATTGACCGATGTTCCCAGCGTTGGGAATTTGCCCTTTGTGGAGCAACTCTATGCCGAGTTTGCGCGCGACCCGGCCTCTCTTGCCCCCGAATGGCACCAATACTTCGAGAGCCTCAAAAACGGCGACCCGCCCGGCCCGGCCCGTTTAGGCCCTTCCTTTCGCCCCGCCAGCCTCTTTCACGCGCGGCCCGGGCCGCCGCTGGAAACGGAAGGGTTCGATGAGGCCAAAATCGCCGCCTTGCAACACCGCGTCTATCGCCTGGTGCGCCATTACCGGGTGCGCGGACATAATATCGCCGCCGTGGACCCTCTCGGCCTGCCCCGGCCCATGCCGCATGAGCTGGAGTTGGATTTCTTCGGATTCTCCGAAGGCGACATGGACCGGCCCGTTCATTGCGAGACGCTGCAATCCAACCGCACGTTCACCATTCGCCAAATCCTCCAGCAATTGCGGGACACTTACTGCCGCTCCATCGGCGTGCAGTTCATGCACATTGATAATTTCGGCATCCGCCGCTGGCTGCAGGACCGCATGGAAAGCACCCGCAACCGGCTGGAATTGACGCGCGAGGAACAAATCCGCATCTTCACCCGCCTGACCGACGCGGTCGCCTTCGAGGAGTTCATCCGCAAAAAATTCGTCGGCGCGAAAAGTTTCTCCCTCGAAGGCTGCGAGAGCCTGATCCCGCTGCTGGATTTGGCCATCGAAAAAGCGGCCGAGCAGGGCATCAAGGAGATTGTCATGGGCATGGCCCATCGCGGGCGGTTGAACGTGCTGGCCAACGTCCTGGGCAAAAGTCCGCGCCAGATTTTCCGCGAGTTCGCCGACGACCTCAAGTTTTTCCGCGGCCACGGGGACGTCAAATATCATCTCGGCCACAGCAATGACCGGACAACGGCCGGCGGGCGGCCCGTTCATCTCTCGCTCTGCTTCAATCCGAGCCATCTGGAATTTGTCAGTCCGGTCGTGCTGGGCCGGGTGCGGGTCAAGCAGGACCGCTTTCGGGCCGCCTGGAGCGCGGACGGCCCGGCCCCCGAAGCCGGCCCGTGCATGGCGCTGCTGATTCACGGCGACGCCAGTTTCGCCGGCGAAGGGGTGGTGCAGGAGACGCTCAACTTGAGCCAGTTGCCCGGCTACGGCGTGGGGGGGACGGTTCACGTTGTTGTCAACAATCAGATTGGCTTCACCACCCCGCCGGCCGAGGCGCGCTCGTGCGTCTATGCGACCGACGTGGCGCGCATGTTGCAAATCCCCATTTTCCACGTCAACGGCGAGGACCCGGAGGCGGTGGCGCAGGTGGTGCGGCTGGCCATGGACTTCCGCCAGAAGTTTCATCGCGACGTTGTGATTGACATGTTCGGCTACCGCCGCCTGGGCCATAACGAGGGCGACGAGCCGTCCTTCACCCAGCCCGTCTTGTACAAGGCCATTCAACGCCGCAAATCCGTCCGCGAGGGCTACCTGGACCATTTGCTGGCCCTGGGCGGTTTGACGCGCGCGGAAGCGGACGACATCGCCCGCCGCCGCCACGACGCGCTGGAAGAGGAGTTGACCTCGGCCCAAAACGAGGCCTTTTTGCCGCCCGCCGCCAAAACCCAGGGTGTCTGGGCGCGCGGCCACTACACCGGCGGCCCGGAAAAAGAGGCGGAGGAAACCCGCACCGGCCTGGAGCCGGCGCGATTGTCCGAGTTGCTGCGCCGGCAGACGGAGCTGCCGGAAAGTTTTCATCCCCATCCCAAGATCAAGAAGTTCCTGGAATCGCGCCGTCTCATGGCGGCCGGAACGGAGCCTCTGGATTGGGCGGCGGGCGAGGCGCTGGCCTTCGCCAGCCTGAGCGCGGAGGGTTTCCGCGTGCGCCTGAGCGGCCAGGACTCCGGCCGCGGCACCTTCAGCCAGCGCCACGCGATTCTTTACGACTGTGAGAACGGCGAGCCTTACGTGCCCTTGCGGCATCTGGGCGGCCAGCAAGGCCCCGTGGATATCATCAACAGCCCGCTCTCGGAGGCGGGCGTGCTGGGATTCGACTACGGTTACAGCCTGGATTGCCCGGACGGCTTGATTTGCTGGGAGGCGCAATTCGGCGACTTTGTCAACGCGGCCCAGGTCATCATTGATCAATTCATCGCCAGCGCGGAGGACAAGTGGAACCGGTTGAGCGGCCTCGTTTTGTTGCTGCCGCACGGTTTCGAGGGGCAAGGCCCGGAACATTCCAGCGCGCGGCTGGAGCGGTTCCTCAATTTGGGGGCGGAGGACAACATCCAGGTGGTGTGTCCCAGCACGCCGGCCCAGTATTTTCATTGCTTGCGGCGCCAGGTGGTCCGGCGCTGGCGCAAACCGCTCATCGTGATGACGCCCAAGAGCCTGCTGCGCGACCCGCGGGCCGTCTCGCCCCTGGCCGACTGCGCCCAGGCGGCCTTCCAGCGGGTGCTGCCCGAAGCCGCGCTCAAACCGGAAAAAGTCCGCCGCGTGTTGTTGTGCGCGGGCAAGATTTATTACGAATTGCTGCAACAGCGCGAAACCCTCCAGCGCGACGATGTGGCCATCCTGCGTCTGGAGCAGCTATACCCGTTTCCCGACCACCTCCTGCAAACGGCCCTGGAGCCGTACGCGGACGGCACGCCGGCGGTGTGGGTGCAGGAGGAGCCGGAGAACATGGGCGCCTGGCGTTTCCTGCGCGTCCATTTTGGCGAGACGCTTTACGGCCGGTTTCCCTTTGCCGGCCTGCGGCGTCCCGCCTCCCCCAGCCCGGCCACCGGCTCGGCCCGCATCCACAAACGGGACCAGAGATTCCTCATCGCCCAAGCCTTCGCGGAGGCCTGAACCGTTGCCATGCAATCCGTGGTTTAATAACCTTATGCCCATTGAATTGAAAGTTCCCCCGGTTGGTGAATCCATCACCGAAGTTGAAATCGGCCAGTGGCTCAAAGCCGAAGGCGACGCCGTCAACAAGGACGAAAACATCGTCGCCCTCGAATCGGAGAAGGCGACAGTCGAGTTGCCCGCGCCGGCGGCCGGCACGTTGATCCGGATTGTCAAGCGCAAAGGGGAAAAGGCGCTGGTGGGCGAGGTCATCGCTTATCTGGAGCCGGCGCCAAAGCCCAGGGAAGAAACCCGCTCCGCGCGCAAAGCGGAAAAGGCGCCGCCCGCGCCCGTCTCCGCGGCCGTGCCGGCTCCCGCGCCGCCGCCGCCCGCGCCGCCGCCGGAATTTATGACGGAAATCCTCAAACCGGCCGTCCCCCGGACGCCGCTGGCACCGGGGCGGGAGGAGGAAGTGGTGCGCATGACGCCGCTGCGCCGCACCGTGGCGCGGCGCCTGGTGGAGGCGCAACAGAGCATGGCCATGTTGACCACCTTCAACGAGATTGATCTTTCCGCCGTCATCGCCTTGCGCCAGCAAAATCAGGAAAGCTTCACCGCCAAATACGGCGTCAAACTTGGTTTCATGTCCTTCTTCATCAAGGCGGCCATCGAGGCCCTCAAGGCCATCCCCCAGCTCAACGCCTCCGTCCTGGGCGAGGACATTGTCTATCATAATTATTATGACATTGGCGTGGCCATCGGCTCCGGCAAGGGGTTGGCCGTGCCGGTCCTGCGCAATGCCAGTCAGCTCAGTTTCGCCGAGGTGGAGAAGGCGGTGGCCGATTTCGCCGAGCGGGCCAAGGAAAACAAGCTCAAGCCCGACGAATTGCAAGGCGGCACCTTCACCATTACCAACGGCGGCGTGTACGGCTCGCTCCTTTCGACCCCGATCGTCAATCCGCCGCAATGCGGCATCCTGGGCATGCACGCCATTCAGCAGCGCCCAGTCGCCCTGGAAGGCAGCGTCGTCATCCGCCCCATGATGTACGTCGCCTTGAGCTACGATCACCGGTTGGTGGATGGCCGGGAAGCGGTTACCTTCCTGGTGCGCGTCAAGGAAACGGTGGAGAATCCCGCGCGGATTTTATTGGAAATCTGACTTCAGATGCGGGGCGCGGGAAGCTGTTCCAGACGCGCGCCTTCGCGCCGCAAGAGGACGGCTTCGACCCGGGGCACGTACATTTGCGTTTCCGCGGGCAGATGGCCGGCAATGTCGTCGTAACCGCGCTTTTTGGAGCGATCCAGCAACTTCCGCACAGTGCCTTCTCCCGCGTTGTAAGCCGCCAGGGCCAGACGCCAGTCCTGGAAACGGTCGAAAAGATATTTCAAGTATTGGGCGGAGGCGTTGGCGCTGGGTTCGGGCTGAAAACGTTGATCGCGCGGCCACAAGGAAAGTCCGAACCGTTTGGCGGTGTCCGGCATCAATTGAAACAGTCCCGCCGCTCCCGCCGGACTCTCCGCGCGCCGGTCAAAGGAGGATTCCACTTCGGCCAGCCAGACCAGTTCCGGGGGAATCTTGTGCGCGGCAAAGATCGGCTTCAATTCCGGCACGTACTCTTTCGCGGCGGCGGGCCAGGGCCGGCCGGCAATTTTTCGGACCCAAATCTCGCGTTCCATTTGCGGCGGCGGATTGGTTCTCGGCGGCGGCGGCGCATTGGTGGGCGATGGCGGCTGGTTGGTGGGCGCGTTTGGCGGCGGAATCGTCAGGCGGATTTCGTCGGCCACATCGAGATAATCCATTTGCGAGGCGAGCCAGGCGGCGTAAGGTTTGGTTTCCTCGGAGCTTTCCAGCCACGGCAGCACGGCGCGGGCGGTTTGCCGGAGGCTGGCCAGGTCCACCACGTAGTCGCCCTGATAACGCTGTTGCAGATCGCGGTAAAACTGCTGCACGGCGCGATCATCCAATTGCGGCAGCGCGCGGAGCACGTTGCTGTCGAGATTTTCCTGCGCCCATTGTTGCGCGTCCTGCATCAAGTCCGGCAACGTGACCGTTTTGTCCTGGGCGCGGGCGAACAGCGGGAACGCCAGCAGCCAAGCAGCCAAAAAGCGGATGCCATTTATCCTCATAAAACGTCACGCCCGCCGTCAGTAATGCGACAGCAGGAAATCCTCCAGGAAACGCTGCGTCTCCTCCTGGTGCAGTTCCAGGCTGACTGATTTGGGCGTCAATTCCTTGAATTGCGCGCCGGGGATTTCCCGCGCCAGGGTCACGCCGTATTCCAGCGGATGAATGGAGTCGTGGTCGTTGGCCAGCACCAGCGCCGGGACGGCGATGGCGCGCCATTGCCAGCGGTCGCAACCGGGCGCGTCCAGCGGAATCTTTTCCAGCCGCACGACGGTTTCCTCCGCGCGCGGACGGAGGAATTGCGAGGCCAGCGATTGGGCGGTGGTGGCGGAGAAGGCCAGAGTCCGGGCGTAGATTTCGGACTGCTTGAACAAGGCCAGCCCGTTCTCCGCGCCATGCTGGCGCAGCAGGCCGGCAATGGCGGCGAAAACCGCCACGTTGTCCTGGCGCGGCCCGTCCAGCCAGGCCGGACGGTCCAAGACCAGGCCCAGCAGCCGCTCAGGATGACGCAACGCGAAATTCAAGGCCACCGCCGCGCCCATCGAGATGCCGCCCACCACCGCCTTGTTAATGCGCAAGTAGTCCATCAACGCCAGCAAATCCTCCGCAAAGGCCGCCAGGCTGATTTTCTCCGGCGGCCCCACCGGCTGCGTCAGCCCGTGGGCGCGGCAGTCAAAACTGATCAAGCGAACGCCCCCCGGCGGACGGAACAGGCCGAAAGGTTGCGTCGTGTCCGCCCCCAGGCCGTGCTCAAAGAAAAACGGGACGCCGAAACCGTCCGTCTGATAGTGAAACTCAATGCCATCGTGCCGGAAAATTTCCGAAGCGGGGGCCGGCGGCGGCGGCTCGGCTTTTTTCAATGCTAGACGCAAAAAGGCGATGCCGGGCTTGACTTCCTCTTCCGTCAGGCCGTGCAAAATAAGGGGGCCTTTATAACGGACGGTTCGGAACAGCCGCAGCAACCGCAGCCAATCGAGCATCCCCCGCCCGGGCGCCAACTGCGCGACCTCCGCTCCGTCGCGGAAATCCTGGGCGTGCGCCAGAGCGATGTCCGGCCCCAGCAAATCGAAGGCTTCATCCAGAATTTCCACCATGCGCGCGCCGTCGCCCGGACCAAACAAGTTGGCGGGGTCCAGGACGATGCGCAGCAGGGGCGACCCCATTTCGTCCAGCAGGCGGCGGGCTTTTTTGGCGGAGCTGACGACGTTGCCTCGTTCCGGTTCCACGCCCAGGCAGACATCGTACCGTTCGGCGATCTTGAGCGCCTGGTCCATGGACGCCAGCAACTCCTTCCAGGCTTCGGCGCTGTCGTTCTGCGGATGCGCCCGCCACATGTTCTTCGGGTCGCGCGTGCCCGTGCAGAGCGTGATGATCGGCGCGGCAAACACGGCGCAACAGGCCGCGATTTGCTCCAGGCCCCGCAGACCCGCGCGCCGTTTAGCGGGGTCGGGATCAATCATATTGAACGTGCCCGACACCGCCGCCATCGAAAGGCCGCGGCGCTGCAACTCGCTGGCGACCTGTCTGGCCACTCCCGGATCAATTCTCTCCGGCAAACTTGGCAGGCCGGCGCAGGCAAAGTTGAACTGCACACAGTCCAGACCGCAAGCCGCGACCGCGTCCAATGTGGCGGCCAGGTCGGGCCGCGCAAAGGTTTTGGCGAAAATTCCCAGGCGCATGCGGGAAAGAAGCTAAACCCCTCCGGTGATTTCCGCCAGACGGATCTTGAGACCCGTCCCCACCAGATGGTTTCACTTGAAGGACGGAAGGGCCTCGGTTAGTATTGGTTCATGGCAGTTAGCAATGCAGAGATCGGTTTGGACGAGACCGTTGCGGACATCGAGCTCCTAACAGGCGGCTACATGCATCAATGGATGCACGTTGTGCGGCAGGTTTTTGGCTTGGGAACGGCAGGAGACGCTCCGGGCTGCGCCTGCCGCCAAAATCCAAGAAGAGCATCGCCAGTGCCTCAAATGGCTGCTTGGCCTGACGCGTCTTCTTCACTCGTTGGCGGCGGACCCGGAGTTCCCTGACAAATCGCTGGCGGACGAGTTGGAAGGCCGATTGCTGCAACTCGAGTCATCCTGGAGGATGTTCTACGAGGCGATGCCAGCCAGGCAAGCCGAGGAATTGTTAAACGAAGTGTTCCCAAATGAACCCTGAGTTGGAGACCCTGCTCCATTTTATTTCTGCATCTCGGCGGCGTGGTGGTATTCCACCAACCTGAACAGCAGGGCGGCGGCGGCCAGGAAGATCACGGGCGCAACCAGCAGCGCGCCTATCGCCGTGGCGGTCTCTCCTTTCTCCAGGGCGAGCGCGCTTTGCAGCGCGCTGTTTTGCGATAGAAGCGTCTCGAGATGGCGGATGAGCGAGATGGTGTTGATGTTGGTGGGGATGCGCCCGATGCCCATCTCGACAACCGCGCCGTACAGCAAGGCCCCCGCCATGTAACGCGTCGTGATCTGGCCCAACAGCAGGCCCAGGGCGCTCCACGCCGGAACCACCAGAATTTGCACCCCCAACACCAGCGGCAAGAGAACGCCAAGATCGGGGATATGCCGGGCCGCGCCGGCCGCAAAAAGGAGGAGCGTTTCCAGCAGTAGGATTATTTCAAGCCACGCGACCTGCGCGAGGTATTTGGCAATCAGCAGCCGCGCCCGGCCCACGGGCCGGGTAATCAGGAAACCGAGCGTATCCGCCTGCAGCTCATCCCGGATGAGCGGGCCGCAATAGCGCACGCACGTCAGCGGCAGGATGATGAAAAAATAAAAGCCGATCAACCAATGATAAAACGGTTCGGTCCGGCCCCAGGGGAGCGACACCTCCGTCAAGCGTCTCAAGGCATTGTCACGAGTGCGTTGCTGGACGACCTGGAATTCGGCGTACTGACGTTCGTCAAGCACGGCTTTGGCGCGGCTCAGAATCCGGCCGTCCCACTCGGCGACGTGGTCGTCGAGCCTCTTGCGCCGCTGCTCGGCGCTCTCCCCCGACTGCTCGCGCCAGGCCGTTTCGCTCTGGTCATTCACCTCGGCCAAGGCGCGCCGCAAGTCCTCCATGGTTTTCGGCGGCAGCGAAATCTGCGCGCGCTTCAAGCGCTTGGCCAGGGAATTCAACTCCTGGGCGGGGTCGCCCAGCGAGACGTGCCGTTTCGCCCACGTGGCCGGGGAAACCATCGTAATATAGACCAGGAACGGCAAGACCAACAGCGCCGCCAACTGGCCCGGCAGCTTGCGCAGGGACAACTGGCTTCGCCACGTCATCAGCCACACCCCGCGCAACGCGCCCGCGAAACCGGGCCGGCATGGCGGCGCGGGCGGACGAGGGGAGATGATGGGAGGGATTTCGCTCACGTGGTCACCTTGTCGTAAATATTTTGCAGCGACCGGCTCCGGCTGCGGAGGGCGTGGACCGTCACGCCGCTGGCCAGCAGCAAGTCCGTCCATTGCTCGTAAAACGAGGCGGCATCCTTGACCCGGATGCGCAGCCGTCCCTCCTCCGGCGGCAAATCGAAGCCAGCCAGCACGCCGGCCTCAAAAAGCCGGCGAGCCAGCGTCTCCGGGGCGTCGCACTCGATCTCCAGTTCTTCGGACCAATTCTTGATGTCGCCGCGGATTTCCGTTTGATTGCCCGAGGCGAGAATGCGGCCCCAATTGAGCACCAGGATGTTGTTGCACAGCGCTTCCAGCTCGGCCAAAATATGGCTGGAAATGAGGATGCTCACCCCGCCGCCGGCAAGTTCCTTCAATGTTTGCGCCACTTCCTGCCGGCCCATCGGGTCCAGGCCATTCATCGGCTCATCCAGCACCAGCAAGTCAGGATTGTGCAAAAGGCCCTGGCCCAGTTTGACCCTTTGTTTCATGCCTTTGGAGTACTGGCCAAGACGTTTGCCCCAATGTTCGCGCGGCAGGTTCACCTTGTCCAAAATCGCCTCCGCCCGCCCCTGGACTTCGTCGGCGCGCAGGCCCGACATCAGGCCCAGCCCTTGCAGCCATTCCAGCGGGCGCAATTCCTTCGGCACCGCTTCGCCCTCCGGGCAGTAACCGATCCGGCGCAGCAATGGGGGATTGTTCCACGGCGCCTGGCCGAAAACGGTCAGTTGCCCCGAACTGGGCTTGAGCTGGCCGGTGATGATTTGAATTAACGTGCTCTTGCCCGCGCCATTGGGGCCGACCAGGCCGGTCAGGCCCGGCTCGATGTGGAAGCTGACGTTGTTCAGCCCCATGACGATGCCGTACCAGCGGCTCAATTCTTGTGCTACAATCAAGGCGCTCATTCGGGTGCCACGCGTTTTCGGAGGATCAGGCCTGCCGCCAGCAACATCAGCGCCAGGCCCAGCAAGGCGCCGGCCAGTGTGGGATTATCCAGGGCGGCGCGCGTTTCGCGGGGGACGTGTTTCAACATATCCCCGAAAATGGGGATGCTATCCTCCGCCGTTTTCAAATCCCGTCCGAGTTGGAAAGTGGCCAGCGCGATCTGACGCAAATTGTATCCGAAACTCACGTGCCGCAGCCACGGCAGGGTGTGGAGCGCGATGGGCTGGATGGCCAGGCCCAGCGCCCACCAGGTGAACCAGAGTGCGGGGGTCGCTTTTTCCCGGCTGGAAAAGGCCGACACTCCCAGGGCCATCACACTCAGGATGACCATGCTGCTCAACCCGAAAATCAGCGCGTGCATCAACGCGATGCGCGCGTGCCAGAAAAACGTCCAATCCGGCGCCAGCAGATTGCCCACAAACCACGCGGCGCAAACCGGCCCCAGCCAGGTTAATGCCAGCACGCCGAAGGCGGTGCAGAACTTCCCCAGCAGATAATCGAAGCGCGTGACCGCCTTGGAGGAGTAAATGACAATGGCGTTGCTGGCCAGGTCGCGCGTGATGAGCGCCGGCAGGGTCATGCCCAGCGCAAAAAAGCTCAACGGCATCAAATAAATGCAGTAGAAATAAAACAGCACGTTCTGCGTCGTGCCAACCGAGATTTCCGGATGATATTGGAGCCAGGACCTCAACACTTCAAAGAAGGACTGAAGTTGCGGATTCATCTGCGCCACCCAATGCTCCATCATGCTGTCCTGCACGAGCAGTTGCCCCAGGGCAAACAGGAATCCCGCCATGACCAGCGCGCTCACCCAGCAGACGCTCATGATCATCCGCAACGCTTTGGTCCGCAGGCAGGACGAGAGGCCGTTTTGGGCGATCACCCGGCGGCGGTGCCACAGGCTGGTGTGCTCCCCCGTCCAATGCTGGTAATGGGCGTCATGCAGCGGCATGGGAAATCTCCAGGGCTTGCACGAACGTCTCCTCCAGCGCGTTGGGGCTGGGGATGATTTCCAGGGGCGGCAAATGGAGTTCGTGCATCAGTGTCAACAATGGATTGAGCGTCTCCGCGCCGTGCTCGATGCGCAGGTGCCCGTTGGGCAGCAAGTCGCAGGGCCAGTTGCGCCCGCGGCAGGCGGCCTGCAACGCGTCGTGCCCGCGGGCCAGCACCACTTCCGCCGCGCCGCGCCGGCGGGCCTTGAGGCTGGCCAGGCTGTCATGCACCAGCACCCGCCCGCGCGCGATGATGATGATCTGCTCGCATACCTGTTCGACATCATGCAACAGGTGCGAGGACAGAACGACCGTGATCCCGTAGGTCCGCCACAAGCTTTGCACCAGTTCGAGAATCTGCGCCTGGCCCTTGGGGTCCAGGCCGTTGGTGGGTTCGTCCAGGAAAATGATCTCCGGATCATGCACCATCGCCTGCGCCAGCTTGAGCCGCTGCTTCATGCCTGTGGAGTAAGTGTCAATCTTGCGATAACGCTCCTGGCTCATCCCGACAAAGTCCAGCATTTCATGCGCCCGCTGCCGCGCCGCTTGAAACGGCAGGCCGGACAACTGGGCGCAATAAGTGACGTATTCGCATCCCGCCATGCCGGGAATGTGGCAATTCTGTTCCGGCGCGTAACCCACCCGCTTGCGGATGTCCCGTCCTTCGCGGCCCACCTCGCGTCCCAGCAATTTGGCCGATCCGGCGGTAATGGGCTGCAATTGGAGAAGGCACTTCATAAACGTGCTCTTGCCCGCGCCATTGGGACCAAGCAAGCCGATGGAACCGGGCAAGACCTTGAGGCTGACGTTATCCAAGGCCCGCTGCCGCCCAAAAACTTTGGAGAGTCCCTCCGTTTCAATGACAGACTCGGAAGTCATGTTGCGCCGATACTGTGTAAAGAAAACGCCCCGTTGGCCAGAGAAAAAGCAGGCATATTTTGCTGTCAAAAACCTTTGTGGACGGACAAAATAGGGTGATTGTTTGGCAAATGACGTTTAGTGCCGCCCACTCAAGGTGCTTCATAATTCTATCATGGCAAAAGCGGTGGATCAACGAAGCACCAAACGTACTGGCCGGGATCGAAATGGGCACGCTCCGCCCCATTCCGTATTCCCGCCCGAAGCGGCCTTTGGCTACCCGCGGGATTTTCTGGAGAATCAGCACGTGTACCTGGTGATTTCCCCGCGCGCCGGCGGATTGTCCATCGGGATCAACGTGAACCCGGTTTTGAAATGCACTTTCCAGTGCATGTACTGCGAAATTGACCGCACCCAGCCCGCGCGCGTCTCGCGCTTTGACGTGGAGAAAATGGGCGCCGAATTGCTGGGGACTTTTGAACTGGCCCACTCGGGCGGCCTGCGAAAACGTCCGCGTTACGCCAATTTGCCGGAGGACTTGCTGCAAGTGCGCCACGTGGCCTTGAGCGGAGACGGCGAACCCACCTTGTCGAGCCATTTTGTGGATGCCTTGGAAACCCTGGTCCATCTTCGCGTGGTGGGCCGGGCGCCGTTTTTCAAAATCGTGGTCATTACCAATTCGACCGCCCTGGACCGCCCCAAGATTCATCACGGCTTGAAGCTCCTGACGCGGGAAGACGAGATTTGGGCCAAACTGGATGGAGGCACGCAGGAATATCTCAACAGGTTGAACGGTGCGACCATCCCGTTGGAAAAAATCATGAACAACATCCTGCTGGTGGCCCGGTGCCGTCCAGTGGTCATTCAGAGTCTGTTCCCGGCCATGGATGGCGCGCCGCCGCCCGCGCGCGAAATCAAGCAATACGCGCAGCGTTTGAAGGAACTCAAAGAGGCGGGCGCGGAGATTCCCCTGGTGCAAATCTATTCGGCGGCGCGGCCCATGGCCCGGACGGGATGCAGTCATCTGTCATTGAAATCGCTCTCGCAGATCGCGCAGACGGTGCGGCGGGTCGCCGGGCTGCGGGCGGAAGTTTTTTGAGCGGTGGAGGCGGTAAATTGCGTCAAAACGCCCCGGCCGGCCGGCGGGCGGCCCTGCCCGTTTTCGATCTTCCATAGTTGGGTTGAAACAGGCAAACTTACCCGCATTAACGCCGCCATTATGTCGTGTCCGCAACCGAAACGGAGCCCCGGAATGTGCCAGTCTGCTCCAAGTCGCTTTGGCTGGCGGATGGTGATTGCCGCCGTGTTGTGCGCGGGCGCTTCCATGATGGCCGGGGCAGCCCCGATGGACAGCGCGCCTCGCCCAGCCGCCGGACCGCTGGCTGCGGGGAAAAATTCGGACGGGCGGCTGGAATTATTCCAGATAGGTTTGGATGGCCAAGCCCGCCATCGCTGGCAGAAGGAAAGCAACGGGGATTGGTCTCCCTGGTCCGTTCTTGGCGGCTCCTTTCTTCCGGGGGTGGCGGTCAGCCTTGATGCGGACGGACGGTTGGAGGTCTTTGCCGTGGACCAGGCGCGCCAGCTTAACTGCATCCGCCAGAAGGCCCGCGACAGTCACGAATGGTACGCCTGGCGGAATCTTGGCGGAATGGTTTATTCGCCAGTGGCCTTGGGGCAGGAGGCGGATGGCCGATTGGAGGTTTTCGCCTTCGATGCTCTTAGCCAGAGGGTGGAGCATCTTTGGCAAACCAACGCGCATGGAGGATGGTCGCACTGGGAGGATTTGGGCGAAGGCCCCTCCACGGGGCTGGCGGTCGCGACCAATCACGACGGACGGCTGGAACTCTTCGGCGTGGATGAGCGCCAGCATTTGGTCCATTGCTGGCAGCGGCAGCGCAACGCCTCCACGAATTGGTCGGCATGGGCCAGTCTTGGCGGCGCCGTGCTGCCGGGGCTGGGCGTGGGGCAAGACGACGATGGCCGGTTGGAGGTTTTCGCCGTCAGCGCCAACAACAGCGCGGTGGCGCGCCTTGTGCAGGATGCGGCCGGCGACAGTTCCCGCTGGCGGCCCTGGATTGATTTTGAAGGAGACGTCCGGCCCGGCCTGACCCTCGGACAAAACGCGGACGGAAGATTGGAAGTTTTTGCCGTCAAGAAGGGCCAGTCCGACGTGTGCCACCGCTGGCAGCTCAAACCGCATGAGGACAACTGGTCGGGTTGGTGGGGCATGGGCGGAGCGGCCCGGCCCGCGCCCGTGATCGGGCGCAACCGCGATGGCAATTTGGAGATTTTTGCGATAGATCAACGGAATGATTCCGTGGTCAATCATCGGCGCCAAATCAGCGCCAACAGCGATTGGCTCTATTGGTCCAGCATGGATTGCGTGCCCTTTCAATACACGTCGCACCTTTGGCAGGCGGAGGACGGGCTGCCTTACAACAAAGTGCAAGCCATTGCCCAAACCGCGGATGGGTATCTTTGGGTGGGAACGTCCATGGGGCTGGCCCGGTTTGACGGGATGCAATTCAGGAACTTTGACGCCCGCACGACGCCGGAGCTGAAGGATTCCTCCATCACCGCCCTGTGCGTGGACGGGGCCGGAACATTGTGGATTGGCACCGAACACGGCGGCTTGGCCTGCCTCCAAGCCGGGAAATTTGCGCATTTCAGCACCACCAATGGATTGGCCGGCAACGAGTTGCGGGTGATTTATGAAGGCCGCGATCACTCCCTCTGGATCGGCACCACGCACGGGTTGAGCCGGTTCCATCACGGCGCCTTTGTCAATTATACCAAAAAGGACGGCCTGCTCTCGGAGATCATCCGCGCCCTCTTTGAAGATAACCGGGGCTGCCTTTGGATTGGGACGGGCGGGGGCCTGAATCTCCTGACCAACGGCCTGATGGAATCCTATACCGAAAGCAACGGGCTGCCCAATAGCTCCATCAGGGCCGTTTGCCAGGACCGGGGCGGAAGAATCTGGATCGGTTCGGACAAGGGCATGATCTGGTACAATACCGGGCATTTTTACGCCTATGCGGCGCCCTACGGCCTGTCCGACAGTTTCGTCAGCGCCATTGCCGAGGACAGCAGAAGCAATCTGTGGGTGGGAACCTACAGCGGACTCAATCGTTTCATCGAAGGCCGTTTTCGGCATGAACTCAAACAGGACGGCCTTCCCTACGACCAGATCAACGCCCTTTTTGAGGATCATCAGGGCAACATCTGGGTCGGTTCGCGGGAGGGCCTGATTCGGCTGACGCTCAAGCCGTTCGTGACCTCCACCACCCGCCAGGGGCTGAGTCATAATAATGTGACCTCCGTCTTGGAGGATCGGGCGGGCAGCCTCTGGCTGGGCACTTGGGGCGGGGGACTGGACGAGTTGATCGAGGAAAACGTCAAAGTCTATGCGACCAGCAACCGGTTCCCGCACGATCTCGTCCTTTCTCTCTGCCTGGGACGCGAGGACAATCTCTGGATCGGCGCGGATTATGACGGCGGATTGGTCCGCTGGCACAACCGGCTGTTGGACCATTACACGTGGAAGAACGGCCTGCTCAACGCCGGCGTGCGCGTCCTGCACGAAGACCGCGCGGGCAACCTTTGGATCGGCACCGGCCGGGGGTTGAGCTGTTTGCGGGACGGGCATTTTGTCAATTATACCACGGCGGACCATCTTTCGGGCAATATGATCCGCGCTCTCTGTGAAGACGACGAGGGCAACCTCTGGATTGGCGCCGATGGCGGCCTGACCCGTTGGAAAAACGGCGCCTTCACCAACCTGAGCCAGGGCGGCTTGTTTCCCCCGGTGGCTGTCGCCGCCCTTTATTCGGACAGCCAGGAAAACCTCTGGATCGGCGCCATCGGTTGCGGGCTGATGCGCTGGCACCATGGCCGGTTCAGCACTTACGCCGCCAGGCAGGGGATTTCCAGCGACGCCATCCTGGAGATCATCGAGGATGACGATGGCTGGTTGTGGATGACTTCGGACAAAGGGATTTTCCGCGTTCTCAAGAGGGACCTGGAGAACCTCAATCAGGGCAAGGCCGAAAGGGTGGCCAGCATTGCCTACGGCAAAGCCGACGGGTTGGAAAGCACCTTTTGCAGCAGTGTCGGCAAGCCCGGCGCCTGGAAAACACGCGACGGGAAGCTCTGTTTTGCCACCACCCAAGGCCTGGCGGTCATCGAGCCTCGCAACGTGCAGATTCATCTCTCGCCCCCGTTGGTTTACATTGATAAGTTTACGGTGGATCAACAACCGGCCTCGCGCCCGCTTGGTCTGGCCGCTTCCCAATTTGCCCCGGCCACGGAGGCCGCCATCGAGATTCCCCCAAACCGGGGAGAATTGGAATTCGCCTACACGGCCCTGGATTTCCGCGCGCCGGAGAAATGCCGCTTCAAGTACAAACTGGAGGGAGTCAACCCGGATTGGATTGACGCCGGTTCGCGCCGCACGGCTTTTTATGACAATGTTTCCCCCGGCCGGTACCGCTTCCGGGTCATTGCCTGCGACAAAGACGGCGTCTGGAATGAAAGCGGGGCCGCCCTGGCCATTCTGCTGCGGCCGCATTTTTGGCAGACGTGGTGGTTCAGGACTTTGGCCCTGGCGGCCCTGGCCGGCCTGGCCGGCGGCTCCGCCCGGCTTGTCACCCAGCGCAAGATGCAACGCCAAATGGAACTGATGGAACGCCAACATGCCATCGAAAGGGAGCGCGGCCGCATCGCCAAGGACATTCACGATGATTTGGGCGCCAGCCTGACCCGCATCATGCTGCTGGGCCTGCGCGCCGAAAACGATCTGGCCGAACGCAAAGAGATCGGCGTCCACCTGAAGAAAATCGTCAATTTTTCCCGCGGCACCATCCAGGCGATGGACGAAATCGTCTGGGCCGTCAACCCGCGCAACGACAACCTCGACGGCCTGGTCGGTTACCTCACTGAATTTGCCACCCAGTTTTTCCAGGACACCCGCATCCGGTGCCGGTTGCAAATGCCCGTCACGCCGCAATTGACCTTGTCCACCGAGGTTCGCCACGATCTGTTCCTGGTCTTCAAGGAGGCCTTGAATAATGTGTTGAAGCATTCCCAGGCCTCCGAAGTTCACGTCGAGGTTTTCCATGCCGGCTCGACCGTGAATATTGTCATTGAGGATAATGGCTGTGGATTTGACATGACTCAGGGGCGGAATGGCCGGCAGGGAAACGGTTTGCGCAACATGGGCAAGCGCATGGAGGCGCTGGGCGGCCGGATGGAGATTACCACCTCGCCGGGCCACGGCACCAAACTGCAATTCGCCGTCCGCGTTCCAGCCCAGCCGCCGCCCCAGTGACACTTCGCCGCCCCCCATGTTCATGGGGTTGCCCGCGGAGCCAATCTGATGAAACATAAGCACGATATGAATAATCCCTCCAGCCACGGTCACCCGATCCGGGTGGCCGTGATTGAAGACGATGAGGAGATTCGCGCCACATTCGGCGACGCCATCGCGGCCCATCGTGATTTTTGCCTGGCGGGCAGCTACGGGGACGCCGAATCGGCCTTGAAGTCTCTGCCGGAAATCAACCCCTGGGTCGTGCTGGCGGACATCAATTTGCCAGGCATGGACGGCGTGCAATGTGTGCGGCGGCTCAAAGAGATCATGCCGGATTCGCAGTTTATCATGCTGACGGTTTACCAGGACAGCCATTTGCTCATTCAATCGCTGATGGCCGGGGCCAGCGGCTATCTGTTGAAACGCACGTCGCCCGATAAACTGCTGGAGGCCATCCGCGAAGTTTGCGCCGGGGGCGCGCCCATGACGCCGGAAATGGCCCGGCGGGTCGTGCAACATTTCCAGCAGGCGCCCGCGCCCACGTCCGAATTAGCCCGTCTCACCCCCCGCGAAAAAGACGTGTTGGACCAGTTCGCCCGGGGCTTCTCCTACAAGGAAGTGGCGGACAACCTCCATATCGGCGCCGGCACGTTGCAGGGCTACGTCCACCATATCTATGACAAACTTCGCGTCCATTCCCGCACCGAAGCCGTCCTCAAATATCTGAACCGGTAAAGTCTCCGCCCCCATGTACATGGGGTTTACAGAAGACCGGATTTCACGGAAAATCGCCCCCATGAAGCGCCTTTTAGGGATAACAAGTTCCGCTTTGTCGTCGGCAGCGCCCGCCGCAGGCACGGAGGGCGTGCATCCTTGCCTCTCTGCGGGGGCGGTCAGTTCGCGGAGGCGGGGGGTCCGGTTGCGGGGTCGCTCGGTATGGTTAAGAAAGCATCCAAACGTCACAAGATAATTCCACAAATCAATCCTTTTATGAGAAATAGAATCCTAATTCCTCTGGCATGCGTGTCCTCAATTTTGCTGGCCAGCGCCTCCGTCCAGGCGCAGTCCGCTTATTTTCAGGCCGTGACCAACCTCAATCCCGTGGTTTACTTCCCGTTGCAGGAAACGGTGCAGCCGCCCATCTCTGACGTGGAGACCAACCTCGGCACGCTGGGCTCAGCAGCCAACGCGTATTATTCCAGCACCAACGCGGCCAAGGGCTTCACCCCCAGCCCCATCGTCAGCGAGCCGTCTGACACCGCCGTGAATTTTGTCAGCGGCCTGGCCGGCGGTTTCCTGGCCGTGCCCATGACCGACCCGCGAGTGAGCCTGTCCTCTTCCAAGTTTTCGGTGGAGGCCTGGGTTTATCCGACCAATTTCAACGGCAGCATCGTCATTGTCTCCCAGACGGGCGGCAACCCCGGCAGCTTGAACGGCGCCAACGCGCCGGCCGACGCGAACGGATTGCTTCCCCAGGGCGGATGGTGTTTGAGCCAGAATTACGTGGCTTATCTGGACGGCTCAAGCATTAGAGGCTTTAGTTTTCACGTCTATAACGGCCACTCATTCAATGGCAATGGCCAGCCGCGCTATGGCGCCGAGGTCGCCGTGCAGTACAGTTACAATCTCTTCACCTGGTACCATTTGGCCGCCGTTTTCGACGGCACCAACGCTTCCTTGTATATTAATGCAGTGAACATGAATTCGCTGGCCTACCGCATTCCCATGCAGGCCGGGACTTCCTACCTGCGGGACACTTGGGACCCGTTGATGATTGGCGGCGGCCGCGGCATGAACAACAACAAATTTGGGGGCGCCATTGATGAAGTGGCCATTTACACCAACGCTTTGACCGCCGCCCAGGTGCTGAACCATTACAACACCGCGCTGAATTCAAGCCCCTCCACGCCTTACGAGCAAGTCATTGCCAACGACAATGCCTACATGTATTGGCGAATGAACAGCCCGGGCTACACCGCGCCGGCTGAGAGCACCTATCCGACGGCCTCCTTCATCAGCTCGAATTTGGCTCTGAGCGTGGCCTCCGGCACGCTGGCCAGTCCGGTTTACGGCACCTCGACGACTCCCGGCGCGCCCGGCCCGCAATTTGCCGGGCTGCTTGACCCGTCCGTGGGCAACAACAGCTACGCCGTGGCCATCAATGGCATCGGCGGCGCCAACGGCGGCACGCCCAACAATATCGGTAATAATACGAGCGTGTTCGCGGCCGTCCCGGTGGATGCCGGCTACAATGCCTTGCTCAACCCCACCGCCCCGCCGTTTAGCATCTCGGTTTGGTTCCAAGGCAATCCCGCCGATGAAGACGGCGCCACCGTCAACAGCCGGTTCCAAGCCATTATTGGCCACAGCGACAATAGCTGGCGCTTCGCCTTGGATAACGGCGGCAAAGTCCACTTCAAGCCGGGCAATAACGGGACGGAAATCACTTCGACCTATGTTTACAACGATGGGAAATGGCATCATTTGGTCGGAACCTGCATCAACACCAACCTTGGCGGCCCTGGTGGCACCAACTCCGAGTTTCTGTACGTGGATGGCCGGCTGGACAGCAATGCGATTGGCGCGAACACTTTTACCGGCTCGCTTGATGACGTCATGCTCGGCGCTGACCCGCAGTATCTGAACTCCGGCAACAGCAATTCTTACAATCAGCGAAATCTGGCCGGCAGCGTGGCCCATTTCGCTTTCTTCAACTACGGATTGACCGCCGCGCAGGTGACAAGTCTTTATGCCGCGGCCGAGGCTCCGCCGGTCCTTGTGTCGCAACCCTTCGGCCCCCGCACCAATGGCTACGCCTATAATACCAGCGTGACCCCGACACAAACCTACTTCTATGTCGGCGTGGTTGCTTCCGGCAGCGCGCCCCTCTCTTACCAGTGGTATCTCACCAACGCCAGCGGTCTGACCACGATGACGGATGGCGCCAAATACAGCAATTCACTGACGTCGCAACTGACCATCAGCAACCTGAGCGATGCAGACAGCGGCACCTATTTTGTCGTTGTTTCCAATAACTATGGCGCGGTCACCAGCACCATCGGAGGCAATCCGGGGCTGATCCAGGTTTATCAGGAACCGACCATCCTGAGCCAGTCTCCGGCCGGCGGGACGTTGCAGTTGATCGCCGGGCAAACTCCGGCCACTTTTACCGCCACCGTCACCGGGGCGACCAACGGTCTGGTGTATCAATGGTTTACCAACGGCGTGGCCATCACGGGGGCAACCGCCACGAGCCTGCCGCTCCCGGCGGTCGCCGTGAGTAATTCAGGAGTCGTTCTCCAATTCTTTGCCACCAACTCCTTCGGAGTGGCGGCCAGCGCGGCGGTGACATTGAACGTCGTGGCCGCGCCCACCACGCCGACCAACGCTTATGCGCAAGCGATTCTGGCTTTAAATCCGACCGGATATTGGCCCATGCACGAAGTCGAGCCGGCGTTGCCGCAACTGAACGTTGAAACCAACTACGGCACTTTGGGCAGCATCGCCAACGCCTATTATTGCGATTGGCAGATTATTCAGGCCGGCAATCCCCCGGTCCTCTATCATCAGCAGCCCGGCGCGCTGGCCAACGATCCGAATCCTTGCGTCGAATTCACCGGTCTAAACGAGAACCCTTCGGGCGGCTCCGGCGCAGTCATACCCCGGACTTCCCCGCTGACGACGATCAAGGCGCCCTTCACTCTTGAAGCCTGGGTCAAGCCCGCTCTGACCAACAGCTACGGCCATATTCTGAGCGTGGGCAGCATCGTCACCAACGGCGGGCTAAACAGCAGCCTGGTTCAGGGCGGTTTCGATTGGATTTATTCCGGGACTCCCAACACCTTTAGCATCACCATGCGGCATGGCGGCACCGATACCGGCTCCGGCGTCCCCACCAGCGAACCCAAGACCTCGGCCAGTTATCCGCCCGGACAGTGGTATCACGTGGTGACCACTTACGACGGCACGAATATTGCCTATTACATTAACGGCCAGCAAGACTATCTGCAAAACTCGGCCGCTACGGCCTATAACCCCAATACCTGGATGCCGCTGACTATTGGCGGTGGACGCTGGTCCGGTTCCTTGAATAATGAATTTGCCGGCGCGATTGATGAATTGGCCGTCTATACGAATCTATTGCAGTCATCGGATATTCAGCAGCACTATATTGACGGCGCCACCGGCGCGGCTGGCGTGTATAAAGCCGCCGTTCTGGCCGATAATCCGCTGCTTTACTATCGCTTCGACTCTCCGACCTACGTGACACCTCCAGTCAGCACGTGGCCAAAGTTGACCAACTACGGTCTGGCGGGTGTCCAAGGCATTTACCGGGCGAACGCCACCCCGGGCGGCGGCGCCGGTCCTGTGGTGGAGGGCTTCCCGACCACCGCATTGGCTGGCGACGGCATGAGCATCTTTGCGGATGCCGGGTATGATAGTTCGTTTAACCCGACGGGCCAAACGCCCATGAGCGTGACAGCTTGGTTTAGGTGCAATCCTTGTGACATTCAACAGCGTAACTGGCAGACTCTTGTCGGACATTCCGATCAAAACTGGCGTTGCACCATAAACGGGGGGACCGGCGCGGTTGGCTTCGATTCCGGCAACGGGAAGGATGTGCGCTCGACGAATACCTATAATGACGGCAATTGGCACCAAGTTGTCGGCACCTACGATGGAAGCAATACGTTGGTCTATGTGGACGGCACGCTGACCGGGTCGTACGTGACGAATGTTGCCCTTCCACAAAGCACGGTGGGCGGCCAGCCTGCTTATGATGTCTATCTGGCCAGTTCTCCCAATGGCCAATCGAACGCCTTTGGCGGCCGTTCCCTTGCCGGCAGTATGTGTGAGGCTGCCTTCTTCTACAACAAAGCCCTCACTCCCGCTCAGGTCGCCAACCTTTATACGGTGTCAGAAGTGACTCCATTCGTTACGCTGCAGCCCGTCTCCACCAATGCCAACGAGTTGAGCCAGTGTACTAACATTTATGTCGCTGCCGGCGGCAGCAGTCCGCTCTCCTATCAATGGTATAAGAACGGAGTAAAAACCAACGGACAAACCAGCTTTTTCCTCAATATACCTTCCGTAGCGCCCGAGGATGCCGGCACTTACTACGTGGTGGTGTCCGGTTTCGGCGCGGCCACGAGCTCCCCGGCGGTGCTGACGGTGTCCACCGTGCCCCGCATTGTGCAGGACGTTGCCTTGGCCAACCTGGCCTTGTTTGCCGGCGGCTCCGCCAACTTCAGCATCGCCGCCAGCGGCGCCCAGCCATTGCACTACCAATGGACTTCCAACAGCGCGGCCATTGCCGGCGCGACGGCCACCAGTTACACCATGACCAATGCCCAGGTCGGCGGCCCGTACAGTTTCGCCTGCACGGTCACGAATTTCCTGGGCGGCATCACCAGCAGTGTTGTGAATGTGACGGTTGTTTCCGCGGCGGCCCCCTACGTGCAGGCTGTTTTGGCGGACAAACCCAGGGGTTTGTGGCGTTTGGATGAATGCCCCGACAATGGCACCGGGAATGATGGCGCGTTGGCCAACGATTATTGGGGCGGCAACGACGGCGTTTACACCAACACCATCCTTTGCCAGACGCCGGGCTATAATGGAAATACGGATTCGACCGAGGCCACACCCTATTTTGGCATCTACGCCACGACCGACAGTGAGGTCGCCATTTCCAACATCAACTTTGCCACACCGACGAATACCAGCGCCGCGTTTTCCGTGGAAGCATGGGTGACGGGCAACTTGCAGATCAATAACGGCCCTGTTATCAGCAAGGGTTATGGCGGCGGCGGCGAGGAATTCTGTCTGGATACCGATGGCAATGGCGCGAGTCACGACTTCCGCTGGTTTGTTCGCAACGCGGGTGGCTCTGCTCCCGGGGCGGTCAGTTCGGTCGGGTTAGCCAGCGGCTCATTTGGCAACGCGTGGTACCATGTGGTTGGGGTGTGTGATGAGTCGAACAACCTTCTGACCCTTTATGTCAACGGCACCGTTGCCGCCGTCGCCGCCGCTCCGGCGGGAAGCGGCATCATCGCGGACGACTCCTACCCGGTCTATATCGGGTCCAGACCTTCCAGCGCGACTGTGGGCCATAATGACGTTCAGTTCCAAGGCGCAATATGTCAGGTGGCGATCTACAACTACGCGTTGAGCTCCAACCAGGTGCTGGCACACTATAATGCGGCGGGCGTTGCTCCCTACATCGCGCTGGAGCCTCCGTCGTCCACGAACGTCAATGAACTCGGCACGCTGGTCATTCCGACGGTCGTGTCCGGGACAACTCCCCTCGCTTTGCAGTGGGTTGATGCTTACACGGGCAACCCCATCTTGCACCAAACCAATGCGACCCTGATTATCAGCAATTATCCTGCGGCTTCGAATAACGCCAGCTACTATTTGACAGCCAGCAATGTTTACAGCCCGACGCCGGTGGATACCAGTTCGGTCACCGTTACTGTCAACACCGGCGCGCCGGTCCTTGTGCAGGATTTGCCGGCGACCCTGGTGGCCTCTATCAGCTCTACCCTCTCCGTTGCGGTGGCTGGAACTCTGCCGTTCACCTATACATGGTATCAGAACGGGGTGGTCATCCTCGGGGCGAACAGCAATTCGATCCCTGTGCCGTATGGGTCCAACGAAGTTTATGTTGTCATCAGCAACTCCTACTCACCCGCGGCCACGAGCACGGTCGCGTCGGTCATCGGCGAAGTCGGAACCCTGCCGCTTACGTTCCCGACGACGGGCAGCAACGGCTGGACCATCGTTGGCACGGCCGCTCCTGCCGGCCAAAGTGTCCTAACCAACGGAATCATGACGCTGACCTTCCACGTTGGCAGTGAGTCCCGCGCCGCTTGGTACAACACCAAACAGGACATCAGTTCCTTCCTCTGCACCTTTACCTATCAGGACACCACTCCTGGCACGCTCGGCGCCGATGGCGTGGTCTTCGCCGTGCAAAACTATTCTGTCTCGGCGAATAGTGGCGGGGGTGGAACTTACGGTTACGCCGGCGGGGCCATTGTCCCCAGCGCCGCTTTTGCAATGAACATTTACCATGCCACGGATGGCGGCGCGGATAGTGTTGTCTTTGGAACCAATAGCGCTTTGGCCGCCAGTGCGCCGCCGTACGTCCTGACAGCTCCCGTGGTGTTGGACGGCGGGGATCCGATTGACGTCAGTCTCTATTACAATGGGTCAACCATTACCGCCACCTTGGTGGACACCGTCACCAAAGCCACCATGTCCACCAGCACGAACTGGAATCTGGTTTCGCTCGTGGGCACCCCGGCGTACGTTGGCTTCACCGGCGCCGATGGCGGTTCCTATGCCACACAGGAGATTTATAACTTCTCCTACACCGCCTTCGGCTCGTCCTTGGGCGCGCCAGCCTTGTCGGCCTCTTTCTCAGGAGGAAATGTCATCGTGAGCTGGCCATCGTCCGCCAGTTCGCTCTTCGAGTTGCAAGGGGCTCCCACAGTTCAAGGCCCGTGGGTCACAATTACAGAGGGAGTGTCCGTCAGTGGTTCAAACGTCCAGTACACCACTCCCCCCACTGGAGCCGCCCAGTTCTATCGGCTCGTATTGCCGGTTCAGTGAGGCTGGCCAGCGAGTTTATCAGCCAGCAAGGGAATTCAACATGCTTCCCGCCGTCGGACAGCCTCCGGCGGCGGGATTTTTTGATACTGGAGGTCCGTTTCCTATTGCCTTTGGCGGCGATTGCGCAAAGATTCGACCCATGAGTAAAACGTCCAAGTTTGATCGTTACCCGCGTCTGAATCCGGCGGGCATCGGCAACAACATGTCGGTTGCCGATCTGGTGGATAAAACATTCCTGGCCTACAACGGCGGCCGCCTGCGCGAGGCGGCCAAATTGCTGACCGAAAAGATGCTGCCGCGCGACGGCCTCATCGGCCTGAGCGTGACCGGCGCCCTGACCCCGGCCGGCCTGGGCAAATCCTGCCTCATCCCCCTGATGCGGGCGGGGTTCGTGGATTGGATCGTCTCCACCGGGGCCAATCTTTACCACGACCTGCACTACGGACTGGGCATGGCCCTGCACCAAGGGTCTCCTTTTATGGATGACGTGGCGCTCCATCGCGACGGCGTCATCCGCATTTATGACATTCTTTTTGACTTCAATGTCCTGCTGGACACCGACGCCTTTTTGCGCGAGGTCATCCAGGGCGAGGAGTTCCAGCGGGCCATGGGGACCGACGAGTTTCATTATCTGCTGGGCGGCTACGTGGTGGAGCGCGGGCGCAAACTCGGGCTCAAGGACAGCTCGGTGCTGGCGGCCGCCTACGAGTGCGGCGTGCCGGTTTTTACCAGCAGCCCGGGGGACAGTTCCATCGGCATGAACGTGGCGGCCATGGCCATGCGCGATTCCGCGCTGGCCTTCGATGTCAACCGCGATGTCAACCAAACGGCTGCCATCGTCTATGACGCCAAAGCCGGCGGGCGCGCCTCCTCCGTCTTTCTTCTGGGCGGCGGGTCGCCCAAGAATTTCATGTTGCAGACCGAGCCGCAAATCCAGGAAATCATGGGCATCGCGGAAAAGGGCCACGATTACTTCCTGCAATGCACCGACGCCCGCCCCGACACCGGCGGGTTGAGCGGCGCGACCCCGTCGGAGGCGGTCAGTTGGGGAAAAATTGATCCCAGCAACCTGCCCGATTGCGTCGTGGCCTACGTGGATACGACCATCGCGCTGCCGCTGCTGACCGCCTACGCGCTCAACCGCCACCGGCCCAGGAAACTGAAACGGCTCTACGACCGGCGGGAGGAGATGTACCAGAAGGTCAAATCCCTGTATTTGCGGATCGGCACCGTCAGCAAGATCAAGACCAGCCGCCCCGCCGGCAAACGGGCCGGCGGCCTCACGGCCCGTCACGGTTCTTCCGCAAAATCCTGACGCCGAATTGGCCGTCCTTGAGCCAATCGTGGCCGATCAGGCAGGCGGACTGATAGTGGGCGTCAATCCATTGTTGCGCCTCCCGTCCGAAGCGCGCTTCCCGGCCAAAAACCGGCGCGTCGTACTCGCTGTAGTCAACATAATACTCGATCACGTAATCGGGGCTGTGCGCCATCAAGTCCCGCGTCATTTCCTCCTGCCCGAAGGCGGCCACTTCCGGCGGCGTCCAGCCCACGTAGCCGCAGGGATTGGCATGGCGGGAAAGATAATTCAGGAGCGTGCCCTGGGGCAGGACGGCCAGGGTGGCGCGCGGCGGCACGTTGTTTTGCACCCAGCGCAAGGCGGCGGCGATGTCGGCATCCTTCGCGCGGTAGTGCGGGTCGAAGGCCAGGATGGCATCGGCGCCGGAGCCAATGGGCATTGTTTTATGTGAGTAAATTGTCAGGGAGGCTTGCGTCAGGCGCAGCAAACCCGGCAGCAGCATCAGCCACAACAAACCCCGGAAAAGATGCGGCCGCCCGCCGCGAAGTTCGAGCTGCCGCGGCAGCGCCCAGAGCAACAGGTAGAGGCCGCTGACAAAAGCCGGCATGGCCAGCGCGAACCCGTAATGCCAAATTCGGCAGAAGAAACCCAGCTTGGCCGTCAGAGCCAGGCTCCAGACGGTCCACAAGGTTGCGAAGACCACCGGCGGTTCCCAGCCGGTCCTGGTTCCGCGCCACGCCAGCAATGCCAGCAGCGCCAGGCAGAGCGGCGGCAGGCCATAGCCGCAGGTGAACCAGTTGAAGCGGCGCGAAACTTCAATCAACCCGAGCGCCAGCAACACCGCCAGCAGGCCGGCCGTCCGGCGGGGGATTTTGCCCCGGCTCGCCAAGGCGCACGCGGCGGCGATGCCGGCCAGGGCTAGGAATTGGAGCAGGCTATGTCGCGCGTGAAACCACGGCCTGTCCAGGCCCAGGCACCATCGGTAGAAGGCGCTGTCGGCGGCGGAAGTTGTCAACAATGGAATCCACCCCGCCAGGACCGACCGGACGCTGTGCCGGACGTCTTCCACGCGCAAAAACCAAAGGAAAAATCCAGCCGCGGGGATGGCTCCCCCGGCCGCCATCAGCGCCAGCGAGCGGCCCAGGACGTTTCCCTTTCGTTTGACATGCCAAAACAGAGCCGCGCCGGCGGCCGCGGGCGGCAGCAGCGCCAGGAAAATCTCCGGCTTGGTCAGCAAGGCCAGGCCGCCGCACAAACCGGCCGCGCCCGCCAGCCGCGGATTTTCCGTCTCAAACCACCGGGCCAGCAGCGCGACCGCCAGCGCCGACACGACCACCCCATGCACGATTTCGGCCGAATAGGGGGTGATGTAATTGAGAATGCCCAGCGTGCTGTAATGGGCGAAGGCAAACACCGGCAGCACCGCCACGCAGGCGGTGACGGCGGTGAGTTGATCGCCGCATCGGTAAAAGCAGAGATAGATCACCGCCAGCAATAGCGCCAGCACGGCGAGGTTCGACAGGATGAGGGTCAGGAAGGAGACGCCAAACAACGTGAACAACAGCGCATGGTAATGTTGCGACAAGGGGCCGCCGGCCAGGTAATGAAAATCGCGGTACATGACCGCTCCGGTGGAAATCTGCCACGGCATGTACAACTGCGCCCCAAAATCCACCAGCGGGTCCGGCCATTTGCGCCAAGTCAGACCCGTCAGCGTGGCCAGGACCGCGCCGATGATGGCGCAGGCAGACAAAACGTCACGCCGCGAGGGCGCTTTGCCGTCGGTCATCATCGGCCTCTCCGGGAGCGCACGTCCAGCGGGTCTTCCGTCACGGGCGGCAGGTCGCGGGCGGCCTTTTGCAACTGCGGCGCGTGTTCCGGCAGGCACAACAGCGCCGAGACATTGGCGGTGTTGGTGATCAGCGTGTAGCCGGCCGCCTCCAACTGCCCGGGGCGCAACGGGTCGCTCTGCAAATCAAGGATGACGTAATCCACCTTGAACTGGCGGCAAAGCCGGAGCCAATCGCCTTGGTGATCGTAAAAGGCGTTGTTGAGATCAAACGTGGATTCTGGATACGCGGCCTCGTAGCGGCCATCCATCGAGATTTTGATATTCGGATAAAGCCGCCAGCTCACGTAACTGCCCCAGGCGAATGGCGTCGCCGCGTTCCCCCTGGCGCCGGCCAGCGCCAGAATGTCCACCTCCCGCACCGGGTCCTCCCCGATGGGCGAGAGCGGAATGAGCGACGCGCCGGGCAGGAACCGGATCGCCACCCAAAAGGCAATGGCCGTGTAAAGAACACCGGCGGCCGGCAGCAGATCGAACCGCCCGCGCCAAACGGCTTGAAAATAAGGACCGGCGCACGCCAGGGCCGCCGCCCCCAGAAACGGCCCGTGCCGCCGGCTGCGCCACCCCATCCAGGCCGTCAACCCCAGCACCGCCAGACCGGCCCAGTTTTTCCGCTCCACGCGCTTCCACCCGGCCGCCAGCGCCACGGCTGTCAAGACAAACAAAAGCCGGAACCCCCAAAAATCGTCCCACGCCAGAACGGGCAGCGGACGCCACTCCGCAATGCGCGGGCGGGGATGCCGCAGGGCGGGGATGAGGTGGCGCCAGAAATCCAGTCCGTAGGGATTGATCAGCGTCACCGCCGCGCAAGCCGCCGCCACAAACACCATCAGCCCCGCCCTGTTCCCAGCCAGGACGCCAACGGCGGCATAAATAAAAATGACGCCCAGTCCAACCACGAAGCCGCCATGAAGATTGCTCCACAGCAGCATGACCGCCGGCAGGACGGCCGCCGGCCAGCGCGCTCCCCGCCGCAGTTCCTCCAGGCAACACAGCGTCGCCGCGAACAAAAAGAAGGTGAACACGTGCGAACGCGCGATAGGGATGTAGCCAGTCAAAATGCAAGCCGCCGCCGGAACCGCCAGCAGCAAAAGCACATTGGTCTCGCAGCCCGCGCGCCGCCCCGTCACATACCCCAGCGCCAGCAATCCCAGCGCCAGGACCATTCTGAGCACGATGAGCGAAGGGGGGCCGAACCATCGGAGCAGCGTGTAAAAGACCGCCCCCGCGCCCCATTCGTGGTCAACGTACATGGGCAGCGTTGGAGTGAAGGCATAGACATCGTGCCGGGGCAGATGGCCGGTATTCCAGAGTGAGGAGCCGAGGGCTAATTTGGCCCACAGATCGCCCTCGGTGATATTGTGAAAAGCCAGCACCACCGCTAAAGCGAGCATCCCCACCAGCACGATAAGGCCCTGAACACAGCGGCTTTGGCTCTCGGTCACAGCCGCCACGCTAACACGGCGGCTTTTACAATTTCAAATTTGAAATTTGAAATTTGAAATCTATTCTTGCCCGATGATTCGCATCTTGTCCCTGCTTTTGTTGGCCGCCGCCTGGCAGGCCGCGGCTCAATCCGCCCCGCGCACTTACACCAACCCTGTCTATGCCGGCGATATGCCCGACCCCACTGTCATTCGCTGGCAGGGCGTCTATTATGCCATGGGCACCTCCGGCAATGGCCGCACGGAGGATGGCCGCATTTTCACGCTGCTGCGTTCGACCAACCTGGTGGATTGGGAGAAGTTGGGCGGGGCGCTCATCCCGCCCTCGGACAATGCCGATTACCAGTACTGGGCGCCGGAAGCCACTTTCGCCGGCGGCAAGTTTTACATCTATTACGCCATGGGCGGCGTTGAGCCGGAGCGGTTTGAAATCCGCGCCGCCACCAGCGCCACCCCGCAAGGGCCTTACACCGACACCGGCCGCGTGCTGGCCGATTGCGAACACAACCGCTTCACCATTGACCCGTTTCCTTTTCGCGACGACGACGGCCAATGGTATTTCTTCTATTCGCGCAATTTTACCAACGCCGAACCGGGCTTGCACACCGGCACGGGCATTGTGGTGGACAAGCTCATGGAGATGACCCGGCTGGCGGGCGATTGCCACGTGGTGGCGCGGGCGCGCTACGACTGGACGTTGTATCAGGCGCATCGCTTCATGCCGGTCTATGGGCGGACTTTTGATTGGCACACGATCGAAGGGGCCTGCGTCATCAAACACGCGGGCCGCTATTATTGTTTTTACAGCGGCGCCAATTACCAGACCGCGCGTTACGGGCTGGATTACGTGGTGGCGGACCATCCCCTGGGACCTTACACCGGCCAGGGCGAAACGGCGCGCCTCCTTCACAGCATCCCCGACAAAGTCCGCGGGCCGGGCCATAACGACATCGCCGTCGCGCCCGATGGCCGCACGGAATACATCGTGTATCACGCCTGGGACGCGGACATGAAAGTCCGCCAAATGTGTATTGACAAATTGATCTGGACGGCGGACGGCCCGCGTTGCCTCGGCCCAACCTATACGCCCCAGCCGGCGCCGTAGTTCAGAAGGAAGAAGGATGAAACCGGCGTGACTCGGACTTCCAGTTGATCGTGCTCAGTAGTATAGCCTGTTGCAGGACGCCAGGTCCCAATCATCAAGCGAGGATCAGTCCGCATCGGCGGGCGCGGTTTTCCGTGAGAACAGCGACGGCGTTCGGGCCAAGGGCCCACGTCTTCACGGTCGAGTGGAGCGCTTTTTTCAGAGCGTCATTCAATGGAGGCAGCCATGAATCCTGGGCTGTTTTAATAACCAGCAGCAAGCGAAATCCCGCCGATCCAAGATCAAGACCTTTTATCCCCGCCGGCATTTCATCTGCCGCGAGTGCGTGTCGTTCCAAATGCGATGCCAGCCCTAACCCAAATCCGTTCACGAGCTTTTCACGAACATCATCAATGTAGTTTGCAAAGTCTGCCCTTGATGTGGCGCGCGGCGCGCTAGACTTGGCTTCAACTACCCACACTTCAGCCGGCTTCCCTGTTTTAAGGCGCAACAAGAGGAACTCCGCCATTCGCACACCATTCCGAATTTCTTCGTAGGTGGCGCTCTTCTCAATGTGGAAGCAATGTCCGTCCAAATATGGGCCGAAGGTCATGCCGGATTCAATAATCGCGTCCATGGTCATTTCAGGGATAAGTTTACTTCTTCTTCGTAAAGCCGGATTGATTCCGATATGATCGCATTGTCAGCCATGCCGTTTTTCAGATCTGAGGAGCGCCAAGTTTTGCCTTCAAAAGAGAGGATTGGAATGGAGAGGCCCATCTCCTGCGCGATGAGGAACAACTTTTTCACCACAAAGTAGGAGTGGCTCGCGATAACGAATTGCATGCCTTCCTCGGCGAGGACTGCGATGATGTCGAGCAGCTTTGAAATGGCCAACGGGTGCAAAGCCGATTCCAACTCGTCAACGAAAACAATGGATTGGGGGTCGAGATAGCGGTTGCTCAACAATGGGTCGAGGATCGCAATTTTCTTCACGCCTTCCGCAGTCACTCCGAGAGGGAAACGGTACTTCCCCTCCTTAAACTGCCAGTTTCCAGCCCCATCGTCGTACTCCACCTTGCCTCCGAGGATGGCCTCAAGATTCTGCCGTGACTTGGCGAAGGCTTCGAAATTCCTGCCGCCCTTTCCTGATTGGCGCAAGGCACGGGCCAGATCGAGATAAGTATCGTCGAACCCAAACACTTTATCGGTCTCACGTGATTTCAGAATGATGTTGTGCAGCGAGAGCACCTCCTTGGCTGGCAGAAAAATCGAGTTGCTGGCGCGTGGAGAAACGTCATTTCCCCAGTGCGATATTATTTTGGTGGTGTCTTTGCCGAAGTCGTAGCAAAATTCTTTTCCATCCATCCAGAGCCTGAAGGATAAATTAGAAGCCGCCCCCTTGCTGACCAAATCACCAATTTTCTCCGCCTGAAAAGTCCAATAGAGTTTTTCCGCAAGAATCTCGGGGACGCTCCGCTGGTCATGACCACGCTTGTACTCTTCCAGGGTGCGCATGGCGGTGTAAAGCGATTTCAGCAGAATTGTTTTGCCGCTTCCATTGCCGCCAATGACGAGGTTGATGCGTCCCAGTTTCTTCCAGGCGATGCTTTCGAGCGGGCCAAAATTCCTGAGTTCAAGTTGTGTAATCATCAGTCGTGTCTCTGTTGTCCTATTTTGTCCATCCCTTGCGTCGTGTCCACACTTATCATTCCGGGAAAATCCACTGAGTATAAGCCCTCGGCCCAAAGTACTCGTAGCCCTTGCCCTCCTCCACCGTCCCCGCCACCATGCAGTGGATGAAACCGTTTCGCTCGACTTGCACGGTGTGCAGAACCTCGTGGCCGGGGTTTTCCTTTAGGAGAAATTGCGCGCGGCCGCCCAAGGCGGAATACGTTTCCAGGCCGTTGCCGTTGGTGCGGCTGGTGAATTCAAATTGCGCCCCGAGGTCCTTAAGCATGGCGTGGCTCCGCCCCCACGTCCCGCCCTCCGCGGTGACGAACGGCTTGCCGTTGAGCAGGGCGTTGGCGTCGTCATAGGCCAGCACGGTCAGGCAATGGCTCTCCGAGGCTTTGAGCCAGGCAGCCAGCTTGTCCGCGTGGCCGCGCGCGGCGTCGTAGGCGTAGTTGCTGTCAAGAAAAGCAATGCGCCCGATGTCGCCGACAATGGCCTCCACGCTGTTGAGATAGCCAAAAATGAAACTGCCGCCGCCGCTGTGGCCGGCCAGCACGACTTCCAGCCGGCGGCCTGCATACCGCTCTTTCACGCCTTCGATGATGCCGGGGATTTCCTTGTCGCCGTGCGCCTTGCGCCAGGCGGGCCAGCTTTTGGAGGCGGCTTCCAGGCAGACCAGCACGATGGCGCAACGGGTTTCCTGGGCGCGCAAAAACCGCGTTTGCGCGGCGATGTGCTGGATGTCGAAATGCCAGTCGTCGCCCGGCCGCGGTTGACGTCCGAGGGTTTGCTCGGTCGTGTTGCCGTTGGGCAGCGCGTAGAAAATCAACTCCACCGGCTTGTCCGGCGCGAAGTCGGCGGCGGGCGGGGAGTTGATGCACACCTTCACTTCGGGTTCGATCACGAAATTGGTCTGGCTTTCGCCCCCGGCG
>Ga0224555_1000493_pt1 | contig 59808 bp, 40 predicted proteins | sample 714S23034metaG_FD_180687 | JGI IMG/M metagenome (GOLD analysis project Ga0224555, IMG submission 180687) | Peat soil microbial communities from Stordalen Mire, Sweden - 717 S2 30-34 | ecosystem: Environmental > Terrestrial > Soil > Wetlands > Peat | place: Sweden: Norrbotten County, Stordalen... | reverse complement strand
GGTGGGGTCTGTGAGGGAGGAGACCTCCGTGGACCATGGTGGACCTAAACGCGCACGAAACCGGAAACGGTGGATAGAAGCCAAGGGAAGCCTACAGCCCACTGAGTCTCCTCTACTCGGAGAAACAGCGGCTCCGCGCCTCCAAGCAGCGATCGTTCCATCCATTCCCGGCTGGCCACAGCGAAGAAGCCCGCTACCCATCCACCCCACAATCTGTAAGCGATAAGGATTGCAATAAGTGAGGAGACCATGGAAATGAACAGCAAGCTCTTAAGGTCGGAAACGCCTGTGGCTTTGGAAAGAACGGCCATAGCATAGGGCAATCCCCAGAAGAGCTTGACCTCAAGGCGCGAGAAGTTCCAATGTTCGATCGCAGTGGAAATCTTGACGTAGGGCGCATTGTCCCCAAAGCCGCGCACGAATTCGCCGTAATTGGTGAGGCGGGACAACGTGAACAGATAGACAAGGTAACAGGCGATCGTGAGCAGCAAGACCCGGTTCAGGCCGAGATCGCCGACGGCCACTGTGGATTTGGGCCGCGCCAGCGCTGGTGCGCCATTCGGCTTGACTGGGCTCGGCGATGGACAACTGTGCTCTACCTGCATTCAGGTAAAGTTATCACACGGCGTTTCGGCTGGTTCAACCTGGACGCGAGTCTCAGCCAGCGATCCCATCTTGAAGCAAACTGCGAGCATCCTTGCCCCGTTTACTCGGAGGGTATTAACCCGTGTATACTGGTACCCCCCCTCCCCCGGTCTATTGGAATCATAGGGTTAGGCTGTGGAAATTTTCCAAAGTCTTGAGCGGAAAGGACTTATAGGTAAAGTATTCGGGAATAAGGACTTACGCGATCCATTCGCTTCGCTCAGGATTTCGGCAGCGGACTCCCGCTTCGCTCACGCCCGCTAAACGCCTCAACTTAGGTTGTCAAAGAGCGCTGAAAATGATTTTGGCATCCCACGTCTCGAAAACCGAGACGTGGGGCACCCGCTTCGAGGTCCGTCTTGGAAGACGGGCACACCTCTAAACTGCCCCAATTAGATGGTATTGTCGCATTGGGCGGGCTGGAAATCTGTGATGGCGGTCACAGGTTGGGAGTGATGAAAAAGGCGCAGCAAAGATTGCAAGCAGGGTTCCCCCAAACGCCTTGCGAGCCGTGCGGACGCGCAGGGGCTACGCGGCGGCGCCTTCATCGCGAGACACTCGCTGGCTGAATACCCTCCTGACCACATAGTGGGGCCGTGCTTTCGCTTCTTCATAGACGCGCCCGACGTACTCTCCAATGATCCCGAGAAAGAACAGATTCATTCCCGAGAGGAAAGTAATCACGAAAATGAGGGCGGTGAAGCCTTGCGGGACGTGCAGCCAGAATTTCGCGTAGAGCGAATACAGCGCAAACAGAAGCGAGCACGTTATGGCGACGGCCCCGAGAATCGCGGCGGCACGCAGAGGGACGATGGAGAAGGCGAAGATGCCATCGGAAGCGAGCTTCAGCAGCTTCAAAGGGCTGTACTTGGTGCGCCCAACGTGGCGAGCGGCACGTTCGACGGGGATGCCGATCTGGCGAAATCCGACCCAGGTGCGCAGCCCGCGCAGGTACCGGTGATGTTCCGGCATCGCGCGGATTTCGTCGACGACGCGGCGCGACATGAGGCCAAAATCGCCGGCATCCAGGGGCAGCTCGATCGACGATAGCGCCGCCAGCAAACGGTAAAAGACGTAGTAGCACATCCGCAGCCACCAGGGCTCTTTGCGATTGACACGCTGCGCGTAGACGACGTCATATCCCTGGCGGTATTGGTCGACCAATGTGGGAATGGCCTCGGGGGGATCCTGGAGGTCGCCGTCCATGAGAATGACGACGTCTCCGGACACCTGATCGAGGGCAGCGGCGAGGGCGGTCTGGTGGCCGAAGTTGCGAGACAACTCGACGACCACGATCCTCGGATCGCGCTCGGCAGCCGCTTCCAGCATCCCGAGAGTCCCGTCCGAACTGCCATCGTCCACGAAAACGATTTCGTGCGGGCCACCGGGGAGCGAGTCGAGGACGGCGCTGGTCCTGCGGACGAGCTCGGGCACGACCGCCTCTTCGTGGTAGATCGGGATGGCGACGGAGACGCGAGGGTTAGCGGTCATCGACGGAACTGTCCTTCAGGCGATACGACTCCGGTACTTCTCGATATCGACTCGACCATAGACTACACGGTCACTGTAATAACAACCAGCCTCAAGTTGGCAGACATTTGAACTTCCGCCTACTTTAGCGCGCTTCCCTTGAAGTAAAGCATCTCCCAAAGCGTGATACCCGCTCCCGTGAGAGGATAGGTCTCAAATACGATTGGGTGGAAGAGCCCGGTGAAGATCGATTTCCAGTCTTCCAAGGGACGCACAAACTTGCCCCGATCCGCATCGGCAAGAAAGCGGGCGATCGATCCAGGGGCTGGGAGCACCAGATCAAGGATATGAACGCAGCCGTCGCCGGTTAGGAGAGTCCGCAAATGAGATAACAGCTCCACCACGTCTCCCGTGTCGATGTGGTGCAGAAAGCTGTTCACCAGGATGAAATCGAAGCGGTTTTCCGGAGCTGTACGGTAGGTGCGCGCATCGGCAGTAATGAAATCGCGCCCGTAGCGCTTGCGGGCAGACTCGATATAACGCTCGTTGATATCGATACCCAGATATGCCGTGTGCGCAAATTGGCGGCTATTCGTACCTGGCCCGCAGGCGACATCGAGAACACGATTGACGCGGCTCATGTCATTGTGGGCGAGCACCGGGGCGAACTTCTGAGCGACAAATGGCGCCTGCCACAGCCGATAGACAAACGGTTGCTCCAGCAGAGTCTCGGTGAGGTTCATGGTTTCCACCTTACTATGAATCGCCCTACGACCTGCTGCGCAGGAAACTCCTTTTCGAGCGCCGCACGGAGGTCTGAGGGAACTGGATCGGAGAACTGCGGTTCCTGATTTATAACGACGATGCTCACATCCTTGTTATGCAGGGCATTGAGGATGCGGCCGGTGCGGCCGACGGGGTCGTCGACGAAGTCGAACAGTGTTCGCGTCGGGTTGCGGAAGCCGTAGAGGAAGTCGACCTCGGGGCAGTCGGGGGTTGCGTAGAGGTATTCACCCCGAGCGTGATCCTTGATGACTTTACCCAAGGTCTCATAGGTGTTTGCGGACTTTGGAAACACGCGCAGTCCGCCCGCCCGGGGCAGGGTGAGCGCCTGGGTCTGGGTATCGTGTTCGTAACGGTTGCCCATGGCGTGGAGGAAGCCCGGCGTCACCTCGAACAACAGGTAGCAAAGAACAGAACAATAAACGACCCCAAGAAACCACCGCGAAGGAGATTCGAGATGGGACACGACGGCGGCACAACTGAGCACAGCCAGGGGCGCGACATAGCAGAAATAGGGGGGTACGAAGAAGGGGAACTGAATCAGGCTGCAGCCGGCGGTAACCGACAGGAGGAGAAACAGCTTTTGGCTGGAATCCGAGCCGGTGAGTCCACGCCCGCGGCGCCAAAGCAGCAAGGCTAATCCAGTGATAATCGCCGCCGGCAACCAATTCCAGATGACACTCCAAACAGCTTTTTGCACCGGGGAGTACATGGTGGCAAGCACGATCGCGGCCGGCAGGCCCACGGCAACTGCGATTCTTGCCCACTTGGCGAACCTTGGCGGCGCGAGAAAGACGCTCCACAGGAGAATGGAGTCGACAGCCACGCCGCCCAGGTACTTGAGTGTGGTCGGCATTATGGTCGCGTAGTGAAATCGCCGCGCCGGCAAGACGAAAACGCCCCGGAAAACATCCACAACGCCGCCTCCTCTGGCGTAGGGGATTATGAATACGGCTAACGGAATCAGGACACCCAGCGAAAATATAGCCAGCTCTCGGCTCAGGAAACCAAAGCGACGACCGGCGGCATTCGTCTTGCGAAACTCGCGCCAGGGTATGAAAGCCGCGACCAGGCATCCCGGCACAAAAAGGTAGCCAAATGTCGCGACATTCAGTTTGTGGCGAATGAGAGCGATCAAGAGGCCCAGGTAAACCAGCACACATGCACAGACGAAGAGTGGGTACAGTCTGGTCTCCTTGCCTGACATCTTGCCTGACTCCGACTCGCTTGAGTTCGCAACCTGTTCACGGAAAAGCAGGAAAAGAAGGACGGACGATATAAAGAACAGGCCAGGAAGCTTGGCCAGGAAAGACGAGCCGCCGCACATGCCAGCCACCAGCAACCACACCCACTTCCGCGTCTCGATGTAATGGAGCAACGCCGCCAGCCCAAAGGTGGCGAAGAACAGGTTGTACCAGGAGGGCATGGGGGCTGCGTAGTTCGGGTATCCCCACGAGACTGCCAGAAAAGTTACGGCGCACGCGACGGGAACCGAAACAAAACGGGAAGCGACATAGAACAAGGCCAAAACCCAGGCAAGAAAGAAGACGTAGGCGGCGTATCTGAGATTGGCCGAATCCGGGCCCAACGCCCGGAAAACTGCGGCATCGAGGAAAGCGAGCCCGCCGGTATAGACGTCGTCAAAATCGCGGTGAGGCAGTTCGCCGCGCAGAACCCTCTCCGCCGATTGCGCCAGCGTCCCCTCATCGAGCGGCACCCACCCGCGCTTGAGTTCCCTTGCCATGTATGCGGCGCTCAATAGGAACATCAGCGCGACCAGAATCACGTTGCGGAGTCTGAGACTGGGCATCGATGTCGAGGCGATGCGCGGATAAGCGTCGTTGTTTTGTGAGGTAGAGGCAATTTTGCGAGCAGGGTCTATAGCCGGTGTCATGCGATTTGGGCGGGCGTGCTCTCCCGATGGGCTTGAACGCAACGTCAGTTTATACGGGAATGTTTGGATGCGACAACAATCTCCTCGCGTTGGGAAGAATCGCAATCCTGGTGCGCGCAAATCCACAGTGTTCGCCAGTGCATGTATTTGATACCGATTTCCACGCACACGTGTCTTTTTCTGTGGCGCATGGCAGGCGGGTGGAGAGACGGGCGCCCTTGCCCGTTCTCGATTTTGCCGCCATAACATGGGACGGGATCGCGGAAAGCAGGGGCGATCTTGATAGTTGATAAATCACTTCCGGGTTGCGATCCAGGCGTCGATCTTTGCTTCCAGCAGGTCGAGCGGCAGCGGGCCTTGATCGAGCACGGCGTCGTGGAAGGCGCGCAGATCGAATTTCGCCCCCAACTCTTGCTGCGCGCGTTCGCGCAGTTCTAGAATTTTCATCTGTCCCATCTTGTAGGAAAGCGCTTGCGCCGGCCACGCTATGTAGCGATCCACTTCGGTCTCAATGTTCTGGTCGTCCATGGCGGTGTGCTCGTGGAAAAAATCGACCATCTGCTGGCGCGTCCAGTGCTGGGAGTGCACGCCCGTATCCACCACCCAGCGCACGGCGCGCCACATTTCATTTTGCAGGCGGCCGTAGTCGCTGTACGGATCCTGATAAAAGCCCACTTCTTTTCCGAGGCGCTCGGAGTAGAACGCCCAGCCTTCGGTATATGCGTTCAGATCGAGGTCATACTTGCGGAAGGGCGGCAGGCCGGTGAGTTCCTGCGCGATCGAAAATTGCAGGTGATGTCCGGGGACGCCTTCGTGGTAAGCGATGGCTTCGACGTTGAGCAGCAGCCGCTTCTCTGGCGCATACTCGTTGACGTTGATGCGCCCCGGTCGCGAGCCATCTCCGGCGCCCAGCGAATAATCGGCGGGAACGCTGTCGGCACTGCGGAACGACTCCATCGGCACCACGGTCAGATTATTCTTCGGCAGCCGTCCGAATAGTTGCGGCAGCTTGCCGTACATCTGGTCGCGATAGTGCGTGTACAGGTCAAGCAATTGCTGACCCGACTTGGCGTACAGTTTCGGATCCTGCCGGATGTGTTCGTTGAACGATTTCAGATCGCTGAATCCTTGCGCCCGGGCGATGGTCAGCATCTGGGTTTCAATTTCCGCGACGCTCTTCAGGCCAAGCTGGTGAATCTGGCCGGCGGTGAAATCGGTGGTGGTCTGGTGACGGACGGCGAAGCGATAGCGCGCCTCTCCGTCGGGCAAGGCCCAGACGCCGGGATCGAGGCGTCCGTGAGGCGCGTAATCGTCGCGCACGAATTTGGAGAACTTCGCGTAGGCGGGTGCGACTTCGTTCTTTACCGCGCTTTCGATTGCTTCGCGCAGTTGTTTCCGGTCTTTCTCAGAAATGGAGTCGGGAAACTTGCGCAGCGGGTCGGTGAATGGGCTCTTGTCGAGTGGGTCGTCGGCAATGTGCTGCGCCTGAGTGGACACCTTCTCGAGCAGATACTTGGGAGGCATGCGGTGGTCGCGCAGGCCGTCGCGCATGTGCGCCATGGCCTGCTCGAGCACGCGCGGGATCTGGCGCAGACGGGACAGGTAGTCTTCGTAATCTTTCATGTTGCGGAAGGGGGAATTGAAGGCGAGCGAAGCGTATCCGAGATGAACGCCGTCAAACTGCGTCGCCGGCATCTCCCAGTCTTTGAATTGCGCGGCGTCGAGCGCTTCGCGCAAGCTGCGCAGCATCAGCGCGTGGCTGAACTTTTCCTGCTCGGGGAATCCGGCGGTGTCGATGGCCTCGAAACGCGCCAGCGAGTGACGAGCGTGTTCGAGATCCTCGGCAATCGCCTTGTCCGAAAAATCGCTCAGCCGATCGTTGTAGCGATCGTCGCCAACCTGGGTGGCAAGCTCAGGGCGGGTGCGTAGCGTGTGCTCCCACTCATCGGCGAGCAGACGATTGAGTTCGGCTCGCCGGGCCTCGAGGGTCTGCCCGGCAGCTTGGGCGAAGAGTGGGACGGCGAGAGATACGGCCAAAGAAACGTTGACAAGCAATAGCACGAGCGATGTTCGCAAGATGCAGACCTCGGCAGCATTGATTGGCAATGGACGCTGCGCTCGTGATGGATTCTACCGCAGCCTGCCTACGGGCAGGTGAGTTGCGCGGTACCGACGAGGGTGCATACTATCCCGCAGGCGTTAATTATATTACACGTCGGGTTGCTGATGTCCCACGCATTGATTGAGTATGTGCCAGTCGCGCCGCTTGCACATTGAGCCACGCCCGCTTGGGTGACGGATACTTCGGTAGTGGTGGGCCCGTCTTGCTGACAGGCCACCCAAGCAGCCGTCTGTGGCGTGACCGTGTGGGGCGGATTAGTGTAGTGGCCGGTGGCGAGGAACGGCACTTGCCCATCGGGATAATCCTGTGCGTCGGCAGTTGCGGGGCTTACCGTGATGTATTGAAGGCCTGCCGGGGCTATTGGGGCCTGTTGATTCGATGAACTCGCGCCGCAGGACGACGCGAAGGACGCGGCCAGAACCAGAGCGAAAAAAGAAAGCATGAAGCGAAGCCTTTCCATAATCCCTCCTTAAAGCCTGCCTACGGGCAGGTGAGTTGCGCGGTGGCGACGATAGCGCATGACAATATCCCGCAGGTATTGATTGCGCAGGGCTCAATTTTGTCGGTGTCCCACGCATTGATTGAGTATGTGCCAGCCGCTCCGATTGCGCATTGAGCCACGCCTCCCTGGGTGACGGATACTTCGGTCGTGATGGGCCCGTCTTGCTGACAGGCTACCCAAGTAGCCGACTGTGGTTTGACTGTGTGGGACGGATTAACGTAGTAGCCGGTGGCGATGAACGGCACTTGCCCGTCGTGATAATCGTGTGCGTCGGCAGTTGCGGGGTTCAGCGTGATGGATTGAAGTTGACCTTGACCCTGATTCGCGCCGCAGGACGACGCCAAGGACGCGGCCAGAACCAGAGCGAAAAAAGAAAGCATGAAGCGAAGCCTTTCCATAATCCCTCCTGAAAGCCCGCCCTACGGGCAGGTGAGTTGCGCGCTGCCGACGACAAAGCATCCTCCGCCGCAGGCGGTGATTGCTAGACACCCTACGTTGGGCGACGGGGGGTCGTTTGCCCAGACCGTGTATGTGCCGACCGCTCCCGGCGCACATTGGGCCACGCCTCCGGAGGCGACGGATACTTCACTCGTGCCCGCGCCTTGGTAACACGTGCCCCAAGTAGCCGAGAGCGGAGTGACGGTGTGGGGCGGATCAGCGTAGAAGCCGGTGGCGGTGAACTGCACTTGCCCGTTGGGATAATCCTGTGCGTCGGCAGTTGCTGGGCTTAGCGTGATGGATTGGAGTGGATCTTGACCCTGTGACCTTGCGCCGCAGGACAACGCAAAGGATGCAGCCAGAACCAGAGCGAGAAAAGAAAGCGTGAAGCGAAGCTTTTCCATAATCCCTCCTGAAGGACGCCAACCCGGGAGCGGGTGAAAACTTGTTCCGGGATTGCGAAATCTAGGCTGCCGCGGCTTGCGGGCGGCTGAGGTCCGGGCCGACAGCCCGAGAGCGTCCCCTTTGTGAGATGCGTCTAGTTAGGATACCGCCGTCAAGAAAATATCAGGAAAGCGCGCACGCGGAGACCGCTCATGATGACGAAGTGTCAGCAGTGCGGATGGGAGCCGCCTGAAGTCTTGGCCCAGCGCCAGCAGGGATGTGCAAACTGATGCAAAATGCGAGTACCTTTCAAGGTAACAAGCCAATCCGATTACGAAGGTGCTCGTACCTTTACAAGAATCACATTAAATGCAATTTATTCATACAGTTATCGCGCAGACTCCATTATTGACGCCTTTATACTTTGGCATTGCGCCGGACCGCGTAAATCGCCTACTATCAGACAGCTGCTGGAGATGTGCCTTCGGTGTGGTGATTTGGCGAGACTCTTGCATCTAATCATTAAGCTGATAGATGGACTAAGCAGTGGATTGGCCGAGTACAACGGGGATGGTGAAAGTGAAGTTTAGGGTCTGGTTTCTTCGTCTCGCATTTTTCTTAGGATTGGCAATGCTGCTGGAAGCGAGTGGCATCGCAGCCAGCGTCAACCCGCGCGCGCTCACGGCGCATCCGAAAGCTCGCGGGGTTACGGAAAATCAGCACGCGAAGAAGCGCATGCGCACCCTGGCGCGGAGCCGCGCTCCCCGCTCGCAATATGCTGGCTCGCGTTATTCCGCCACGCGTTATTCCAGCACCCGCCGCCATCGTTATTATGAGCGTTTCCATACCAGTTCGTTCGCATCCGATATCACCGAAGGCGACGTGACCGCCGGCGAAGACCCCGTGGTTCGTCAGGCCGCGATCGATGCGCTGGGCAACATGAACGGCACGGTGGTCGCGATCGAGCCGACCAGCGGACGCGTCCTCGCCATGGTCAATCAGAGGCTCGCGCTTTCAAGCGGCGCGCAGCCGTGCTCGACGATAAAACTTTCCGTCGCTTTGGCGGCGCTGAGCGAAGGCGTGATCGACGAGGGAACGGAAGTTTCGCTCGGGAGCCGCAGCCGCATGAATCTCACGGAAGCGCTGGCGCACTCGAACAACGCCTACTTCGAAGCGGTCGGGCGCAAGCTGGGTTTCGAAAAGGTGCAATACTACGCGCACCAGTTCGGACTCGGCGAACTCGCGGGTTATCACATTCCGGGCGAGCAGTTGGGCACCTATCCGGAAGTAGAAATCTCTCCCAAACTCGGCGGCGTCAGCAAGATGTGCTCTTATGGCGAGGGTATCTCAATGACTCCGCTGCAACTGGGCGCTCTGGTGACGGCGATCTCGAACGGCGGCACTCTCTACTACCTGCAACATCCGACCAATCCAGAGGCAGTCGCCAACTTCCAGCCTCGCGTCAAGCGGCATCTCGACATCGAGCCGGTGATTCCCGAACTCTCCGACGGCATGGCCGGAGCCGTCGCATACGGCACGGCGCGCAGCGTGGGTTTGAATTTTAACGAGGAATCGATCCTGGGCAAGACCGGGACATGCTCGCACGCCGGCACGCGCTTCGGATGGTTCGCCTCTTACGCCAACACCGACATCGGACGCATTGTGACGGTTGTCTTCCTGCAGGGCGGACGTCCTACGTTCGGGCCCAAAGCGGCGGAGATCGCCGGCCGCATGTACCGCAATCTTTACGACCACAACTTCTTCGTGGCGGGGGAAGCCGGTACAACTTCCAATCCGGGGTTGGAGAAAGTCAGCAGCCCCACGCCGCAATAACGGATTCATCTCTGCTCAATCCTGCTCGTGTAGGGACAGCCGCCCTCGGCTGTCCAGGCCGGGGCGTAGCTCGGCATTGCCTGTGGTCACAGCAATTCTGGATTCGCGATAAAACCATCCCGCAGTGACCAACGGAACTCACGCTGCGCAATTCCTTCTCGCGAATCTTTTGTGTCTGGCTCACAATAGTCATACCCATGAGTACGTCTGCCTCTGCCGCGGTAGCGAACCGCCTTGAAGGGCCGGGAGTCTCGGCTTCTTCCAAGCTGTTTCGGTCGTCCGAGAAACGCACTTTGCCGATGTGTCTGCTGTTGATCGCCGTGGTGCTTGTGTCCTACAACCCGGTGACGCACAACGGATTTCTCAACTATGACGACGATGGCTACATCACGGACAACCCTCATGTGAGGGTGGGCCTGACGTGGGCGACGGTGAAATGGGCTTTTACGACTTACGATAAGGCGAACTGGCATCCGCTGACCTGGCTTTCGCACGCTCTGGACTGCGAAGTGTTCGGTCTGAACCCTGCCGGGCACCACTACGTGAGTGTCTTGCTGCACGCGGCCAACGCCGTCCTGCTTTTTCTGCTGCTGCAGAGCGCCACGGGATTCCGCTGGCGGAGCCTGATGGTGGCCGCGCTGTTTGCGCTGCATCCGATGAACGTCGAGTCGGTGGCCTGGGCGGCGGAGCGGAAGAACGTTTTGAGCATGATGTTTTTTCTGTTGGCGCTGTATGCCTACGTTGGGTACGCGCACAGGCCTGGGCTCCGCCGCTACGCCGCGGTGGTGTGCTTTTTTGCGCTGGCGCTGCTCTCGAAGCCGCAGGCGATCGTGTTTCCATTTTTGCTCTGGCTGTGGGACTACTGGCCGCTAGGCCGGATTGGCGTTCGGGCTGATCCCGTATCTGCGGCGCAAGGCGGGAACGCGCCGCGATTGTGGAGCGGATGGCTGGTACTCGAAAAGCTGCCGCTCCTGCTGCTCTCGGCAGCGAGCGCGGTGGTAACGCTGAAGGCCCAGAAGGCGGGAGGCGCGGTCAAGAGTCTTGCCCAGTACAGCCTGCTCTTGCGGATGGAGACGGCCGTGATCGCGTATGTGCGCTATCTGGGGAAGGCGTTCTGGCCGTCGAAGCTGGTGGCGCTGTATCCGCACCCGAGCCAGCTCTATCCTGCCTGGCAAGTGGGCGGGGCCGTGGTCGTATTGCTGCTTGTTAGCGCTTTGGTTCTGCGCGCGCGCGAGCAGAGGTATCTTGCGGTCGGATGGTTCTGGTTCCTGGGCAGCATGGTGCCGATGATCGGGCTGGTACAGGTGGGCTTTCAGGCCATGGCCGATCGCTACGCCTGCATTCCGTTCATTGGCTTGTTTCTGATGTTGACCTGGCTCGGGGCCGACTGGGGCAAAGCTTGGCAAATTTCCGGCCGATGGCTGGCCATTGCAGCGGTTTGTTGTCTGCTGGCGCTGGGGATCCTTACGTACCGACAGGTGGGCTACTGGCACGATCCTGAGTCATTCTGGCTGCGCACGTTGGCGCTGACGGAGAACAATTACGTCGCCCACGACACGCTGGGAGACTTTCTGACCAGCCAGGGCAGAACGGAAGAGGCAGCCGCGCAATACCGCGCCGCGCTCGCCATTCGTCCCGACGATCTGCCCGCCAACCTGAATCTGGGCGCCTATGAGCATGGCCGCGGCAATCTGCCAGCGGCCATCGAACGGTACCAGATAGTGGCACGCTACGCGGCCCACGTGGGTCTTCGCGCTACAGCCTACGGCAATCTGGGATCCGCCTATCGCCAAATGGGGGAGCCGATGAAGGCGAAGCAGTATTTCGAAATGGCGCTGCAGTTGGCGCCCGATCGGACCATGGCAATGATAGGACTCGGCTTAATCGCGCAGAAAAATGGCGACTTGGCGGAGGCCGTTCGCCAGTACTCCCACGCGATGTCGGTGCAGCCGACCGACGTGGGATTTCTGTTGCTCGCCCGCGCCTTGCAGCAGGAGGGACGCTTGGACGAGGCGAACGCGATTTCGGAGCGCGTGGCCCGCTTGTCCCCGAATCTTCCCGAAGCGCAGAAAACGGCGGAGTCGCTTCTCACCGGGAAGTAAGACGCGGGCTTATCGCTTCGATTCGTGCTTGGCGAGCACGGCGTTTTTGATGTGGACGATGCGGTGCGCGTACGCGGCGATATCGCGCTCATGGGTGACGAGAGCGATGGTGTTGCCTTGCTTCCTCTTTCGGCGTTCTCCGTCCCGCCTGTTCCAGACATGACTAACGGAACTCACGCTGCGCAGTTCCTTCTCGCGAATCTTTTGTGTCTGGCTCACAATAGTCATACCCATGAGTACGTCTGCCTCCACCGCGGTAGCGAACCGCCTTGAAGGGCCGGGAGTCTCGGCTTCTTCCAAGCTGTTTCGGTCGTCCGAGAAACGCACTTTGCCGATGTGTCTGCTGTTGATCGCCGTGGTGCTTGTGTCCTACAACCCGGTGACGCACAACGGATTTCTCAACTATGACGACGATGGCTACATCACGGACAACCCTCATGTGAGGGTGGGCCTGACGTGGGCGACGGTGAAATGGGCTTTTACGACTTACGATAAGGCGAACTGGCATCCGCTGACCTGGCTTTCGCACGCTCTGGACTGCGAAGTGTTCGGTCTGAACCCTGCCGGGCACCACTACGTGAGTGTCTTGCTGCACGCGGCCAACGCCGTCCTGCTTTTTCTGCTGCTGCAGAGCGCCACGGGATTCCGCTGGCGGAGCCTGATGGTGGCCGCGCTGTTTGCGCTGCATCCGATGAACGTCGAGTCGGTGGCCTGGGCGGCGGAGCGGAAGAACGTTTTGAGCATGATGTTTTTTCTGTTGGCGCTGTATGCCTACGTTGGGTACGCGCACAGGCCTGGGCTCCGCCGCTACGCCGCGGTGGTGTGCTTTTTTGCGCTGGCGCTGCTCTCGAAGCCGCAGGCGATCGTGTTTCCATTTTTGCTCTGGCTGTGGGACTACTGGCCGCTAGGCCGGATTGGCGTTCGGGCTGATCCCGTATCTGCGGCGCAAGGCGGGAACGCGCCGCGATTGTGGAGCGGATGGCTGGTACTCGAAAAGCTGCCGCTCCTGCTGCTCTCGGCAGCGAGCGCGGTGGTAACGCTGAAGGCCCAGAAGGCGGGAGGCGCGGTCAAGAGTCTTGCCCAGTACAGCCTGCTCTTGCGGATGGAGACGGCCGTGATCGCGTATGTGCGCTATCTGGGGAAGGCGTTCTGGCCGTCGAAGCTGGTGGCGCTGTATCCGCACCCGAGCCAGCTCTATCCTGCCTGGCAAGTGGGCGGGGCCGTGGTCGTATTGCTGCTTGTTAGCGCTTTGGTTCTGCGCGCGCGCGAGCAGAGGTATCTTGCGGTCGGATGGTTCTGGTTCCTGGGCAGCATGGTGCCGATGATCGGGCTGGTACAGGTGGGCTTTCAGGCCATGGCCGATCGCTACGCCTGCATTCCGTTCATTGGCTTGTTTCTGATGTTGACCTGGCTCGGGGCCGACTGGGGCAAAGCTTGGCAAATTTCCGGCCGATGGCTGGCCATTGCAGCGGTTTGTTGTCTGCTGGCGCTGGGGATCCTTACGTACCGACAGGTGGGCTACTGGCACGATCCTGAGTCATTCTGGCTGCGCACGTTGGCGCTGACGGAGAACAATTACGTCGCCCACGACACGCTGGGAGACTTTCTGACCAGCCAGGGCAGAACGGAAGAGGCAGCCGCGCAATACCGCGCCGCGCTCGCCATTCGTCCCGACGATCTGCCCGCCAACCTGAATCTCGCCAAGTATGAGTACGGACGCGGCAATCTGCCATCTGCCATCGAACATTATCAGATGGTGGCACGCCGCGCGGCCAACGTGGCCAACGCGACCGGCGTGGGCCTTCGCGCTACAGCCTACGACAAGATGGGATCCGCCTATCGCCAAATGGGGGAGCCGATGAAGGCGAAGCAGTATTTCGAAATGGAGCTGCAGTTGGCGCCCGATCGGACGACGGCAATGATCGGACTCGGCTTAATCGCGCAGAAAAATGGCGACCTGGCGGAGGCCGTTCGCCAGTACTCCCGCGCGATGTCGGTGCAGCCCACCGATTTTGGGTACTTGCTGCTGGCGCAGGCTTTGCGGCAGGAAGGACGTTCCGAGGAGGCGAACGCGATTTCGGAGCGCGTGGCCCGCTTGTCGCCAAATCTTCCCGAAGCGCAGAAAGCGGCGGAGATGCTGCTTTCCGGGAAGTAAGGCATTCTTTACAAATTGCGATGCAAGAACAGCACGCGTGCGAAGCGGCATTCTTGTCTTCACTTCTTCGGATGCGAGATGCTCAACGGGATCGAGGCGACGAAGAGTTTCCCTTGGTCGCTGTCGATCGGCTCAATGTCGAAAAAAGTCGGGCCCCCCACACCAAGCGCCCTGGTTCGGAAGTAATAAACCTTACCGGCCTCGGCAGTGAAGTGGGCCAGACCGACTACCCGAGACATTCTTGTGAAATGCGATTGCCAGTTAGCGCAGAGATGGCGCTCGCCCGGGTCTGCCGCGAAAGAGAAATAGGAATTGTGATGATTGGCGCCGACCCACGCGCCATCAAGAGCGATCCTGGTGGTGATGCAGCCTCCGATGCAATTTACGGACCCGATATCCTGGATCACATAAACCAGCGCCTTGCCCGCTTCGGGCTGGCCGACGGCGTGCTGGGAGTCGTCGTCTTTCACGTCGAATTTCACGTTTTTTGGACCACAGGCAGCTTGAGCGGCAGAGACGGCGGAAGGATCTTGGGCAAAGGCGGACATTGTGAAAAGAATTAAAGCGAGAGCGGTGCGCATGGCTTTCCTCCAGACTGGAACTCAAGTGAATTAGAACACGCTCTTGCAGTCCCGTGGCTCGGTTGTTCTTGCCAGTGAGGTTTACCGCTTCGTTTCGTCCTTTTCGACCACTCCGTCCTTGATGTGGACGATGCGGTGCGCGTACTCGGCGATGTCGTGTTCATGGGTGACGAGGACGATGGTGTTGCCTTCGGAGTGCAGACGGTCGAACAGGGCCATGATTTCGTTGCCGGTCTGGGAGTCGAGATTGCCGGTCGGTTCGTCGGCGAGGATGATGGCCGGCTTATTGACCAGAGCGCGGGCGATGGCTACGCGCTGCCGCTGTCCGCCGGAAAGTTCGTTGGGCTTGTGGTTCATGCGGTCTTCCATACCGACCGAAGTCAGCGCGGCTTTGGCGCGCTCGGCGCGCTCATCGGCGGGGATTCCGGCATAGATCAGGGGCAGCTCCACGTTGTGCAGCGAAGTGGCGCGGGCCAGCAGATTGAAAGTCTGGAAGACGAAGCCAATTTCTTTATTGCGGATGCGGGCCAGTTCGTCGTCGTCGAGTTCGCTGACCAGTTGTCCATTGAGCCAGTATTGGCCTTTGGAAGGCGAGTCGAGACAGCCGATCAGGTTCATCAGCGTGGACTTGCCGGAGCCGGACGGGCCCATGATGGCGACATATTCGTTGCGATGGATGCGCAGGTTGATGCCGCGAAGCGCATGCACCTGTTCCGAGCCCATATCGTAGGTTTTCCAGAGATCCTGGGTCGAGATCATGCAGGAATTGGGCGTAGCCCCATTCGCGGGCTTGTCGATTGGCAGTACGCCGGCAGTCGCCATCTTGTTTTCCTTGTCCGGATCGGGCTCGATCACGCACGCTCCTATGGCCGTTCTATCTTCGACGTTCTAACTTATCAGAGGTTAGATTCGCAGCCCCTAAAGGGCGTCCTCTTCCGACGAACTTACGGCATCGCTAAAGCGATGCCCTGATACGAAACTAACTGCTTTCGTCTTCTTTCTTCGGGGCCGAATTATCTATTTTGACAGTCGTTCCCGGCTTCAGAGTACGCAAAACCTTATAGCTGCCGGTAATCACTTCGTCACCTTCTTGCAAGCCCTTGGTGACCTCGATATCCGTGGTGCCGCTGATACCGGTGTCCACCGGAACGAATTCGGCTTTCTTGTTGCGGATTACGAACACGCCCTGCACTTCTTCCTTTTGCTTCGATGCGTCGGCGGGGGCGCTGGTGGCGGCTTGTACTGAGTTTTTCCCCGCGTCCTTGGGCGCGAGATCGGCCGGGGCGCGGACGGTGAGCGCCTGAATCGGAATGCTGAGCACGCCCTTGCGCGTTGCGGTCGTGATCTTGGCGGTCGAAGAGAGTCCTGGGCGCAAATCCGCTGGCGGATCCGTCAGCGTCACCACCACTTTGAAGTCCTTGGCTTCTTCGCTGGTCGAAGTGGACTGAGAGGTAGAGACGCCGGTCGAGCGCACGATGGCATCGTTGCCAATTTCGCTGACGGTTCCGTGGAAGACCTTGTGCGGGATCGCGTCGATGGTCACGTCAGCGGACTGGCCGAGGCGCACATTGACGATGTCGGTCTCGTCCACCTTGACTTCGGAGGTGATTACCGACATGTCGGCGATCGTCATCAGCGTGCTGCCCGGCGAATTCTGGATTCCCATGACCACGGTCTCGCCTTCGCGCACGGGAAGATTGGTGATTACGCCATTAAACGGCGCTTCGTACGTGGTTTTTTGCAGCACGTCGGTAAGCCGAGCCAGGTTCGCCTGAATCTGCGCGATGTGCTTGTCCGCCGAATCTTTCTGCGCCTTGGTTTGAGCCACTTTAGCTTCGGCTTGCGCCAGTCCGGCATCGGCGGTCTCCCACGCAGCTTTTTTCACGTCGTAATCTTGCTTGGCGATGAGCGCAGCGTTGTACAGGCCCTGGGCGCGGTCCCAGTCGAGCTTGGCGTGGACGGCATCGGACTTGGCGCGATTCAGGTCGGCGCGCGAGGTGTTCAGGGCGGCATCGGCGGCCAGGGCGTCGGTTTCAGCCTCCTGCACGGAAGCGCGAGTGGCATTGACGTCGGCCAAGGGCTGCACGTTCTCAAGCTGCGCCAGCAACTGTCCTTTGGACACGCGGTCGCCTTCTTTGACGTGCAGCTTGACGATCCTGCCGAAGGCGTTGGCTCCGATGTTGGCGTAGGTCTTGGGCTTGATTTCACCCGACGCGCTCACCACCGAGGCGAGGTTCTGCTTTTGCACTTTGCCGGTCTGCACCGTCACCAGGTTTTTCCGGCTCTGGTAAACCGTGACGCTGACGATGATGACGAGCAGCAGGGCCGCGCCCACACCGATCAATACTTTTTTCCACGTCTTCATGGCGAAGTCTTCGCGACTGAGTCTCTATAACTGGATCTTTATAACCATCTCGCTCAGCCGGACGCCATTTCAGCAGGCGGTTCCAAATCTCGGGTTTTCCTCATTCCGGGCTCAACTTTCCAACTTAACCCGTGGTTCTGGTTATAGAACGGCGAAAACGCACCGCGTTTGCGCATGAATAGTTACGTTCAGGCAAGAGGAAAAGTTCCCGAGTTCCCGCGAAGCAGGTCTCTCCCTCTGTCGCTCCGGCCGGGTTATGGAGGGGAGACCAGCAGCGCAATTCATTATATCCTGCCGAGGGTGCGGGTGGTGGGCCTGTGAAGCCACCTCTGTTCGACGGCAAAGCGCGGATTCTTAAGGGATTTAGAAGAGGAGGCTCCACGCAGGAAATCTTTTTATGGCAGGCCACTTCTTCTTGCCTTGTGGTATCCAATGAACATAGAATTAGGCAACTGAAGTTTCTTGTGAGGTAGGCCCTTCTATGTTTTCCGCAGGTTTTCGAAATCGTTGCTCGGTTGGTTTGCTGACGGGCATGCTGGCGCTGGGTTTTGCCGCCGTTTCCCAAGCACAGGACAAGGACGCAAAGGGCTCCGATGACAATGGGGCGGCTGCCCAGGGAAGCCAGACGGATCCTCTCAAGCGCCAGATCCCGGAAAAACAGAGAAAGGCCAATGCCAAGGCGCTCAAGATTGAGTTGAGCAAGACTTACCGGAAGTGGCTGGACGAGGACGTGCGCTGGATTATCACCGACGAAGAGAGATCCGCCTTCATGCAGCTGTCGAACGACGAAGAGCGCGACCAGTTCATCGAGGCCTTCTGGCAGCGCCGCGATCCCACGCCGGACACCGAAGAGAACGAGTTTAAAGAAGAGCACTACCGGCGCATCGCGTATGCCAACGAGCACTTCGCGGCCGGCATCCCCGGTTGGAAGACCGACCGCGGGCATATGTACATCGTGTTTGGGCCGGCGGATGAGATCGACTCCCATCCCTCCGGCGGCACCTACGAGCGCCCCATGGAAGAAGGCGGCGGCGAGACGTCCACTTTCCCGTTTGAAACATGGCGCTATCGTTACATCGAGGGGATTGGACAGGAAGTGATCATCGAGTTCGTCGATACCTGCATGTGCGGCGACTATCACATGACGCTCGACCGCTCGGAAAAAGACGCCTTGAAGTACACGCCGAATGCCGGGCTAACGCTGTATGAGCAAATGGGCATGTCGAACAAGGCGGCTCGTTTCTCCGGCGGCAACGGTCTGGAGCAATTGGGCGCCGGGCCGTTCAACCAGGATTTGCAGTCCAAGGAATTCGACCGCTTGGAACAATTCTCGAAACTGCAAGCGGCCCCGGCGGTGAAGTTCAAGGATCTGGAAGAAATAGTCAGCCACAAGATCAGCGTCAACCTGATGCCCTTTGATGTGCGAGCCGACTTCGTGAAGGTGACCAGCGACACGGTGCTGGTTCCGGTTACGGTTCAGATCAAGAACCGTGACGTCACTTTCCAGAACAAGGACGGCGTGGAGCGTGGCACCGTCAATATCTTCATGCGTGTGACGACGCTCACGGGCAAGATCGTGCAAACTTTTGAAGAGCCGGTGCAGATCGATGTGCCGGTGGAGCTGCTGCCGAAGACCGCCGAGAATTCTGCGGTGTACTGGAAAGCATTCCCGCTGCGCATCAGCCAAAATCGCTACCGTCTGGACGTCGTGGTTAAGGACGTGAACGGAGATCGCACCGGAAGTTGGAGCCATGCGATCCAGATCCCCGACTTCAGCGAGGACAAGTTGAGCAACTCAACTCTCATCATCGCCGACCAAATGGAGCCGGTGGCGACGAAGAACGTAGGCACGGGCAGTTTCGTGATCGGGGCCATGAAAGTGCGGCCGCGCGTGGCGCCTTCCGATGGCAAGCCGATATCGTTCAAGCGCAATCAGAAGCTGAATTTCTGGATGCAGGTCTACAATCTCAGCGTGGACGAGAAGACCCACAAACCTTCGGCCACGATCGAATACAATGTGACGGACGCCAACAACAAGGCAGTTATCCATACCGTCGAATCGACAGACACGATGGGCAATGTGGGCGACCAAGTCACGCTGCAGAAGACGCTTTCCGCCGCTAACTTGCAGCCGGGCTTGTACAAGATCGAGATCAAAGTGAACGACAACCTTTCCAAGCAGATGGTGGATCCGACGGCGACCTTCGCCGTGGAGTAAACTGCTGCCTGGTTTCCCAGAGGTGGTGGGCGAGATGTTGCGAAAGCTCGGGTTCCTCGTAGTCGTCGTGGGCGTGGCTGTTCCGGCATGGTGCGGAACTGCGTCTGGTGCGATCTCGGGTGCGATATCTGGATACGTCCGCGATGGCAGCGGCGCGCCGCAAATGGGCGCGGCGGTGGAAATACTCGGTTCAGCCGCCCAGGCGCTCAAGGTCTTCACCGACGATCGTGGTTTCTACTCGGTCGCGAGTTTGCTGCCCGGAACGTATAGCGTCAAGGTGAGCGCGCCTTCGTTCCTCCCTTCGCTGCGCGAGAAAATCGGCGTGCGTGCGGGCGCGAAGCTGATGGTGAATGTCACGCTGACCACGCTGTTCGAGGCCATCCAGTTGGTTCCGCTGCGCAGTCCGGTGGACGATGACGACTGGAAGTGGACGCTGCGCTCGGTCGCCAACCGCCCCATCCTGCGCGTGCTTGAAGATGGCACCACCGTGGTCGCGCAGAGCGGAGAGTCGGCCGCCGACCACGACTTGAAAGGTACCTTGACCTTCCTGGCCGGATCGCCCGGGCAGGGTTTCGGCAGTCCGTCGGACATGAATGCTGGCTTCGCCCTGGAGCGTTCGCTGTTGTCGAGCGGCACCCTGCGACTCAACGGCAACCTCGGTTATGGAACCGACGGACAGGGCATTCCAGCCGCGGTGCTCCGCACCACTTACACCAACCGTTTCAACGGTGTTTTTGAACCTTCGGTGGCGATTACGGCCCTCAGGCTGAATTCGCCTGACCTGAACACGATGCCCGGCGCCACGCTGCAAGCGCTGTCGGTGACCAGTTCCGATCGGGTCGTCCTCGGCGACAGGCTGGAGATGAAGCTCGGCAGCGAATTGCAAGCGATCCAGTTTATGGGGCGGGTAAACACCTTCAAGCCCTTCGGATCGGTCGATCTGCATATCACGCCGAACACCGTGCTGGAGTATCAATACGCGAGTTCAGTCCCGAATATGGGACTGGAGGGTCGGTTGGGCAATGATCGTCCCGGCGACGATCGCTTGGAGTCGGCATCCTCGGACCTGAGCGAAACCGCTCCGCGCATGAGCATCACCGGGTTTTCTCCGGCTGTCGAGCGAGCGCATCACCAGGAAGTGTCGATCTCCCAGCGCATCGGTAAGAACAATATGCAGGTCGCGTTCTACTCGGACAGCATGATCGATCCGGTGCTTACCGGAGTTGGCGAGATGACGCCTGACGAGATGACCGCCGAATCGGGTGAAGTGCTGCCCGATGTGTACTCAGGCACTTTCAGTTATCAAGGGAACGATTTCGCGACGCGCGGAATGCGGGTGGTGCTGCAGCGGAAGCTGTTGTCCGATCTGACCGCGACCTTAGATTATGCCTACGGAGGCGTGCTCGACCTGTCGCGCCCCGACGTCCAACTAGCGGACGCGCGGGAGTGGATTCGGGCGGAGCAGCGCCAGGCTGTGGCCGCGAAGTTCAGCGGAAATCTGCCCAAGGCGAAGACGCACTGGATCGCCTCCTATCGTTACACGAGCGGCGGCGCGTTGACGCCGGTCGACCTGTTCAATACTTCGGCGGGCCAGTCCGGCCCTTACTTGAACGTCTTCATCCGGCAACCGATTCCGGCCAGCTTCCTCGCCGGACACATGGAAATTCTCATGGACCTGCGAAATCTTCTCGCGCAGGGGTATGTGCCCGTGATGGGACGAGACGGACACACTCTTTATTTAGTGCAATCGGCGCGCTCAGTGCGCGGCGGCGTGGCCTTCAGCTTCTAGAATTTGCAGATTCGCAATCTGCGATTCCGTAGACTTCCTCCGTAAACTTCCGAAGACTTCCGGCGATTGCGTCGAGCGCTCGCCGTCCACGTTTTCTGCCGATTCCCGGCCGTTTCCATGCAGCGTGAATTCGCGCGATGACCCGCTTCCACCAACTGCTTCTGTGAGATTTCGCACTGATCTTTCGCGCCCACGGGTATATAATGCCGCGCATCTCAAGCGGAACTGCATTTGCCGCTTGCGGAACGTGGGTCCGTTCCAGTGCCCGCGATACTAAGGAGAACCGGAAATGAAACTACTTTCATTGGTGGTGTTCGTTCTGCTTTCGACGGCTTTGCTCGTGGGCCAAACGTTTCGTGGGACAATCCTCGGCTCCGTCACCGATGCCTCTGGAGCCTTCGTGGCCGGAGCGACAGTCACAGTGCGCGACCTGGCCACTGGCCAGGAACGCACGACCGTAACCAGCGGCGACGGCAGCTACCGCCTGCCGGAGTTGCCCATCGGCACATACTCTGTCACCGTAACGCTGACTGGCTTCCAAACCGCAGTCACCAACAACGTCGAAGTGGACGTGGCCACCGAGCGGCGCGTGGACGCGCAGTTGAAAACCGGCAAAGTCACGCAGGTGGTCGAGGTCTCCGGCGGAGACCTTCCCCAGATCGAAACCCAGTCCAATGAGCTGGGAGGAGTGCTGACCAGCAAGTCGGTCGGGGATATGCCCATCAACGGCCGCGACTACACCAAGTTGATCTTCTTGAATCCCGGTGTCGCAGGTTCGCCCGATCAGATTACCGACTCGCCGGGATCGTTTGGTGAGTTCTCGATGAACGGCGCCCGCGGACGTTCCAACAATTACCTGCTCGATGGCACCGACATGAACGACGGGTACCGCAACGACCCGGCCATCAACCAGGGCGGTGTGTTCGCCGTTCCATCGGCCATTCTTCCCATCGGCGCCATCGCCGAGATGAAGGTGCTTTCCAACTTCGAGCCCGAGTATGGACGCAACGCCGGCGCCGTGGTCAACATCGTGACCAAGAGCGGCTCGAACGCTCTCCACGGTGAATTGTTTGAGTACTTCCGCAATGACGCCCTCGATGCGCGCAACTACTTCAACACGACGGACGAGCAGCGGTCGCCATTCCACAATAACCAGTTCGGTGGCTCGCTCGGCGGCCCGATCGTGAAGGATAAAACCTTCTTCTATATGGACTATGAAGGCCAGCGCGAGACCGTGGGAACCGTGACTCTGGCCTGCGTGCCGGAGCCGAACCGGATTGCCTATGACATTCAGCAAAACGGAGCCGCGAATTCTGTAACCAACGCCATGTTAGGATACTGGCCCCAGCCTAACATTGGAACGCGGCCAACTCAGCAAAATCAAACCCAGCAGACCTGGGCTCTTTTCGACACCGGGTGTCCGAACGGTCCCAACGCCTCGTTGATCACGCCTTCGTACAACAACCTCAGCAGTGTGATCGGAAAGATCGACCACAATTTCAACCAGAACAACATTCTGACCGGCCGCTACTTCTTTAGCGACAGCACCCAGTCCTTCCCGCTGGCCCTGACGGCCTCCGGCGGGCAACTCCCCGGGTTTAACACCATCACGCCGACCCGGGTCCAGTTGGTCTCTCTCTCTTACGTGCACACCATTGGCACCAATAAGGTGAATGAACTGCGCTACGGCTGGAACCGGTTTGCGGAAGGGTTTTTTGCCCAAGACCAGAACTTCCACCCCAGTTCGATCGGGTTGTGCGCCGCCAGTTCCGTCGCCGACTGCTCGGGCTCGGGCGTGCACGATTCTGGCCTGCCCATCATTCTGGTTTCGGGGACGCCGAGTGGGGGCAGCTTCTTTGCCCAGCCAGGCTCGACCTCCGGCGACCCGCGGCAACGTGTGGATACCAATAATCAGTTCATCGAAAACTTTGCCTGGAAGCTAGGTAAGCACGACGTGAAGGCGGGGTTTGAGTTCCGGCGTACTAGCATTGAACAGGAATTCGACAAGTACTTTCGCGGGAGACTGAAATTCCCGGATTTGAGTTCTTTTCTCGAGGGCGATCCCAACGGTGGACTCGAGTACTCAGGCAATTCTCGCCGCCATACCTTCGAAAACGGCTACGGTCTTTATTTGCAGGATGCTTTCCGTTTAACCCCGCGGCTCACGCTCAACTACGGCCTGCGGTGGGACTATTACGGCATAGTTCAAGAGAAGAACAACCTGTTCGCGAATTACCTCGTGAGCAGCTTCGATCCGGCCACAGATATTGGTACAGGCACGCTGACGCAAGTGGGCACGCCTGGACTGAGCGGGTTGTATGATCCCGACTACAAGGATTTTTCACCGAGAGCCAGTATCGCCTGGGACCCGACCGGGAAAGGCAAGACCGTAATTCGCGCTGGGGCCGGCCTTTTCTATGATGCCTTCTCGCAGGACATATTCCTCGGCCATCTGCCCTATCCCGCCTACTATGCCCCTGGCCCAGCATACGGTAATTTCGGCGGCCCCGACGCGATCACTGGTGCATCGCTAAGTGTCTCCACTATTACTGCCGGACAACCCGTCTATGACACGTCCAACTGCACTACCCAGGAGTGCGACATTTTTGCGGTCGATCGGCACATCAAGACTCCTTACATGGAGAACTACAACATCAACATCCAACGGCAGATCAGCAGCAAGACCACGCTACAGGTTGGCTATGTGGGATCGCAGGGGCACCGGTTGTTCCGCTTCTATGACATCAATCAGCCGACGAACGCGGTTGTGACTGCCTGCGATCTCGGCACACTCCCGGGCTGCGTAGCTGGGATCAACGACTTCGGAGTGCCGCGCCCCTTCTCCCAGCCGTACGGTGCTTACAATTGGACACCGGAGGGCGCGGAATACATCTTCCAGGAAAAATCCACTGGCAAATCGAATTACAACTCGCTGCAAACCAGCTTCAGGGTCAACGGCTGGCGCGGTATCACTTCAACGGTCAACTATGTGTATTCGAAGTCGCTGGACAACTCCAGCGATGAAGAAGACTTCGTTGTGAACGCGGCCCAGCCCCAGGACAGCAACAATCCCCAGCTTGAAAAGGGGCCTTCGAACTTCAACATCCCGCATCGCCTCACCTGGGTGTTTAGTTACGAACTACCGAACCGGGGCGGGAGCATGCAGCGGCTCAAGAATGGCTGGGGCTTTGATAGTACAGTCTCGTTGCAGAGCGGTCAGCCCTTTACCCTCAACTACAATTGCGAAGACGATTACAGCGGCGGCGGCGATTGTTTCGACCGGCCGGACGTCGTTGGACCCATCGTGTACCACAAGCATGATCCAGCGAACTTCCTCGACTTAACGGCCTTCGCCATGCCGTGTATCAACAACGGGACCATTTCAGGCTTGGCTTCCGACTGTGTGCCGGGTACGCGGCACTATGGGGATCTGGGGCGCAATTCTCTGGTGGGGCCAACCTACAAACAGTGGGACTTCGCTCTCTACAAGACCACTGCCATCACCGAACGCGTGAAGGTGCAACTGCGCGCCGAATTCTTCAACCTTTTGAACCACCCCAACTTCTCCAGCCCGCTTCTGCCGGCATTCATTGCCGACCCGGCTTCGAACCTCGGTACTTGCGGGTGCGGATTTCAAGCGGGCCCCAACGGGCGTGAAGTTGGCACGAGGACCGCTGCGGGTGGCGGGTACCAGATCACCGCTACCGGCGACGTCGGCATCGGCAACCCGTTCCTGGGCGGCGGTGGACCGCGCGGCATTCAGTTGGCCGCCAAGTTCACCTTCTAACTTCGTAACGTTGCTTCTTCCCTGGCTCCTCTCGCGAACGTGCGGGAGGAGCTTCTCTTTTTACGAATAGCCCCTGTTCCCCGGAGCGCCGCGAACTGGAGTACACTTCCACAGCATATGACTGAGAAAGCTACAACTAACGAGAGGCGTTCGCGCCAGCGGGTGCCAGTTCGTGTGCCGGTCAAGGTGCGTCACGAGGGCAGTGAGCATCAGGGCTTGACTCGCGATCTGAGTTCATCGGGCATCTTTCTCTATTCCGAGTCAGGAATGAAAGCGGGCTCGAAGCTGGAACTGGTCATCATGCTGCCTCCCGGCCTGGGATTGGGGCCCGGAGGTTGGACGCTCTGCGAGGCCTCGGTGGTGAGGGTGGAGGAATCGGAGGGCAAGGGCATGGGCGTTGCTGCTACCCTCGATCACATCGATTTCCTGCCCGAGATCAGCTAAAAAGCCGGTTGATCGCGCTCAACCCCGGGGCCGCCAGCGGGCGCCTTTTCTCAAGTTGACCCAGGCGGCGCAAATGAATTCCCCGCAAATATAAAAAGATTGCTTTCCATTGCCCCATCTCTGGTGCAATAATGTCCGGCTGCAGGCAAAGGCGGGGTTGGGCGCCTTTTCCAGGTGGGCCAGGTCATGTGGATTGAAAAACTAACCGATGGCGTTCTTGAGCTGGACACGCCGATCGGGCCTCGATACATACAGCCGAATTTCGCACAACGCGCGTATCTGATGTGGACATTCCGAAATTTTTTCTCGCTGCCGCAACAAGTGCTGCGCCCGTGGGAACTCCGATTGATTGATCGTCTGTGGAGCGAGAACAGGTTCGTATCGGTGTCCGCAGCGGGCGCACCGGACAAACCAGTCATCGGAAGAATCGAGCGGCGAGCGCCGGCTCGGGCCGAGGTTCTGCCCTTTCGTAAACCGGTGTCCGGTTCGAAGCCTGCCGTGGCGGAGCAAAGCCGGGAAGCCGTCTCGGCGTAATCGCGAAACCGCGCGGGCGCCGCCGCGGGATCACGCTGCGTTCAAACTCAAGTCAGGCTCAACTCAAGTTATGTTCCAATTCAATTGGGGTGAGCCGTCTCGTTCGGAGGCGTTTCGCCCTTCTCCTGCGTATTGGGCTTGTGCCCAACCGACATCTCGCCGCAGGGCCCGCGCCCGCCCCCGGCATGTCCGCTGCCGCTGTGACCGCCGTCGCGCTGCTGCTGCTGACAAGACCGCATAGACTCCTGCTGTGCCGGTGTGATTATCGCATCGATCTGCTGCCGTTCCGGCTGGATCGAGAGCGAAGAGTTCGCGCGAACCGCTTCAACTTCCTGGCGCGCCTGCTGGGCAATGGCTCGACGCTGCTGCAACGCGGATTTGGAAACGCCCGCGACCTGGTTGAGAATCCGTAAAGTCTTCCTCGCCGGAGCCGCGCCCGAAATCGAGATTGCGCCGGCGAAATCGGAAAGCTCAACCTCAGCCGCGCACAGGACGACGCAAAGCGGATGGTATAATCAAAATTTGTCCCCACGTTGCCGCCGGCAGTGGGCGCGTAGCTCAATTGGCAGAGCAACTGACTCTTAATCAGTAGGTTGTAGGTTCGATTCCTACCGCGCTCACCATCTTTTCAATCACTTGCCGGTGATTTGAAAACTGATTTTTCCAGGTGTGCCGTAAAGTGTGCCGTAACTCAATCCGGCTACGCCCGTTTCTCTACTGCTGTGTCCTGATCGAGCGCAGCGCGCACGATCTCTAGCTCGGGATGCTGATACTGCATCGCAGTCTTCACATCCCTGTGGCCCATGGTTCTCATGACGGCAGCCAGGTTTCCAGTTCTCTTCAGAATCCGAGTGCCGTAATCATGCCGTCCACAATAGAGGACAAGATCTGCTGGTAGCCCAGCCTTGACTCTGGCTTCCTGAAATCTCTTCGCCATTGTGGTGAGGTGAGCAGACTTGGCGCGCTTCGACGGGAAAACCCATCCTGCGTGCCTTCCTTCGCACCGTTGTTTAAGAATGTCGAAGACGCGAGTGCTCATCGGTACGCGTCTCCTTCCTTCTTCGGTCTTGCTGTCGGGCACGAAGATCACTCGGCTTGCCCAATCTAGATTCTCGATGCGCACCCGGTAAAGCTCTCTCTCGTTCCGCATGCCGGTATCGCGCATCAAGATGATGATGTCCCGGAAAAGCTGAAGGCTGCGCTTCCGCCAACTGCAGGCAGCTGCGCCCGCCAACAATTTCCTTTCCGCTTCATCGTCAAGCCTGAGTGAACGTCCGTATTCCTTAATCAGTTTCAGTTTTGGAGCGTGGCGAATCAGTTGCCACTCTTCCGCTTTGTGCAACATCCTTCTCAAAGTTCTCAGCGCGCAATTGGCATTCGATGATGCGCCAGAGAACCTCAATGTCTCGATCACGTCCTTGGTGATCTGATCCAGTCGCATGCCAACGATGGTCGTTGCCTTTATGAGTCGCCAGCCATCGCGGTAGTAGGTTTTGGTTTTGTCTTCCAGTCTGACCTTGTCCAGCCATTCCAGGAAGCGCCGGGAAAACTCCAGCAGCACAGGAGCTTTTTTCGGAAGCGGATCAGTATTCTCGACCACCTTAGCGAGTTTCAGACCAGCAACCTTTGCTGCCCTAGCCGCTTTTGTTTCGTTGGTTGACCCGCGGTAGCGTTGTCCGCGCACCGTGAAGTCATACCAGTAAAACTTGGACTTCGCTTTCTTAAACAGCTTCACGAGCTTCCTCCATTGCAGCCCGCACGGAAGCAACTCGTGTGTTCTTCTGAATGTATTCCAAAAGAACATTCACATCATAACTAACCCGACCTTGCAGTTCTATCCAATTCGGCCCGACTCCCTCAGCACGCCAGCGTTTCAAAGTTGCTGCTGAGCGTCCGAGAATCTCAGCGGCGTTGCGCGTGTTAACGAGTTGAGGCATGGCTGGTTTCTTCATCGCAATTGGCTGGGGCATGGTTCATCTACTCCTGGAGGGGAGACTCATCCGCCCCTCGTGGACGACATTGCCCTTGACGGTAGCGCAGGTGTACACATATAGTCAAGCTGTATCGTTACACATAGGAGGTGAAATTGACCGAAAGAGAGCTCCCGATGGAGAAGGCAGCGATAGCGCAGCAGCCAGTGATCTCCATTCGTATTTCCGAGGCTCTGCGTTTAAAGCTTGAGGGCTTAAAGGTGCTCATGTCCATGAAGAGCGGCGAACCCGTTTCCACATCGGAGGCGGCAAAGCAGCTTCTTGAGTCCTCAAAAGAAGAACGACTTGAGCTGGTAAGTCTGCTTACTGAGCCGACCGATTCTCTGCTAATGATTCGCCGAAAGGCAGACTCAAAGCTCCCGCTTTCGCAAGCAGAATGGACCGCCGTTGCCTATTTCTGTCTGCACGGAGTGGAGAGATTTGCCAACACCGCACAGACGGAGATTTCATATGAATCTCTTGCCGGAATCCTTGAGGCATTCCAGGCGGTTTACGGTTTGCTTCGCAAACCAAACAAGACCCATTTGGACTCTTTCTTCGTCGCGCATCTCCCGCCCGATCGGCAAGCCGAAGCGAAGAAACCGGAAGAGATCGGAAGCGACGATGTTCGGCGCGCCGTCACCCGCACCATTCGGATGCTAAAAAACCCGACAGAAGAGCGGCAGAGACCCATCTTTGTCGCCCGGAACCTCTACTTTCTCCTCGACGAGCTAGACTTCCCCAATATCGAGAGGCTAAACGAGGCGCTTCGGCCGTTCTGGCCGACCCTGTGGCGCGTGTGTGCCCGCGGCCACTATTTTCACTATGGTAAGCCCTTGCAAGATCCGAACTCTTCGGCAGGGGGAATGGACGCTCCGTTGAATCCGCCATTACCGAAATTTGAAGAAGGCGACTACCGTCTCGAATTCGTGCGCTCGCCGAGCGAAGGCTTTTCCGTTTGGTTGTCCTTCCCCGGAAGACTTGCGCCGCTCTATCCTGTGGAGGGATACCCAAAGATTTCGGAATTCAGGACGATCCTAGAACGGCTGGATGTAAGGCGGGTGCTGATCTCCTGGAATGGCCGCTATTTTCTCGCGTACACGGTGGCTGACGAGAAGGACGAAATCGGCGTGAATTTTCGCGCTGGTGACAACGGAATTACGTTTAACTTTCGTGGCGAAGACTGGCAGTCCATTAAGAAGCTGTTTCGACGCGCGTGGCAGGCTCCGCAAGTACGCCGCCTGTGGGACGCGCTGGCTCTTGAGTATGGCGAGTTGTAAGAACGCGGTGCTTCGCACCGGAAGAAGTGTGGACACGTCACCCCCAAGTTGGGAACTGCGGCGCGCCAGACAGCGCTTCGATGTTTACGCAGGTTAACTTTAGCTGCGTCAGCAAAATTAGTCTCCGCTGGGTGACTGCAATATCGAACGGATGATGTTTGTTTGCGACAAAGCGGTGCCTATCGTCGATCACGTAAACGCGTTGAAGGGCAAGAGCTTCCCGTGAGCTAGCAATTACGCAGCTTAATCGCAGCGGAATCAATCGCAGTAGTGCAACAAGGTGGTTCGTCCAATGAGTAGTCCTCGCGCTCCAGCTAATCCCCAATCCAGTTTGCCGTTCGGAGAAGAGGCAAAGCCCGGCTTCCGCACCAAGACCGCGGCCACAAGATTGACTCCCGAAGAACTGGCCGAGATCGAAGCTGCCGCCGAAGGCGCGGGGCAGGCTCTCTCCGAGTGGCTGCGCGGGACTGCTCTGTGCGCTGCGCGACAGCGGCCCGCCGATCCCGCCGAACTGGTATTGGCCGAAGTCTGGGCGGTGCGTTACGCGCTCTTGAATCTGTTCCATGCGGCGTCTCAAGCGACATCGGAAGGCAGACAATTGTCGCCTGATTCGGTCCTCAAAATTCGCGACCAGGCAGACGCACGAAAGCTTCAGCAGGCGCGCAAACTGCTTGATGACTTCTTCGCCCGCGAGGGCAACCAAAGAGCTCGTATGCCATGAGTGCCATGCCTTTTCCTAGGAGTTTTTCGCTCTTGACGCCGTTGCTTTGGGTAGCCGCGATGTTCCTTTTGCTGCTGGCTGTGCGGAGTGTGTTGCAGAACCGGTCCTCACACAAAGGGCGGGATAGGGAGGCGATCGAATGGGGCCGACCTCGGCCAAGTTTGATCGAGAGATGGAGGACAAAGATGAGCAGAATCCGATTTCGACTGCCGAGATTTTCGCAGCGACAGATGCCAAAGATCGCGCTGAAACCAGCGCCATCCGTGACCGCGAATGCTCCCGCCGATCCGCCGAAGAAGCCTACCCCGCCGATGCTCGCGCTCTTTGGTTCGACCATCAATGGTTCGACCATCGGTGCGCCCGAGACCAAACCCAAAGAGGCGTTCGCGTGGGAGAAGACGAAGGGAATCGAATAAGAGACAGATTGCCAAGAACAACACTTCAGGCTTGAGGAGCGCTCGGTATGCTCACGATCTCGAAACCGCTGTCAGCCAGCCAGGCGCAGACCTACCATGTGCGGGAGTTTGCCTCGCAGGAACAGAACTACTGGAGCCGCGATCAGCAGGGTCATAGCCAATGGCAAGGCAGACTTGCCGAGCAGTGGGGGTTGCAAGGTGGCGTTGGTTCTGAGCACTTTGCACGACTGAGTGAAGGCCAACATCCGCACACCGAAGAGCAGCTCGTGCGGCATCAAGTTTCGAGAACCTATGAAGGCAAATTTGGCAGAGAGGTCACAAGCGCCGAGCATCGCGCGGGCTGGGACGCCACGTTCTCTGCGCCGAAGTCGGTATCGCTCACCGCGCTTGTGGGCGGCGATGATCGGGTGCGGGAAGCCCATCGGGAGAGTGTACGCGCGGCACTTCAGGAACTTGAGCGATACACGCAGGCGCGGATCGGCAATGTCCATTCCCCCGAAACGACCGGAAAATTCATCGCCGCCACTTTCGAGCACGACACGGCGCGGCCTGTCGATGGCTATGCTGCGCCCCAGCTTCATACGCATGCCGTGATCTTCAACATGACCGAGCGCGAGAGCAGTCCTGAAAGCGGGAAACAGGTGCGAGCTTTGCAGCCGCATGAGATGTTCGTGTCACAACGCTACGCCACGGCGGTCTACCGATCCGAGTTGGCTCTGCATCTGGAAAAGCTGGGCTATGAGCTGGAGCGCGGCAAGCATGGACAGCCAGAGATTCGAGGCTACTCGAAGGAATATCTGGAGGCTTCCAGTCCGCGACGTGAACAGATCAAAGACCATCTCCGAGAACAAGGATTTGACGGCGCCGCAGCGGCGCAGATCGCGGCCCACCATACGCGCGACCGCAAGGAACTGCTGTCGCCTGGAGAAGTCTTACAGAGGCACCGCGAGTTAGCCGCACAGTACGGGCATCAGGCGGACCGCGTCGTCGCACAGGCGCGCCAACATGGGCAATATCAGATACCGCAACCAGAGGTTCAGGCGAAGCAGGCCGTGACATGGGCGCGCGATCATGTCTTCGAGAGATCGGCGGTACAGGACCGCCGCGCGATCCTTGAAACAGCGCTGGTGCGCGGCATGGGAGAAACCACCTATGCCCAGGTCCGGCATGAGTTCGAGCGCCGGATCGAGGCCGGGGAGTTCCGCGAAGTCTCGCACGTTGGTGCTGGCAAACAGTACACAACCGCCGCCATGGTACGCATGGAGCGTGAGATCGTCGGCCAGATGCAGGAAGGCAATCGGCGTGACTACGCCGATCCAATGCTAGTCTCGCCGCCAGTGCGTATCGCTACGGAAGACCGCCACCCCGAACTGAATGCGTCGCAGCGCCAGGCAGTAGACGAAATCTTTCTTTCGCGGGAGAAGGTTGTCGGTTTAGATGGCATCGCAGGCGCGGGCAAGACAACAACTCTGTCCGTGATCCGCGAAGGCGCGGAAGCCGAGGGATTCAGGGTGGAAGGTTTCGCGCCCACGTCCCGCGCGGCGCAGAAACTCGGGGAAGCAGGCATGGAGACATCCACACTACAGAAGCATCTGGTACGTGGACAGCAGCCGCACAGCGGGGAGAAGCGGCTCTATGTACTCGACGAATCCTCTCTGGCATCGACCCGGCAGGTGCATGAGTTTGTGAACCGGCTCCATCCGAATGACCGTGTGTTGCTCGTCGGCGACCGGCGGCAACATGAGGCGGTTGAGGCCGGGAGGCCCTTCGCGCAGCTCCAGGACGCCGGCATGAGAACGGTCAAGCTCGAAGAGATCGTGCGGCAGAAAGACCCAGAACTGAAACAGGTAGTCGAGCAGCTTGCACGTGGCGAGGTGCGCGAAGCAATACAGAATCTTGGCCGGCAGGGCCGAGTCCACGAGATTCAAGGCCACGACGAGCGTATCGCGGCGATTGCGAAGGAGTACGCAAAATCGGCGGAGGCCACGCTGGTGATTTCTCCCGATAATCGCTCTCGCATGGAGATCAACGAGCGCGTCCATACGGAAATGCAGCGGAGTGGCCTCGTCAGCAACCAGGAGCACCGCATCAGGACGCTGGTGCCGCGCCAAGATCTCACCGGCGCGGACCGGACGTGGGCCGAGCGCTATGAGGTGGGCGATGTGCTGCGCTACTCGCGCTCGTCGAAGGAGACTGGCATTGGGAAAGGTGAGTACGCACAGGTAAAGAGTATCGACGCACCGAACAACCGGCTGATAGTCGAGCTGCACGACGGCACGCAGCGAACATACGATCCACGCCGACAGCAGGGCGTTTCCGTCTTCCGCGAGGAGACGCGGAGTTTTTCAGTGGGCGACCGCATCCAATTTACGGCGCCGGCCCACGAGCTCAAAGTTGCGAACCGCGAGTTGGGGACCATTGAGAGCATCGACGGACACGAGCGGCTGCGCTTGAAGATGGACGGTGGTCGCGCGGTCGAACTCGATCCGTGCAAGCATCCGCATCTCGATCACGGTTATGCCATGACCAGCCACTCCAGCCAGGGACAGACTGCCGACCGTGTCCTCATTCACGTGGACACCGAGTTGGGCGCGAAGGACCTGCTCAACAGCCGTATGGCATACGTTTCCGTCTCGCGTGGACGCCATGACGCGCAGATTTATACGAACAATGCAGCGACGCTGGGCCAGGAACTCAGCCGCGACGTATCCCATTCCCCCGCCATTCAGCAGGAGCCAGCGGCGCACAAGTTAGAACCACAAACCACGCACACGAATCAGATCAGTCAGAGTCTCGGTCTTGGTCTTTGATGCAGCATTCCCGAACGACATACCCCGGATAGCCAGAGCATAGCCGAGGCCCGGCCAGTGTCAAGGCCGCGCTTCGCGCGCCGCATTCGCGGTCCAAGAGCCTTGACACTGGCCTTTGCGCCTCGGCTTATTATTCAGCTATCCGGGGGATGTCAGATTTTCCTGCAACACCATCAGGGCAAATTCATCTGAGTTCAGTCACAGGTAGTGCCCGAAATCCATTCGCCAGCGGAAAGCCGTTTGGTGTGCGGCAGACGATAGCACCACCACCCATTCGCGATTTGCCTACCGCATTGCGTACAAAGTCGAGATTCACCGTATCGCCGATATCTGGCAGTTCCGTCCACTTCGCCTCGAACAGTTCCAGGCGTCCGCCGCCCGTATCCACCACAAAGTCTACTTCGCGGGTTCGGTCGCGCCAGAAGAAGAGGCTGCCTGCGCGCCCTCCGTGGCGTTCGCGGTCCCGAAGCTGGGCGAAGACAAACGTCTCCCAGACTGCGCCTACCGACGGTGATTGCCGAAGAGCTTCCTCGGACCGAATATTCAGCAAAGCGCAAAGTAGACCCGTGTCCGCAAGGTAGAGCTTGGGGCTCTTGACGATCGACTTGGTCCGATTCGAGAACCACGGCTCAAGCAATACGATCTGACCGGAGGCTTCCAGCATCGACAGCCAATGATTCGCTGTCGAAGGGGCAATGCCAACATCGCGCGCCAGATCTGCTTTGTTCAATAGATTTGCAGAACGGAGCGCGCAGGCACGCAGAAATCTTTCGAAGTCGCGCAGGCTGCCGACATTGGTTAAGGAGCGCACGTCTCGTTCGAGATAAGTAGCAAGATAGGAATTGTAAAACGCCACGGGATCAATGTCTGGATTTGCATACAGCTCTGGGAACCCACCGCGCACGATCGCTTCTTCGATCCCGGTTCGCGGCAGCGCTGCTAGAATCTCGGCAAAGGAAAGGGTTTCCAGTTCCACGATGTCGGCCCTGCCTGCGAGCGATTCGGAAACGTTCTTCATCAGGGCGAACTTCTGCGAACCAGTCAGCAGGAATTGTCCGTTGCGTGTACGGTGGGCGTCCACGGCTACCTTGAGGTGCCGGAACAAGCCCGGCGCATACTGGACCTCATCAATGAGGACGGGCGGCGGGTGACGTTGGAGAAAGGTGCCCGGTTCTTTTTCGGCCTGCTCAGCCTCGTTGGGGAGGTCGAGGGACACGAACGCATGTTTTGGGAACAGGCGCAGAAAGGTGGAGGTCTTTCCGGTCTGTCTGGCTCCGGTCAGCACGACTACGGGCCGCGTCTTCGCAGAGCGTTTCAGGCGGGGTTCAACCGCGCGTGGAATCCACATATGCAAAATATACGATATAATCGCATATTTTGCACGCCTTGCCGTTCTCAACGGGGGAAGATGGTCTTCCAATCGTCCTTCATGCTCACGACCGTCCATCTGGCCAGGGAATGTCAGACAAAAGCGGACTGCTCCCAAGCCAACCCCGTCATGTTAATGTCACCGTTCACGCTTTGACAGATTGTCATCGTTCGGTTGCTTTATCCGTGTGTTCTGGCTTACACAACACTTCGGATTTTCTGCGTCGAGCCCCCGTAAGGAGAAAAGCGCTCTTTCCAGGTTCGCGCGGGCGAAAACCAGGTGTGGATGGTCGGCTGCAAGCCGGTCTTGAAGAATCTCCACTGCACTCCGTAGCATGGCCGCCGCTTCACTCGGCCGTCCCTTTAGATTGAGCAATGCGCCGAGATTATTCCGCGTCAGAGCTGCATCCGGACTTTCCGCGCCTACCACTTTCTCCTTGATCGCCAGAGCTCGCAGGTAGAGTTTCTCAGCCTGGTCAAGATCACCGCGAGCGCCAAGGACTGCGGCCAGATTGTGCAGGTTCGACGCCACTTCGTAGTGCTCGGGCCCGAAGGTCTTCTCAAAGATCACCAACGCTCTTCTATATATGGCTTCGCTTTCGTCATATCTTTGGAGGCCGTCTAGAATCGCCGCGTAGGCGACAGCGTCGAATAAGGTTCGAGGATCGTCTTCGCCAAGCAGTCGCCGAGAAATCTCCCAGGCCCTTCGCCCAGGTTGCTCCGCTGAGTCGAAGTCGCCTTTGGCATGCAAAATGCCGCCGATGTTGTGATAGATGACGGCGCTCGACAAACAGTCCTCGCCATGCAGTTTGACGACGGAGTTCAGTGCCTGTTGGTACAATTCAAGCCCCTCATCGAAGCGGCCGCAAGCCTTGTAGAGAACGGCGAGATTATTCCGCGCATCGGCCACGGGCTCGGACGCCTCGCCGAACTCAGAGGCCACGATCTGTAACGCTTCTTTGAGGCTCGCCTCGGCGCGAACGAGATCACCGAGCAGGCGGCATATTTCGCCGATCAGTCCCATCGTTCTCGCGCGAATCTGAGCGGCGCCTTCGCCGGCGAAGGAGTCGCCTAACTCGTCCTCGATGGAGTGCGCCCGTTCCGCCAGCGCCAAAGCGTCCTGAAAGTTCTGGCGTTCATTTTCGATTTCGGCAAGATCGTTGAGTAGGTTGGCGGCATCGGGAGAATTCTGTTCACCCGACTCTTCGAGAAGCAGCAGAGCCTTCCGCACAGCCGTTGCCGCTTCGTCCAGGTTTCCTTCCGCTTGCAAGTTCCAAGCCTGCTCTTGCAATTCGACAGCACGTTCCGTACTCATGGGTGTGCCACCACCAGAAGCGTCTTTGCCCGTCGAGTCACGCAATCCAGGCACTGCCTAAGGTTTTGAGGATCGAGCGCGCCAAGGCTTTCGTCGAGCATCACGACTTCTGCATTCTGCAACAGCGCCCGCGCCAGAAAAACTCGTCCCCGTTCCCCTTGCGAAAGCTGCCAGCCCGTCTCGCCGACGATCTGGTCGAGCCCAGCCGGCATTCGCTCCAGCAGGGGTCCAAGGCCGAGTTCGTGGCACAACTCTTTGGCCTCTTCGAGGTCCCGGGCGGAGTGTGGGTAGGGCCGTCCCAGAAGAAGATTAAAGCTGAGTGGCGCGGTGAATACATGGTTCTCGTGATACTGCGGAGCTACCGCGATGCGATGTCGCCAGGTTGCTTCGCCGAGTGTATGCCGGTCCAGTCCTCCAGCGAGGAGGAGACCGCCGGAAGGACGCCGCAAGCCACCGAGCAGGGAAACCAAGGTGGACTTGCCGCTGCCGGAGTCGCCCTGGAGTAACACGAAATCGCCGCGCTCGATGGAGAGACTGCATCCTTTCAGGATCGGCTCGTATCGGCCCTGGTGAGTGAACATGACATTGTGCGCCTGTAGGATGGTGTCTGAACCCGAGGATGTTTCAGTCGGCAGTTCGGTTCGGTCGGCTCCTGCCGCGGCGTCAAACATCATTTTCACATTCCGCCAGGCAATCCACGCTGCGGTTCCGGGAGTAAGCCAGGCGGTCAACCGTTCAATGGCGGCGCTGGTGAACAGAATCGCTCCGAAGCTGATGGCGAGTTGCGCCAGCGAAGCTTTGCCGGACAGAAACGACGGCGCGAGCACGGCAAAAGCGGCAATCACGTAGCTACGGGGTAATGCCGTTTCGATCCACGCCGACGATTGGTCGAGAGTCTCGGACATCCCGGCGTACTGCTCATTGTCACGATCCTCATCGCAGTGCCATTCCGAGGGCGCCTGTTGCGCTAGCCGGGTGCGATGGGCGCTCATCTTTTCGACTAACTGGTGGGTCAATTCCAGGCGTGTTGTCGTCCACGAAGAACGCCGCCGCATATTCTGGGAAATCAAGAGAGTCCCCAGGACAATCCAGAGAATCAGCAACGTGATCTCAGCGCCGGCGGCGGCTCCGAAGGCAATGACAAACGGGGCGAGCAGTAATTCGAGAGCCGCGAGCGCGATCTGCAGCCCTCCGCTGGCGCCCAATTGCTCGATCGCTTCCGATTCCAGGACCTCACTCAACAGTTCTCCAGCACCCTTCCGCCGCATGAGGTCGGCGTCCATGGTCATCGCACCTACCATCAAACGTTGTTTCAACAAGCCACCGAAACCGACTGCGACGACGCCCTCCAGCCAGCGCGAGGCGGCGCGCAGCGGCACGGTGCTGGCCAGACAGAGAGTCCACGCCGTTAGCCAGGCATAGTCCAACCGCCCACTGAGCGCGCCCGATCCCAGGAAAGCCCAACTCGCAAACAAGAGTGCGATCTCAAGGCCATGCGTACCGAGTAGCACGCCCACGCGGGAGACCAATCCTGCCGCTTTCATCTGCCGCCAGAAGGAAAGCTGTGGCCAGAGTTCGACATCGAGAGAATCAGCGCAACCCTGTCCGGGCTGCGGTGGCAGGACCGCTATGTACGCGGCTAAGCGGCTGTCCATTCGCGGGCCTCCGTCGACTCACTGAGAACTCCACTGCTCATCTTCAAGTGCCGCCAAGTCGATCCTGACCATAAGCGCTGGTGAGTGATGGTCTCCTGATCGCACAAAGCGCGATAGCGGGAATCTGTCTTTTCATACAACTCGCGAGGCAAGCCTTGCTCGATAATCCGTCCCTGCTCAACCACCAATACGCGCTGGAAATCGAGGGTGTCGGGAACATCGTGGGTGACGAAGATCATCGTTGCCTTGGCGAAGTGCTGGCGCGCTCTTGCCAGCAAACTCCGCCGCGCTTCGCGATCCAGACCGCGCGCGGGCTCATCGAGAATTGCCAGGCGAACATCGGGACGTGCCATGGCGCGCCCGATCCGAACATTCTGCCCTTCGCCGCCGGAGACTAGCGCGCCACTTTCGCCCAGTTCGGTCTGCAAGCCATCGGGCAGGCGCTCCAGCACACTCAGCAGGTCCGTCCCTTGAATCGCCAGACCCACTCGTCCAGTCGAGTCGGACCCATTGCCATACTTGAGATTGTCCAAGAGGCTCGCCTGAAAGAGATGAACCTCAGGAGCGATCCATGCGGTGTGGCGCCGCAATTGTGACAGGCGTTCTGAGTCGAGTGGCGCGCCGTCCACCGTCACGGTGCCCGACTGCGGTTTGTGCCATCCGAGCAGCAGACTGGCCAGCGAAGATTTTCCGGCGCCGGATAAGCCCACTACCGCGATGTGCTCTCCGGGCGCGATGCTGAGGTCGAGATTCTCTAGAATGACGTGACCGCCTGCGACTACCGTTACCTTCTCGATTTCCACGCCGACGCCACAGGTCTTCGCCGCCGCAGGCGCGACTTCCGGGACCTCCTCTTCGGGCGCGCCGAGAGGCTCCAGAAGGCGCCACAACGTGTTGCGCAGGGCAGGCATGTCCCAAGCGATGGACGCCAACTCCTGACCGAGGGTGGGAATAGAAACGGCCCAATAGGCCAGCAACAGCAATCCCGCGGGAGAGGAAGTGCGCAGAGCTTCCCGATAAACCAGCGCGATGACGGGCACATACGTCACCGCCATCTGGAGCACCTCGGCGCGCACGAATACTGACTGCAGTCGCAATCCGGCTTCCGCCCACTGGCCAAGCTGCTCAGAATGCAGAGTGCGAAGCGTCGAAGCGGCGCCGTGTGCCTGAATCGGTCGCAGACCGAGTAGTGCATCCAGATAGAAGCGGCTCAGGGCGCCACTGAACTCGCGAAAGCGCAAGTCCCGGCTTGCCAGGGCGGGCTGAAACAGAAGGGGAACTCCGACGGCAACAATCACTGCCAACACGGCAGGCAGAGCTGCGCCGGGATAAAACCATGCGATCCCCGCGGCCGCGAAAATCAGGCTGGCGGTCAAGCGCACAAAGAGCCCGGCGAATTCCGGCAAGTGGCGCAGGAGTTGTAGCGTGTGCGCGCGGAACGCCATGTCCGAAATCAAGCGAGATTGAAAATGGCGGTCATGCAGCCGGGGAATCTTCATCAGGATTTGCGTTCGCAGCCGCATCTCTAGATGGCGGCCAAGGCGCAGAAGACCTGTCACTGCGGGCCACTCCAACGCAAGCAATCCACCGAGAAAACAAATCATGGCGGTAATCGCGCCGATACGTTGACCGCTCAGCTTCAAGTGCCGAGCAAGGTCAAAGAATCCGCGAAACAGCAGAGGCTCGAACACTGTTCCCGCGGCGGAAGCGAGCAGAGCCAAGACAATCAGGCCGGAAGAGAGCCATCCACTCTCCCGAACCGCCTGCCACACGGGAAGCCAAACCCGGGTTGGCGGTTCATTGCGCACCGCTTCGAGGGATTGCGGCAACGGCTCGGTGGACGCTTCCTCCCGCCTGCCCGCAGCAACGACCAGAACGGCGCCACGCATCATTCGCTGCTCGTCATCGTCCGTCGTCTTGCGCACGGTCCAGAACTCGGGTGGAATCTGCTCAGGATTTTCTGCGCACAAGTTGAGAAATTGTTCCGCTTCCGCGCCAGGCGTTAGCTTGCCGGCATCGCAGAGAGTGCGAGCCAGACGAAGCGACGCGTCCAAAACCGCGCGATTTCCGATGCGTTCGTTCCGCGGATGCGGCTCGATGCCGAGAGCACGCATCCTTCCTTCCAGGCCGGCGGTAAAGACGTCGGTGTGCGACCATTCTTCCCACATCTCACGCGTGACCATCTGTTCGTGGATGTAGAGGGAGTCCAAGAATCTCCGGCGGTGCATCCAAATGCGGCCCGCTCCCGGATCCATGATTTGGACCAGCGGACCATGCACGCTCCACAACACGACAAAGTGGGTCGCGCCTCCGGCGAGGCGCATGACAACAATGGCCGGCAAACAGGCCGACGTCGGGAGCAGCACCAGATCCGCGGGGATGACAACCTGTGCGGCGTCGAGGCCCAACGCCTGCGCCATCGTTTCCAGCGTGTCGATCGAGGTCCCATCCACATCGGTCTGGCAGGCTTCACGCAACCGGCCGTAAGACAGATAAAGTCCGAAGCCGCCGAACAGCGCTTTCAATGAAGCCGGACCGCAGTCCATCACCGAGCTTTGGATCACTTCCGGAACCAGGAAACGTTTCATGGCCGCCTCGTCATCCACTGGCCGGTGGTGCGCATGACCAGCGCCAGCGGAGTCACATGTTCGACCGCAACCTCGATGGTTCCCGGCATTCCGTGTTCGAGGCGTCCGCGAAAGCTTGCGCTGGGATTGATTGCCAGTTCGACGCGCACCTTGCCATCACGGATCTCCTGGGCCGTGCGTGCCACCGTGGCAGAGACCGAGCCGAACTCGGCCCAGGGATAGCCGTCCAGCCGCAACGTGGCCGTCTGGCCGGGCTGGATGCGGCCGAGCGCAGCCTCGGCGGGGAATTGCGCCACCACACGCAACTGGCCGGATGGGACGATTGAGGCGAGACTCTCTGCCTCTTCCACGACGGACCCGGGACGGAGAGTCATGCATTCGGCGATGCGTCCGTCGATGGGCGCGCGGATTTGCCGGCGCTCGACTTCGTACTTCAAGCCCTGCACTCCGGCGTTCACCGTGTTGCGCTGTTCTTCCAGCGCCGCGATTTCGGAATAGAGTCTCTGGATACGTACATCGCGCTCCCGGTCGCGTGTAGCCTGTTCCTGGGGCAGACGCCTGGCGGCAGTTTCGGTATTTTCAAAGGCTGCGCGCAAGCGGCGCGCGTCGGCGTCGATTCTTTCCAGGTCGCGCGGAGGAACCAGGCCCGCCTCTTTCATCTTTTGTTCGCGTGCCAATTCCGCGTCGGCATACTTCGCGGCGGCCTCGGCCTCGCGTACGCGGCCGGTTGCTTCCTCAAGGCTGAGCTGTGCGGTCCTTTGTTCTTCCGCGCGAGCGCTTTGCTCCGCTGCCACCTGCGAGCGCAACCTGATTACTTCCAAGTCCAATCCTTGCGCATGAACGTTCTCCTGACGCATCTGCAACTGCTCGGGAGCGGCATCGATCTCAACCAGCACATCCCCGCGTTGCACCGCCTGACCCACCCGCAGATGGGCCTCGACCACGCGACCGAGCAGCGGAGACTGAATGGGATAAGCGGCTGCGTCCAGCTCGACCCGGGCTTCGGACGAAACTTCGTACAGGGTCACGCGCGCCCGAGCGGCCCAGAAGCACCAACCACCCAGCACCAGCAGGCCGACGGCGAGCAAAGAGCGCGTCAAGCCGCCGCGGTCCGAAAGCAACCGGGCGAAGGTTCGGGCAAAAGCGGTGGTGGCCATGTGGATTCTCCAAGAGGTGACCCGCGACTTTCGGTCGCGGGTCCTTATGCTGGTAGTGGCGCTGAAAGAAACATATGCACCGCCAGACCCATCAACGAACGATGGGGTTGTGGTTGCTGGAGAGCCTTCCAGCCTTGATTTTGGTTTTGAGTTTCATACGATTCTCCTTTGTGTTGGGATGTTTGATTCTTTCGGGGTATGAAGTCCTTCGCGGGATCGCTGCATGCCCCAGGTGATTTAGCGAACGATCGTGTTGTGGTTCGGGTTGGGACGTCCAGCCTTGATTCGAGTCTGCAGTTTCATAGGAGTCTCCTTTCCTCGCAACAACCGCATGGAAATTCTGTCCCCGTGTGTTGCGATAATGTCCGACCAAAACCTTGTTTCTTACGAGGCGGCATCCGCGGTTGGGCAGCCGCCCGCAGAATTGCAACTACCGCGCACTCGTCGAAGCCGCCAGAGTCACGGCGTCAGATGTCTCGGCGGCTTGCGCCGCGATCCTGCCAGTGGAGAAGGAAGAGGCTGTGATTCCATGAACCGTGACGTTGTGGTTTGGTCTGATCTTGCCTGCCCGGATCTTAGTTTTGAGCTTCATACCGTTCTCCTTCAAGTTCTGCCCTTCTGTCTGTAACAGCGCAAAGTCGTTGGCAGAACCTATCATCGGCGCTCAAAATATTTTCTGGCCGCGACGGGACACGCCTAAGTGGCCGTTTTTCAACCATTTCCAGTTGACATCCGAAACCGCCGTGGCTACTCTTAGTTCCCAAAGCGCTTCCCCTCCCAAAGGTAGCTTCGTGGGGCACGAATCGGCAGGAGAGATCACGCAGCTGTTACAGGGCTGGCGGAGTGGCGACCGCAAAGCTCTCGACGCCTTGTTGCCTGTCGTCTACAAGGAACTGCAGCGTCTCGCCCACTTTCAGCTGCGCAAGGAACGTCCCGACCACACTTTGCAGAGCGCCGCTCTGGTCAATGAAGCTTATCTCCGCCTGGTGGGGCTGAATGCGCCGCAGTGGGAGGGCCGCTCCCATTTTTTTGCCATCGCTGCCCAACAGATGCGGCAGATTCTGGTCGACTATGCCCGCCGCCACCGCGCCGGGAAACGCGGAGGGGCCGTCGAGACACTATCGTTAGACGACACTGGGCTTTTGGAGCCGGGCAAGGGGAAAGATCTCGACATCGTCGCCCTCGATGATGCGCTCAAAGCACTGGCGAAAATTGATCCGCGCAAGGCCCAGGTTGTGGAGCTGCGCTTCTTCGGTGGCCTGAACGTCGACGAGATAGCCGAAGTGCTCAAAGTTTCGGTGATCACGGTGGCGCGTGACTGGAGCACCGCCCGAGCCTGGCTGCACCGCGAAATGAGCCGCGAAAGTTCCGATGGACGCTGAGCGCTGGAAACGCGTGGACGAACTGCTGCAAGCGGCGCTGCAAGTGCCGTCTGGGCAGCAGGAGGAGTTCCTGCGTCGGCAATGCGGCGGCGATACGGAACTGCTTGAGGAAGTTCGATCGCTGCTGACTTCTGATCGCAAGGCGGGAAGCTTTCTGGAATCGCCCGGGCTTCATGTCGCCGACGTCGCGGCGCAATTGCCAACTCTTGGCGTGAGCCCGTCGGGATCATCTTTGATCATGGGGCGGACTATCTCTCACTATCGCGTACTCGGCCCGCTGGGCGCGGGCGGGATGGGAGTGGTCTACAAAGCGGAGGACACTTCTCTCGGACGTCTGGCCGCCCTGAAGTTCCTTCCCGAAGATACCGCACGGGAGCCATTGGCATTGGAACGCTTCCGGCGCGAAGCGCGAGCGGCGTCGGCGCTGAATCATCCCAACATCTGCACGATTTACGAGATCGGTGAGTACGAAGGCCGCGCGTTCATCGCCATGGAGTTTCTGGATGGCATGACACTGCGGCAATGCATCGGGGGCATCCGCTGGAGATGGAGACGCTGCTGCCCCTGGCCATCGAGATCGCCGACGCGCTGGAGGCGGCGCACGGCGAAGGCATCGTGCACCGCGACATCAAGCCGGCGAACATTTTCGTAACAAAGCGCGGCCATGCCAAGGTGCTGGACTTCGGATTAGCGAAGCTGACGGGACCGCGGAAGAAAGGATCGTCGAGTGGAAGCGGCGACGAAGAGACGGTGCTGACGCTGGAGCCACTGACGGGCGGAGGAGCAGCGCTGGGAACCGTGGCCTACATGTCCCCGGAACAAGCGCGGGCGAAGGAGTTGGACAACCGTACCGATCTGTTCTCTTTCGGCGCCGTGCTGTACGAGATGGCAACGGGGCAGCAGCCGTTTCCCGGCGAGAGCGAAGCGACGATCTACGACGCGATTCTGAATCGGGATCCGGTCCCGCCCGCGGAGCTAAATAAAGAAGTTCCGGCGAAGCTGGAAGAAATCATCCACAAGGCGCTGGAGAAGGACCGGAATCTCCGCTACCAGCACGCTGCCGACATCCGCACCGACCTGCAGCGGATGAAGCGGGATACGGAAAGTGGCAGGTCGCCTGCCGTGGCTCACGTCCCGCAGAAACCGTGGCGCAACCGCAGGCAATTATCTTATGGGTCTGCGCTGGCGATCGTTCTTCTTTCGCTTGGCCTCGGATTCCTTTGGTTCAAGAATAAGCTGAACACTCCTCACAAGCCGCCAAGCGAGCGGTTACTTACGCGCAAGGCGTCGGAGAACCGCCTGGTTGATGCCGCGATCTCACCCGATGGCAAACACCTGGCCTTCGCAGACACCAAAGGCCTCTACCTGAGCGTAATCGAGACCGGAGAGGTCCACGACATTGCCGTGCCGGAGGACTTGCGCACGCGTCTTCAGAAAATTGATTGGTTCCCTGATGGAGAGAAGTTGATACTCACGGTTAACGAAGCCACGAAGTTCAGCCTTTGGACGGCTTCTGTTTTCGGTGGCGTCCCGCATAAGCTGGAGAGCGATGGCTCGTGGCCCGGCGCCACGGCATCACCTGACGGTTTATTGGTTGCGTTCAACCGCAGGCGTGGTCACGAAATTTGGCTGATGGGAGCCAACGGAGACAGTCCGAATAAAGTCCTGACCAGCGAAAATGAACAGCACTGGGCTTTAGCGTGGTCACCCACGGGCCACCGCCTCGCCTACCTGAAACCAGCGGCAAGCGGCGGTGGCGGCACCATCGAAAGCGTGTCCCTGAACGGAGGACCACCGAGTGTTGTGATTTCCGATCCCCTGCTCTCGATCAGTGACGTGGATGCGATGCTCTGGGAGGGCGATGGAGGCATGATATTTTCCATGGACGAAAAGTCCGGCGGCGCCAGGAATCTCTGGGAAATCATGGTTGACCCTGAGACCGGAAAACCGTCCGGGAACAGAAGGCAAATAACCCATTGGGAGGCATCTATCGCTGGTTTGCCGAGCATTAGCCGGGATGGCCGCCGTTTGGTCGTTCCCAAGATTCACATACGTGATGATGTATACCTGGGCGAACTGAAAGAACTTGGCACCCGCATCGATCCTCCAAGGCGCCTAACGGTAAGCGAGAGTGTCGACATTGTTTCAGGGTGGACACGCGACAGCAAAGCGGTTCTGTTTTCGTCAGATCGCACGGGAAAGAACCAAATCTTCAGGCAACGATTAGAGCAAGACACCGCCGAACCGCTCATTGAGGGCCCCGATGATAAATTCGACGCCAAACTGAGTGTGGACGGTGCCTGGGTTCTTTACTTGTCCATGCCACGTGGTGGCGGAACCTCGCCGCAGCGGTTAATGCGGTTCCCAATCTCGGCCGGATCCCCTGAGCAAGTTGCGGAGATCGCCGCCGACGCGACGGGCGATTTTGATTGCCCGATCCGCCCTCAGAGTTCCTGCGTGTTGAGCCGATGGGAGAAGGGGGATCTGATCTTCGACGCGTTGGACCCGGTGCAAGGCCGGGGTAAGGAACTGGTTCGAACTAAGTTGGGGTACCCCGCCAGTTTGAGTTGGAGCGTCTCACCCGATGGCTCGCGCATCGCAATTCAGAGCTATGATCAGCTGCGTGATCAGGTCCGCATTCTTGACTTCAAGAAGGGCGCAGAGCGCAACCTCCAGATTCCGCACGACTGGGGCCTCTTCAATCTAAGTTGGACCGCTGACGGCAATGCTTTGTTCGCAGCTGCACAGTCAGGAACTGATTTCCTCATCGTGCGCATCGAGTTGGACGGGAAGACGCGCGTGCTGCTCAATCGAGGTAGGAATAACTATCTCAACCAGCCGCTCCCGTCACCCGACAGTCGCTACTTGGCATTCACCCAGCAAACTTGGGAAACCAATGCTTGGCTGCTGGAGAACTTCTGACCTCCGCGCGCGATTGTTGGCTGAGGACTCTGATACTGGCGAGGTGAGCGCCAGAAGTTCCAATGGACGCTGAACGCTGGAAACGCGTAGATGATCTGTTGCAGGCGGCGCTGCAAGTACCGGCCGAGCGGCAGGAGGAGTTCCTACGCCAGCAGTGCGGCGGTGACGCAGAGCTGTTGGCGGAAGTCCGGTCGCTGCTGACTTCCGATCGAAAAGCGGGCAGCTTTCTCGCACAACCCGCAGCTCGTGTCGGTGACGTCATGGCGGAACTGCCAACCCTCGGTGCAGGCTCGCCGGGTGCAAGTTCGTCCAGCGGGTCGCTGGTCTCTGGCCAGACCGTCTCCCACTATCGGGTGCTTGGTCCGCTGGGCAGCGGTGGCATGGGGGTGGTCTACAAAGCGGAAGACCTCAAGCTGGGACGCGCGGTCGCGCTGAAATTTCTGCCCCAGGACGTTTCCCAGGACCCGCAAGCCCTCAGCCGTTTTCAGCGCGAAGCCAAAGCCGCCTCCGCGCTCAATCACCCGAACATTTGCACCATTTACGAAATCGACGAAGCCGCCGGGCAGGCCTTCATCGCGATGGAGTTGCTGGAAGGCCAGACGCTGCGGCAGATGATCGGCGGCAAGCCCTTGCCGACCGACAAAGTGCTCGACCTGGGCGCACAGATCGCTGACGCCCTGGACGCCGCTCACGCCCGGGGAATCATCCATCGCGATATCAAGTCGGCCAACATCTTCGTGACCGTTCGCGGGCAAGCGAAGGTGCTGGATTTTGGCCTGGCGAAGTTCTCTGCTCCGCGCGGCGGTCATACCATGACTGCTCCGACAGTCGAATCGGAGCAACACCTGACCAGTCCGGGCACGGCAATGGGCACGGTGGCCTACATGTCTCCGGAACAGGTGCGCGGGCAGGAATTGGACTCGCGCACCGATCTGTTCTCGTTCGGCGCCGTGCTGTATGAGATGTGCACGGGTACGCTGCCATTCCGAGGCGATACTTCAGCCCTCATCTTCCACGCCATTCTGGAGCGGGCTCCGACAGCTCCGGTGCGATTGAATCCGGACGTGCCGGCCGAACTGGAGCGGATTCTCAATAAGGCGCTGGAGAAGGATCGAGATGTGCGCTATCAGTCCGCCGCGGACCTGCGCGCGGATTTGAAACGGCTGAAGCGAGAGACAGAGTCAAGCCGGATCGTCGCGGCAGTACCGGCCCGATCGATCAGCAAGCTGACGCGTCGCGTGCTTTGGGCCGGACTCGCCCTGCTTGCACTCATTGCGATTGGTTGGACGTTTCGCGATCGCCTTCTTCCACAGCCCGAACCCTTCAAACAAATCGAGATGACTCAGGTCACACGTTCCGGCAGAGTGGGAACCGCCGCGCTCTCGCCGGACGGGAAGTACGTGGTCTACTCCCAGGCTGAGACCGGCAGTTCTAAAGACGGATTGACCTTGCGAAGCGTCTGGGTGAAGCAGGTCGGCGGCGGCGAGGTGCAGATCGTTGCACCCGCGGCGGCGAAATACAGCGCGTTCACCTTTTCTCCGGACGGAAACAATATCTACGTTGTCGGGAGTGAGCCGGGTGATCCAAACCATGGGATTCTCTACAAGCTACCTGCGCTCGGGGGAACTCTTCGGCGCGTTGCGAAGCAGGTGGATTCCCCGGTCACTTTGTCCCCGGACGGCAGACAGTTAGCTTTCGAGCGGGATTCCAATGAAAGGCGCAAATCCCTGCTGATCGTGGCGAACGAGGACGGCACCGGAGAGAGAGAAATTTCGGAGCGTAAGGACACCGATGGATTCGAGCAATTAGCGTGGTCCCCGCAGGGACGATCCATCGCTGCCATTATAGGCGAATCCGATACTTCCGGAGCCACCTATTCCAAACTGATTGAAATCCCACTGGACGGAGGGCCGGAGCGGTCCCTGAGTTCAGAACGTTGGAGCGCAATCTCCGGTCTTGGTTGGCTCGCAAAGGGACGGGGCTTGGTGGTGGCGGAGCAATATCAACCGGGTGGCCCGGTTGAAATAGCCTACGTGTCGCATGACACCGGCGAGGTGCGGAAAGTCACGAATGGAAGAAATGACCTCTTGCAAGATATCACCGTGAGTTCTGACTCCAAGACTCTAGCGGCTGTGCAAGCTAGATTCTCAACAGATACCTGGGTGGGTCATGTGAGCGATCCGAACAGTTTCAGGCCAATCACAACCGGGGGCCTATCCATGTGGGCCACATGGACACCCGACAAACGAATCGTATTCGCCAGCTACGCCGGTGGAAACTCTATTTGGGCCATGCAGGCGGACGGAAGCGGCGCGATGCAGTTGACGCCCGCCACTGAATCCAATCTCAGCTATTTTCGAGTTTCGCCAAACGGCCGGTATGTGGTGTTCAATTCATGGAAAACAGGCTGGCCTCACCTCTGGAGGATGGACCTTGACGGCACCAACCTAAGGCAGTTGACCAACGGACAGTACGACTATGGCATCCCAGATTTCTCGCCCGATGGGGCTTGGGTGGTATACATCAAAATTGGTGCGGAAAAGGGAATCTGGAAGGTCCCCATTGACGGCGGTGATCCGGTTCAATTGGTTGAGGGCAAGGCCAATGTTCCCGTCGTTTCGCCTGACGGACAGACGATCGCGTACCTGGACAGCTCTGAGGGTCACCCTCCCAGAGTTACGATCATGCCTTTCGCAGGCGGTCCGGCGATCAAGACTTTCGACCTGCCCAAGGCCGATACCTTGCGTTGGACACCGGACGGCCGCGAAATCCTCTTTAGTCAACTCGAGGGCGGCATTGCCAACATCTGGCGCCAGCCTCTTAGTGGTGGGAAACCGACCCAGGTCACACGGTTCAACAGCGATCAGATTTGGGATTTCGATCTTTCCCGCGACGGTTCACAAATTGTCCTGAGCCATGGTCGAATCGATTCGGACGTGATGCTGATTCGCGACATTCGCTAAGGGTTGATGTTCGTAAGGTTGTCTTGATGGACGCTGAACGCTGGAAACGCGTGGATGAACTGCTGCAGGCGGCGCTCCAGGTGCCGGCCGAGCATCAGGAGGAATTTCTGCGCCAGCAGTGCGGCGGTGATACTGAACTGCTGGAGGAAGTCCGGTCGCTCCTGACTTCTCATCGCAAAGCAGGAAGCTTTCTGGAATCACCCGGGATTCATGTCGCTGACGTCGCGGCGCAACTGCCTACTCTCGGTGCAAGCGCATCGGGGTCATCTTCCATCACGGGGCAGACGATTTCTCACTATCGCGTACTCGGGCCGCTGGGTTCTGGGGGCATGGGCGTCGTCTACAAGGCGGAGGACACATCCCTGGGCCGGTTAGTTGCGCTGAAGTTTCTTCCTGAAGATACGGCGCGGGAACCGCTGGCCCTGGAGCGCTTCCGGCGGGAGGCGCGGGCGGCGTCGGCGTTGAACCATCCCAACATCTGCACGATTTACGAGGTTGGCGAGCACGGCGGACGAGCGTTCATCGCCATGGAGTTTCTGGATGGGATGACGCTGCGGCAGCGGATCGGGGGGCGTCCGCTGGAGATGGACGCTCTGCTGCCTTTGGCTATCGAGATTGCGGATGCGCTGGAGGCGGCACACGCCGAAGGCATCGTGCACCGCGACATCAAGCCAGCAAATATTTTCGTGACCATACGCGGCCACGTCAAGGTGCTGGACTTTGGGTTGGCGAAACTGACGGGACCGCGAAAAAAAGGATCATCGAGCGGAAGCGGCGAAGAAGAAACGGCATTGACGCTCAAGCCGCTGACGGGTGGAGGAGCCGCGCTGGGGACGGTGGCCTACATGTCGCCGGAGCAGGCGCGGGCCAAGGAACTCGACAATCGCACCGACCTGTTCTCCTTCGGAGCAGTGCTGTACGAGATGGCGACAGGACAGCAGCCGTTCCGCGGCGACAGCGAAGCGACGATCTACGACGCGATCCTGAATCGGGAACCGGTGGCACCGGAGGGGCTGAATCGGGAAGTCCCGGTGAAGTTGGGAGAGATCATCCGTAAAGCGCTGGAGAAAGATCGCGACCTGCGGTATCAGCATGCAGCCGACATACGAACAGATTTGCAACGACTGAAGCGGGACTCTGAGAGCGGACGCAGTTCTGCGGCAATCTCAAGCATGGTGGTGGCGGCAGAGGCTCCAGCGGCTCGGCACGGCAAGGTCTGGGAGGTTGCGGTTCCCATTCTGACCATCGCCTTGCTCGTGGCGGGCGGGCTCTACTACCGCTCGCTTCAGCAAAGCAAGCGCCTGACCGATAAGGACACCATCGTTCTCGCCGATTTCGACAACAAGACGGGCGATGCGATATTCGACGACACGCTCAAGACGGCGCTCAACGTCTCCCTGAGGCAATCGCCTTTCCTCAATGTGCTCTCCGACAGCGAAGTCGCGAAGACTTTGCAGCTGATGACGCGTCCGGCCAGCACGAAGCTCACGCCCGAAGTCAGCCGCGAGCTTTGCCAGCGGACAGGCAGCAAGGCTTACCTCGCCGGGTCGATCGGTAGTTTAGGCAGCGAATACGTGCTGGGCCTGAAGGCGGTGAATTGCCAGAACGGAGACACGCTGGCCCAGGAGCAGGTGACGGCGGCGGCGAAGGAGAAGGTGCTGGACACGCTGGGCGAAGCGGCATCCAAGCTGCGCGGCGAATTGGGTGAATCGCTGGTTACTGTGCAGAAATTTGACGTTCCGCTCGAAAAAGCTACGACATCATCGCTCGAAGCACTCAAGGCATTCAGCCTTGCTGCAAAGACTGTGCGTGAGAAAGGTAGCGCCGCAGCCCTGCCTTACGATCAACGCGCCATCCAACTTGATCCGAATTTTGCGATGGGATACCTTGACGTGGGTAACGACTACAACGGTCTCGCCCAAGAAGGACGGGCCAGAGAGTACTTCAGCAAGGCGTTCGAGTTGCGGGAACATGCCAGCGATCGGGAAAAGCTGGAGATCACCGTCGCCTACTACTCGAATGTCACCGGGGAACTGGATAGAGCGGCCCAAGAAAATCAGCAGTGGATTGAGAACTACCCACGAGAATATAAGGCTTATTACAATTTGGGCACCGTGTATGGCGCACGGGGGCAGTATGAGAAAGCTGTCGAGATCACGAATCAAGCCGGGCGTCTTGCGCCGAATGATCAGAGTTGGCACGCGGAGCTTGCCTACTACACCCTTGCCTTGCAGCATTTCGACGAAACGCGGCAGATCATCCACGAGGGGCAGGCGCGCAAATTGGATGATCCGGTCTTTCACGAGGGTCTCTATGCTCTTGCTTTTCTTGGGGTGGACTCTGCCGCGCTGGCAGAGCAGCAGCAGTGGTTTGCGGACAAGCCTGATTTCGAGAACTGGGGATTTGCGCTCGCGTCCGATACCGAGGCGTATAGCGGTCATCTGGGCAGGGCACGGGAACTGACAAGGCAGGCGGTGGGCTCCGCCGTGCGAGTGGGCAACAAAGAAAATGAGGCGCTCTATCTAGCGATTGCCGCTCAGCGAGAAGCGGCCTACGGCAATGCTGCGGAAGCGCGGCACTCAGCGGCAGAGGCCCTGAAGGTCGCTCCCACGAATCAGAGCGGCGAGGTCGAAGCCGCGCTTGCGTTTGCCATGGCGGGCGATACGGCACGAGCAGAATCCCTGGCGCAGGACTTAGGGCAACGTTTCCCCCGCGACACCCAGATGCACTCGCTCTGGCTGCCTGCGATTCAGGCGCAAGTGGAGCTGGACAGAGCCGCAGCGGCTCGCGCCTTGACCACTTTGCAGGCTGCCTCCATCATCGAGTTGGGGCAAATTCCGTTCCTTTTCAATTCTTCCTGCCTCTATCCGGTGTATGTGCGCGGAGAGGCATACTTAGCAGCCAGACAAGGCAGCGCCGCTACCGCCGAGTTTCAGAAGATCATCGACCACAGCGGCATCGTCTGGAACTGCTGGACGGGAGCCTTGGCGCATCTGGGTGTAGCTCGTGCCAACGCCTTGCAGGCGAGAACCTCGCAGGGCGCGGATGCCGATGCCGCTCGCGTCCGGGCACTCGCCGCTTACAAAGATTTCCTTACGCTCTGGAAAGACGCCGACCCCGATATTCCGATCCTGAAGCAATCCAAGGCGGAGTATGCGAAGTTGTTAGGGACAAGTTAGTGTTTTTCCCGAGATGCGACCCTTTAATGTGGCATGAGATACGCGGTAAATGTTCCGATGGATGCTGAACGCTGGAAACGCGTAGACGATCTGCTGCAGGCGGCGCTCCAGATGCCGGCCGAGCGGCAGGAGGCGTTCCTGCGCCAGCAATGCGGCGGTGATTCCGAACTGCTGGAGGAAGTCCGGTCGCTGCTCACTTCTGATCGCAAGGCGGGGAGCTTTCTGGAATCGCCCGGGCTCCACGTTGCCGACGTCGCAGCGCAACTGCCTACTCTGGGCGTGAGCGCGTCGGGGTCATCATCTTCCATCACCGGCCAGACCATTTCTCACTACCGCGTGCTGGGCCCGCTGGGCTCGGGCGGTATGGGCGTGGTCTACAAAGCGGAGGATACTTTGCTCGGCCGGTTAGCGGCGCTGAAGTTTCTTCCCGAGGACACGGCGCGCGAGCCACTGGCATTGGAGCGCTTCCGGCGAGAGGCTCGGGCGGCGTCGGCATTGAACCATCCCAACATCTGCACGATCTACGAAATCGGCGAGCACGACGGGCGAGCGTTCATCGCCATGGAGTTTCTGGATGGCATGACGCTGCGACAGCGGATCGGGGGACGTCCGCTGGAGATGGAAACTCTTCTGCCCCTGGCCGTCGAGATTGCCGATGCGCTGGAGGCGGCGCATGCCGAAGGCATCGTGCACCGCGACATCAAGCCGGCGAATATCTTCGTGACCAAGCGCGGACACGCCAAGGTGCTGGACTTCGGGCTGGCGAAACTGACGGGGCCACAGAAAAAGAAGTCATCGAGCGGCAGCGGCGACGAAGAGACGGCATTGACGCTCAAGCCGCTAACGGGCGGAGGAGCGGCGCTGGGGACGGTTGCGTACATGTCGCCGGAACAAGCGCGAGCGAAAGAGCTAGACAGCCGCACAGATCTGTTCTCGTTCGGAGCGGTGCTGTACGAGATGGCGACTGGGGAGCAGCCGTTCCGCGGCGAGAGCGAAGCGACGATCTACGACGCGATCCTGAACCGCGATCCGGTAGCTCCGGCGGAGTTGAATCGGGAAGTTCCGGCGAAGCTGGAAGAGATCATCAACAAAGCGCTAGAAAAGGATCGCAGTCTTCGCTATCAGCACGCTTCCGAAATCCGCACTGATTTGCAGCGACTCAAGCGTGACAGCGAGAGCGGACGACTGCCGGTAGCAAGCTCGGGCCCTGTGGGGAGGGCCGCCCCCGGCCGTCCTAGCCGAGCGAAGCTCGGCTACATCACGGTCGCAATTCTGTCTTCCGCCCTCATCACGGGCGGACTTTACTATCGGTCGCATCAGCAAGGCAAGCGCCTGACCGAGAAAGACACCATCGTTCTCGGCGACTTTGCCAACAGCACAGGCGATGCGATCTTCGACGACACGCTGAAGACCGCGCTCAGTGTCTCGCTGCGGCAATCGCCTTTCCTGAGTATGCTCTCCGACAGCGATGCCGAAAAGATCCTGCAACAGATGACTCGACCGCCGGGCACGAAACTCACGCCCGAAGTGGCGCGGGAGCTCTGTCAACGAGCCGGGAGCAAAGCCTACCTAGCCGGGTCGATCACCACTCTGGGTAGCGAATATGTGCTGGGCCTGAAAGCGGTCAATTGCCAGAACGGAGATACGCTGGCCGAGGAGCAGGGGACGGCGGCGGCCAAGGAAAAAGTGCTGGACACGCTGGGCGATGCGGCATCGAAGCTGCGCGGCGAACTAGGCGAATCGCTGGCTACGATGCAGAAGTTTGATGTGCCGCTCGAACAGGCCACGACATCTTCACTCGCAGCTCTGAAAGCATACAGCCTTGGTTGGAAGACCGACCTTGAGAAAGGCACCGTTGCCGCGCTGCCTTACCATCAACGCGCCATTGAACTCGATCCGAGTTTTGCCATGGGCTACAGGTCAGTGGGCGAAGACTACACCGCTCTCGGCGAGCCGGGGCGGGCCAGCGAGTATTACACCCAGGCGTTCCAGTTGCGGGCGCATGCAAGCGAACTGGAAAAACTGTCAATTGCGGCCACTTATTACGGCAGTGTGACTGGCGAACTGGAAAAGTCTGCACAGACGTATCGGCAGGAAATTGGGAATTACCCACGGGAAGTCGGACCCTACGCGCATTTGGGCGAAGTGTTTTCGTCTCAGGGACAGTACGAGAAAGCGATCGAGATTACCACGGATGCCGTGCACATCGCGGCGGATGCTCCAATATTGTACGAGAATCTCGCCAAATACAACCTTGCAGTGCAGCGCTTCGACGAAGCGCGGCGGAGGATCCAAGAGGCGCAGGCGCAAAGACTCGATTCTGACATTCTTCACCTTTTTCTCTATGCCCTGGGCTTTCTCGGCGGAGACTCTTCGGCGATGTCGCAGGAGCAACAGTGGTTTGCGGGTAAACCCGAGTACGAGAACTTTGGACTGGCTTACTCATCCGACAGTGAGGCGTACGGCGGTCATCTTGCTAGGGCTCGGGAGTTGACCAGGCGGGCAGTGGACTCCGCGGTTCGCGCGGACAACAAAGAAAGTGGAGCGATCTATTCGGCGAATCTTGCGCTGGAAGAAGCGGCATATGGCAACGCCGCGGAAGCGCGGCGGTCAGCGATGCAAGCGGTGAAGCTAGCTCCGGCGAGTCCGGGCGCGGCGGCGGAAGCGGGACTTGCCTTTTCGTTTGCAAATGACATTTCGCGAGCTGAATCCTTGGCGCAAGACTTGGGGAAACGATTCCCGCTGAATACCCAGATGCAATCGCTCTGGCTGCCCGCGATTCACGCGCAATTGGCCCTGCATGAGATGAACCCGACTTCGGCCCTAAATACTTTGCAGTCTGCTTCTTCCATTGAGTTGGGGGAAATTCCTTTCGGCAATAATATTTCCTGCCTCTATCCGGTATACATACGCGGTCAAGCTTCTCTGGCAGCCGGACAGGAGTCCGCAGCCGCCGCCGAGTTTCAGAAGATCATCGACCACAGCGGCATCGTCTGGAACTGCTGGACGGGAGCCTTGGCGCATCTGGGTGTAGCTCGTGCCAACGCCTTGCAGGCGAGAACCTCGCAGGGCGCGGATGCCGATGCCGCTCGCGTCCGGGCACTCGCCGCTTACAAAGATTTCCTTACGCTCTGGAAAGACGCCGACCCCGACATCCCCATCTACAAGCAAGCCAAAGCGGAGTACGCGCGGTTGCAATGACCTCATTCAGGCTTTTCCAAACAGGCGGGTAGACTGCTGGACTTGGCATTGACGCCGAAGGTGACTCCTGAGTCGCTAGAAGGTTCCCGTTAGGCGAGAGGGCATGAAAGAGGAGACTCGCTCGCGCTACACTGCCAAGCATAAGATTCTGAACGGGTACAGCAGAGACTGATCGACGTTATTTTGTCGGACGGGCAGACGGGTTCACCTGAGACCCGGCGATTCATCGATTTCCGAGATGAGTTTCAGACTCCTGCGAGGTGTGCCATAAGTGTGCCGTACGCTTCGATCCCATGTGCGCTAAAGCGCTTCTTTTCAATACCAGAGCAGATTGCTTCCGTGCGGGCTTGGTTGTGGGTAAGTGATTGACTCTTAAAGGTGCTGAAGCATGGAAGAACCGTTCAGACTCGCCTACTCTTAATCAGTAGGTTGAAGGTTCGATTCCTTCCGCGCTCACCATCTTTTCAGGAAGTTACCGAAGTCGCAATCCGTTCCGCAATCCGTTTAGGACTGCGGCAGCGCTAAACGCACCACCTTGCTGTGTGCCTTAGCCATGTCCTCAGTCGCAGCATCGCCATAGACGTTCATGGTTGTGCGAATGTCGGCATGGCGCATCAGCCGCTGCTGCACACCCACAGGAGTGCCGACCGAATCCAGCCACGACCGGTAGGTGTGACGCAAGCTATGTGTGCCAAGCCTGCCGATACCCGCCTTGCTTGCTGCCCTTTGGTACATGCGCCACACCTGATCGTATGACCAGGGCAGTCGGCCAAGCTGCGCCGGGGAAGCAAACATCCAATCATCCAACGCGGAGAACTGTGTGGTTTGCTTCCACGTCTTCAAAGCTTCCAGCAGTTCGCTGTCAATTGCCATCTGTTTCCGTGACTCGGTGGTTTTCACATCGTCCACCTGCTGGCAGACGATGCCGCGTTCCACCCGAAGCTTGCCGTTAAGCCAATCGACATCGGCCCACTTCAAGGCAAGGCACTCGCTGATCCGCAGACCAAGACAGCAGCATAGAAGTGCCATTGTCCCGAATGGTTGGTCCAGATGTCGAATGAACTTCTGGAACTCTTCCACAGTCAAGCTGCGGGGCTGTCGCGTGCGTTTGGTGGCTCCTTTGATGGCGACCAGTTCCATCGGATTCCGCTGCACGGGCACGTCCCCGCGCCACATGGCGAAGTCCCAAAGAATGCTCAGCACACCCCGGATGTGCGCCTTGCTCTTGGGCGCGAGAGAAAGAGACTCCAACCATAGCTCTACCGGGCGTGCCTGGAGGTCTGCTAGTGAACAATCTCCCCATCTGGGCAGGATGTGATTTCTCAACCAAACCTCGTAAGAACGTCGGGTGTCGATTCGTTTGGGCATCTTCTCAACTCGGTACTGTTCAACTAGGGTGTTTACCGTTGGCCCTTCGCAGACAGGTTTAACTTGGTTCTCCAGCACGTCCCGGAGTACCTCTGCTGCACTCCACGCGCTCGCCTTCGTGGGATATTGGCGTAACGTCCCAATGGCCTTGGAGCGTCGTTTACCATCCTCCCACCACAGAAAATTCCAAGTCTTGCGTCGTTTGTCAAAAACTACACTTCCCGTTTTGTGCCGTGCTGCCCTTTTCATTGCTCCATCCTTTCCGCAGGGCGCACGGATGGCGTAGTGGATGGTAGCACGGAGGATTCCAGAAGGGCCGCGTCTAAGTCCGCCTGCCGGAAGCGCCAGACCCGGCGCTTCGTCCCTGACAGTGCAAAGGCTTTCACTTTTCCCTGACGGACCCAAAGCAGCAAAGTGCGGGGCTTGATCTTTAGATGCTGCGCGGCTTCCGCAAGGCGAGCAGATGACGTAGGGTTTCTTTCGTTTGCTCATTCGCACGTCCAGCGGTGCAAGGCAAACCGGGCAAGGGAACCATTGTGTATCCTTATTAATCATGCTATTTTTCCATATAAAAGAATACTGTGGCTCGCCGTGACTGTCAAGAGAAAATCACATATAAGCCTTTTAGTTGCTTTAAGTTATGATACTTCCTTAAGCCTTTTACGCAAAAATGATTGCCATAGGCCATAAATATCCATATAATTATGGCGCTGGCGGAGGAGAATTCCCGAAAAATGGCACAGGAAGGAAGGAACTTCATGACTGACAAAAAATCCTCGGATCAACCTACGAAAAAGCAGGGAAGGGGCAGGCCACGCGAGATAGATCCTCGCACCGTAGTCGAATCAGCGGACCACTACCGCATCGTGTTCCTCCAGTTTTGGCCGAAGCTGGGTGCTCGATTGTTGGCCGCGCAATCTCCCGAGGAAGTAGCCAAAGCCGTCCGTGAAGAGGCCCCGGACATTAGCGCGAGTCTTGATCGGTACTCGGAACTTATCCTGAAGATCGTGAATGATCCGAAATTTCCCCGCGCCAGATCAAAATCCCAAATTCACTTCCTGGCTGATTCGCTTGGAGGACATGGTTTTGTAACACCCCGCCGCTCGCGAGAAATCTGCGCAGAAGAACGGACCAAGAAGAAATACTTCATTGTTCGGCGGGAATACTACATCGAGTGCTCGTGCGGGTATAAGGGACCCGCTCTAGACGGAGCTTGCCGAGATTGCGGCACAGAGGAATTGTCTTGGGATTTGATGATGAAGGAAAACGACTGATTCAACGCAGAAAAAATCCTCGCCAGCAGACTTACACGTTACGTACGTACGTAATGTTGTCCCCAGGGTTGTAGCTCCAATGCTGGCGAATTCTTTGTAGTTGTTTCGGCTCTCATGTGTCATTATCATCTACGTCTCCGCGCGGAGGAAGCGAGAGTCCTATGCGCTGCGTTCAACACTAGGAAAATCAATCAGGACCAGGCGAGAGCGGGTGAAGAATGAAATCAGAGCCGCCTGTCGATCAGTTTGCGCTGCCATTCTTGAAGAGACTCATCCCTAACCCCCGTCCAATTGAACAGTTCAAATATTGTCCGGACAAATCGCCGAGCAATCGCATCGGCGTCCGCTCTGAGTTCAGCAAGGTTGACCACTCCTGATGTGGACACTTCATCAATCTTAGCGCTGTAATCGGTAAGCAGCGGGAACGCCGGAGGTGTTGCGATTAAACGGCGGTTCATGGTACCCGAGAGTCGAATGTCGACACGTATTGCATCATCCACGGTCAAGAGCGACTCATAGAACCTCTTGGCAAACAGTATCCACTCAGTCACAGAAAAAATAACCCCCACAAACGAGAGTACATCACGACCGCGGAACTCAGAGGCTTGCTCTTCCCAGAGATCACTGGCCCACAAGAAAAGGCCACTGCGATGGGCACGAAACGCTTCAAGGTGTCGACCGAACGGCGAATCCTTCCAGTCCACCATTGTCTGAAAACCGTTTGGAAAGTTAGATTGTGTTGCGCTATCTATGTGAGGAAACGTCCAGCCACGAAGGCTAACTGCTGAGCTGTAGACCAAGCGTTGCAGTTCCGTGAGGTCAGGAGTCCGAGCAGATGAATAGACGGTCGGATGGCATTCGACAAGCCAATGCGGAGACTGCATCAGCTTGCCATCTGCGATGCCTCGAAGGAACCCAAGGTCATCTTCAATTTCGCCTGCATAGGCTGCATTAACGTCAGCAATTGCAACTCCTCCTCTGGGTTGGAGAATACGATTCATCGCCGTCAGCAATTCATCCTGGCGTCGCAGAAGACCCCGATTAAGCAACTCTCTCATCTCACCCGCGTCTTCTATGAGTTCGGAGGTTGCCTTATCAGTTCGTTTGTAAAGCCCTGCCTTGCGCAGGATAAGATTACTGGGGTCATTTGTGGACTGTGCGGCTTGCTTGCAAAGAACGGGTATCTCTAGAAACTCAGGCACTTCTATCGCTACAATCTTGAATCCATCGACTTCGCGGCGGTAAACAAAGCACGTGTGCCGTGGTTCTGTGTAATTGTGAAGAAAGTCGTTGATTCTGGTTTGGTCGAACGACGCGTACTGCTCGTTTGAGAGCGCTTCAGGAGTGCCTGTCTTATCATCAACCCCTATGAGGATGGTTCCGCCATCGCGGGTATTTGCAAATGCAAGGATGTCTTTTACTATTGCGAGCTTCTCGTCCCTGTTCGCGTCGGTCCATGAGAAAGCTCCCTTATAGTCGAGATTTCGATTTTCATTCCCGTTCGCTATCAGTTCACGAATTCTGTCGTCTGTAATCACATGACACTCCGTGGCTGCGTAATACCTGAAACTTTGTATTAAAAACGCTTGATACCTGATTGAACCGGAATTTCCTTTTTGACCTCGAAAACGACACCATTGTATGCCCATCTCACCTGACCGCGACCTTGCGAAACGATTTTTCTATCGGAGCACTCCCGGCGGTCTGCCATCCGCACTTCGATACGGCCTTGCCGACTTCCGCCGCGACGGCGCGGGCCTTTCTGTCTCCGACTATCCGAGAATGGCATCACGAGACGAAGCTGCACGCACCTTGGCGACATTTCAGTATCCAGCGACGTGCAGCAACGAAACTGCCAATTGGTTGTGGGGAACGCGCTCCCCTGGAAGCGAAGATTCCATGCGAGGATTTACACAGTTAGCATGGAAGAAAAAGTGTGTAGGTACTGCATCCATAAATTCCGACCTTCTAGGTACCACCCGGATCAAGAAGTCTGCAGCTCAGAAGATTGTCAGCGTCGTCGCCGCACAGACTACCATCGGAAAAAGCTCGTTGAAGATCCCGATTCACTAGTGTCCGGCTAAAGCACGGTGCTCCGACGGTAAATGACGGGCCAGTCATGAGTTGAGTCTGTTTTGAACTTGCCGCGATTTGAATGTTGGAACAGCTAGTTTGGGCGCCAGGGACGGCAGA